>Ga0180121_10000168_pt1 | contig 24694 bp, 23 predicted proteins | sample AntDrymUQ5402106_2_FD_129676 | JGI IMG/M metagenome (GOLD analysis project Ga0180121, IMG submission 129676) | Polar desert sand microbial communities from Dry Valleys, Antarctica - metaG UQ540 (21.06) (version 2) (version 2) | ecosystem: Environmental > Terrestrial > Soil > Desert | place...
AAGTCGCCGACGATGTCGTGCGGAACATGGGCGGGAGAAAAGTACGCGACGGCCATGCGCTTGCTGGCGACGTCGAGCAGGACCACCCCAAGGAAGATCGTCCAGAAGCTGGTCGCACTACGGGTCGGGGATCTCGATGGCATACGCTATATACGTCCGGAGCGCCGTCCGTGTTTCCGGGTCGGCTGTCAATGCAGTGTAGATTGTTGCAGAAGAAATCACCGTTTGACGAGGCACGATGGCGGCCAAACCGCGCGCGCGAAAAAGACTTCCACGCCACTATCACCTGATCGGGATCGGCGGAACAGCGATGGCGTCGCTGGCCGGGCTGCTCAAGGCGGCGGGCCACAAGGTGACGGGGTCGGATGAGAATGTGTATCCGCCGATGTCCACCGGGCTCGACGAGATGGGGATCTCCTACAGCCAGGGCTACGGACCCGAGAATCTGGTGCCGCGCCCTGATATCGTGGTCGTCGGCAACGCGATCTCGCGCGGAAACACCGAGCTCGAGGCGGTGCTGAACGACAAGCACCACTACACATCGGCGGCGGCGACGATCAAGGAAGAGTTCATCCGTGGCCGGCACTCGCTCGCGGTGGCGGGTACACACGGCAAGACGACGACGACGTCATTGCTCGCGTGGGCGCTCGAGGCGGCGGGGCTGAACCCGAGTTTCCTCATCGGCGGAGTCGCCGAAAATTTCGGAACGTCGTTCCGGCTCACCGATTCGAAGTACTTCGTGATCGAGGCGGACGAGTACGACACGGCGTACTTCGATAAAGGCCCGAAGATGTGGCACTACCTGCCCGACACGGCGATCGTAAATAACATCGAGTTCGACCACGCCGATATCTACAGGGATGAGGAGGCCTACAAGTTCGCATTCGCGCGATTCGTGAATCTCATTCCGGAGAATGGGGTGCTGATCGCGGGCTGGGAGTCGCCGATAATGCGGGAGTTGGCGTCGAAGTCGTTCGCGCCGGTGGAATGGTTCACGTATGGATCGGAAGAAGCTCCGCCTGCCGGCGTACATAACTGGCATGCGCGCGACGTGAAGTTTACCGAAGCGGGGACGACGTTTCGCGCGTTTCGCTCCGATGAGGAATGGGGCTCGGTGGATACGCCGCTGGCCGGCGCGTTCAACGTGCGCAACGTGCTGGCGGTGATTGCGGCGGCGGAATCGGTCGGTGCCAACCGCGACGGTGTTCGTGAGGGGCTGCGGACGTTCCTGAGCGTCAAGCGTCGTATGGAAGTACGCGGCGAAGTGCGCGGCGTGGCGGTGATCGACGATTTCGCGCACCACCCGACGGCGGTGCGGGAAACCATTAACGCGATCAGGCAGAAGTATTCAGGGCGGCGGATCGTCGCGGTTTTCGAGCCGCGCAGCTATACGGCGCAGCGCCGCGAGTTTCAGGGCGAGTACGTGAAGGCGTTCGAGTCGGCGGACGAGATCATTCTCGCCGGCCTGTTCCATCCCGAGCGTTATGAGGCGGGGACGGCGATCGATCCCGCAGAGATGGTGCGACAGTGGAAGGGGGGCGGGAAGCCGGCGCAGCACCTGCCGGACGCGGACGCGATCGTGAAGGAGCTGGCGCCGAGGTTGAAGGAGCGGGACGTCGTTCTGGTGATGTCGAACGGCGGGTTTGGAGGAATTCATCAGAAGCTGCTCGATGCGCTGGGCTAGAGGGCGGCATTCGTTATGCAAAATCTGTTGCGGTCGGGTGGGCGCGTGATTCCACGCCCGCGCCGCGAACGTTCACTGACAACGAGGTAGCAATCATGGCGGGAAAGGACAGCAAGAAGTCGGGAAACGAAAAGAACGGCATGCCGGGCGGTCACGGCGGAAAGGGCCAGTCGGGAACCGATCAGGGCAAGACGGACAGCTCAAAGAAAAAGAAAGCGGGATATGGCTCGACGGGCTCGAAGGGTTCTGGCGGTCCCGGTTCGTCACAGGGCTCGGGTGGCGGTCACGGCGGAACTCACTGAGCTCGGCAGCCCATCGACACTTCACACCGTCGCGCCGCGTTGGACTGTGCGGATAGATGAATCTGCGGTGACCGCAATACCAGTGGAAATTACGCGTGACGCCGTTCAGATCGGCGGCTTCGGAACTCGATTCCTCGCGAACGGCGACGACACACACGGCGCGTACGCACTGATCGAGCACTCGCTCGGGCCAGGGCTTCTTGGAGCGCCGCCGCACCGCCATGCGCACGAGGACGAAGTCTCGTACGTGCTCGCGGGCGAGCTCGCCGTCTGGAAAGACGGAGTGGTCAGCATCGCGAAACCTGGAGCGGTCGCGAGGAAACCCCGGGGGGAGTGGCACACGTTCTGGAACCCTGGCGATGTGCCGGTGCGCTTTCTCGAAATCATCTCCCCGCCGGGCTTCGCGCTGTACTTTCACGAGCTCGGCGCACTGCTTCGAGAAACCGGCCAACCCGATCCCGCCCGGATCGCGGAGCTGGCGGGCCGCTACGGGCTGGAGTTCGATTTCGACGCAATGGGGCCGCTCGCCGAGCAGCACGGCCTGAAGCTCGGCTGACTGGACCGCATTCTCCTTCCCGCGCTATCGACCCGAGCGGCCTGCCTTAGCGCCGTTCCTTTTCGAGGTCCGATACGGCCGCTCCCACTCGCGGAGGTGCTCGAGCAGGTAATCAAGTGAGAACACGTGCCGGGAGTTGTCCGCCTTCCGCCTGAAGACCACGCGCGACCAGCCGCGCATCCCCGTCGGCGTGTACCACTCGCCATTCAGGTGCAGCTTCTGCCCCGAGATCGCGCGGATCAGCACTCGCTCATAGAGCGAGCGCGGCAGAATGCGCTCGGGAAAAAGATTGTCCCATGTGCACAGCCGTCCGACATCTTCATATCCCGGCGGCCGATCCTTCAGGTCGAGCAGCGACGGCGCGCGGCCGCGCATCACCGCTCCGATCAGGCGCAGCGTAAACGCGTCGGAGATACGCCGGATGTTCGGCCAGAAGTGCCGCGCGATCATTCCGCCCATTTCCCGCAGCGACATGCTGCGGCCATCGGTCGTCTCCCACTTTTCCGCGTCGATGTCGCACATGAACGGATTCTTGGGGAAGCAGTCGAAGCGCGCGAGCCAACCCTTCCGGGATGTGTGCGGCATCGGATGGAAGCCACGAATGATCGGGATGTCCGTGTCGTCCAGAGCGCTGATCTCGTAGCTCGGCCACGTCATCACTTCGCGCACGATGCCGACGATAACCGTGGCCGTCGCGATCATGAGCGGCGCATCGGGCGTGAAATCGGCCGTGATCTCGATCCGGTCGCCCCGTGGACGGACGCCAATCCCGGTGGAGCGCTTGTTGGCGGCAAGCAGCATCACTGGCGCCGGAAGAATGTGCGCCAGCAGGTAGGCGAGCTGTTCCACCGTTCGGCTGGTGCCCTGCTCATGGCGCGGCAGCTCGAACGAGATGTTGTAATGCGTGCTGAAGCCCGCCAGCTGCACATCCTTGTCGTTCGCGCCCTCCCATGCGTCCAGCTCCTGGCGCAGGAAGAGGATCGCTTCCCACAGCGACCGGCCGGCGCGCGCCGCGCATCCCTTCTCGATCTCGATGACGGGTGTGGCGACTTCGATCACGCCGGTATCGAAGTAGATCGCGCCGCCGGTCGGCAGGTGATACGACCGTCCCTTACGGTGCATCATCTTCTCGCGAATGATGTGCTTCGGGCTGCCGAAGATGTTCTCGGGCTTCACCTGAACGCCATCCATGATCACGGCGAATTCGGCTTCCATGCCGATCGCCGCGAGCTGGATGCGCTCGGATGTCGAGGATTTACTCTCGGCGCCCTTTTTCTTCAGCTCCGTGGTCATGCCTTAACGATACTCGGGTGTGTCATCGTTTCCGCGTCCGTTTCTAACTCTTTACGTCCCGCGGCACCGAGGTCACGTACCCCAGGTCGAGGTGCAGGTGGTCCTCGGAGAAGCCCAACGGCTGGCCGTAGGGGCGGGTCCAGATGCCGGGAAGCGTCTCCCTGGCGATCAGGCTGAACCGCTCGATCGCGCTCCGGTTGTCCAGGTAGGTGTCGCCGATGCGATAGATATTGGCCGCCGTACCCCAGGCATGTGGTGTCGCCTCCCTGGAAAATCGGTGGGTCGGAGAGCGGTAGCCGCCGTTCGCGGAGATGTGTATGAACGTGCCGACGGCCTCCCGGAACCGCTCCAGGCAGACCGCCAGAAGTGTAATTGCGCAGGGAACGTACCGCGGGAAGGTCCGCAAAGGGGGCGCCTCGCGGACGTCCACCTGGATGAATTCCCAGAGCAGAAAATGGCTCGAGAGCTCAATCTTCATCGCCGTGTCCCAGGACGGCACTTCATAGAAGTACCGCGGAAGCTGGTTGGGCCGGCCGGCGCCGTCGTTCCAGCTCTCGCCGGGCCGGAGCGCCTTCCGGTATTCGGGCGGAAGTGTCAGCCCGTCCACGACGGCGAGGGGAAAATTCGGCGTTTCGCTCACGCCGGCACGACTGCGGTGAGGGCTTCGTAAACGGCATGGGATATGGACGCGATCGCCCGCGAACGACCGGATCCGGACGGCTCCCACTCGGTCAGCACGACCAGCACGTACGGCTTCCGCTTCGGCAGGTAAACCACTGCCGCGTCGTGTGCGATCGTCGAGATTTCCCCTGTCTTGTGCGCGACGCGCGCGCCCTTTGGCAGCCGCGCCGGAATTCCCTGGTTGAATTCCTGGGCGTGCAGGATGTCCATCATCCGCCGCGACAGCGCGGGGGAAAACGCCTTACCCTCCGAAAGCAGGACGAGGATCCGCAGCAGTCCGTCGGCCGTGACGCGGCTGTTGATTCCCTTCTCGAACGCCAGCTCGTCCTCAACTCCCCTTTTGAGCTCGATCCCCTCGTCCACCTCGAGCTCGCGCAACGTCGCCCTCACCGAATCGGGACCCACTACGCCCAGCAGCAGGTTGGTGGCGAGGTTGCTGCTCGTCGTGATCATGTGATAGGCTAGCTCGTCAACGCGCATCATCTTCCCGATCGCGTTCTGCACCGACGAATTCGCGTCTCGCCCCTGCTCGACGCGAAACGGAACCTGCTCGACCACGCTCAGAAAGCGGTTGCGCACGTGCACCCGCGAATGGGGCAGCAGGTCGCCTCTATCGATGGCGGCGAAAACGCCGAGCAGGATCGGCACCTTGATCGTGCTCGCGGCGTGGAACCAGCGCTCGGCGTTGTAGTGCAGCTCGAGGCCGGATTCTGCGTCGCTCAGCGCGACTGCAATCGCCTTCGCACCCGACCCGGACTCGATCTTTTCGATTTCCTTCCGCAGGGCGCTCTCGCGTCCCGCGTCGCTCGTGCTCATCGGCCCCGCGCCTACGAGTACGCTACGCGGGGATCGGCTTTGGCGTAGGCGAGATCCGTAATGAGATTCACGAGGACGAAGACGACGCTGAGAAAGAGCACCGATCCCTGGATCGCGGGCAGGTCGCGCCGCGTGATCGCGTTGACGACGTACCGGCCGATGCCCGGCCAGCTGAAGATCGTCTCGGTGAGGATGCTGCCGGTCAGGTAGTAACCGAAGTCGAGGCCGAGCACGGTGATGATCGGGATGAGCGCATTACGCAGCGCGTGGCGCACCACCACGACGCGCTCCTTCAGTCCCTTCGCGCGCGCCGTGCGCACGAAGTCGCCGCTCAGCACATCGAGCATCGCCGACCGCGTGACGCGCGCGAGGAACGCAATCGAGCGGGAGCCGAGCGCGAGCGCCGGCAAAATGAGGTACTTGATGCCGCCGTAGCCGGACGGCGGCAGCCACTTGAGCATTACCGCGAAGAAGAGGATCAGGATAAGTCCGACCCAGTACACGGGGAATGAAATCCCGAGATAGGCGGCCCCCAATCCCAGGCGGTCGAGCCAGCCGCCCGGGTTCCGCGCGCTCAGCACGCCGAGCGTGATGCCGAGTATGGAGGCGAGCAGCATCGCGGTTCCGGCGAGGAGCAGCGTCTTTGGAAAACGCTCGCGGATGTCCTGGATGATCGGACGCTGCGTGATGTAGGAGTTGCCGAAGTCGCCGCGCAGGACGCCGCTTGTATAATGAGTGAACTGCTTGTGCATCGGCTCGTCGAGCTTCAGCTCCTTCCGCAGGCGGGCGATCGTCTCGGGATCGGCGCGCTCGCCGACCATTTCCTGCACCGGATCACCCGGCGCGACGTAGAGCAGCAGGAAAACGACGACCAGCACCCCGAACAGCGTCGGGATGGAGAGCAGCAGCCGGCGGACGATGAAGGCGAACAAGCGCTATTTCTGCATCGTCACGTCGGTCCAGCGCTGTCCGCTGAACACCGCCGGCACCGTGAATCCCTTTATCCACGGCTGTACCGCGTAGAGATCCTTGTAGAAGAACAGGAAGATCATCGGGGCTTCGTCGAAGGCGATCTGATCGGCCTGCGTGTAAAGAGCAGCGCGCTTGCCTTCGTCCTGCTCGCGGCGCGCCTCGGAGACGATACGATCGAACTGCGCGTTCTGGTAGAACGACACGTTTCCGCCGACACCCTTATTGCTGCCGTGGAGCAGGGGATACAGGAAGTTCTCGGCGTCCGGATAATCGGCCCACCATTCCTTGAGCGCGAGATCGGTCTGTCCCTTTCTTGCCGCTTCGCGCATCGACGACGCATCGCGCTGAACCAGCTTCACGCGAACACCCGCCTCGGCGAGGTTAGCCTGGATCGTCTGCGCGAGGCGTGGCGATGGCTCCGTCATCGACGTCCACAGCTCGAGATCGATTCCGTTGGCGTAGCCGGCGGCGGCGAGCAGCTGCTTTGCCTTGGCGACATCATGCGTGTAACCCTTCCGCATCGTGTCGGCGCCGGAGAGAGTCGGCGGAATGACGCCCGCCGCAACGCGGCCGCGGCCGCCGATCACCTGCTGCAGCATCACGTTTACATCGACGGCGTGGTTGAGCGCCTGTCGCACGCGCACATCCCTGAGCGGCCCGCGCGTGGCGTTGATGCCGACGTACCAGAGCCGGAGCGCCGGCGCCGACGCAAGCAGCCCCTTCTTTTCCGCGCTCTGCTCCCAGGTGCCCGTTTCCTGCTCGGGGACGTTGAGAATGTCGACGTTGCCCGCTTCGAACTCGGCCGATGCCGTGCTGCGCTCGGGAATGATGCGCGCCATCAGCGAATCGCTCTTCGGGGCGCCGTCGTAGTAGCTCGCGTTCTTCGCGAAGAGGATATAGTCGTCGTGCTTCCACTCGACGAACTTCCACGGACCGGTGCCGATCGGCTTCTGGCCGAAATCGCTGGCCGGATTTTCCGGAATGATGGAGGAAACCGGCATCGCGAGGAGCTTGGGGAAGATCGCCAGCGGCTCCTTCAGCGTGATCACTACCGTGGAGTCATCCGGCGACGTGATGCCGGTGATCGTTCGTCCCTTGCCCGCCGCGTAGTCCTCGGCGCCCTTGATCGGATAGAGCGGCCACCCTCTGCCGCCCTTTGTCGCTGGGTCGAGCACCCGCTGGAAGCTGGCAAGGACCTGCTTCGCCATGAAGGGCCGGCCGTCGTGGAACTTTACGCCGCGGCGGAGATGGAAAGTGTAGGTCATCCCGTCGGGGGTGACGTCCCATGATGTGGCGAGTCCCGGAACTACACGCGCGTCGGGGGTAAACCGTGTCAGCCCATCAAACAGATAGGCGACGGCGCGCCCCGTCGGAACGTCGGTGGAAAGCGCAGGGTCCATCGAGCGCGGATCCGATGTATCGCGCGAGTCGATGAGGGTCCGGCGGCTTGGCGCGGAATCACCGCCGCTGCCACCACAGGCGAGAAACGCGGGTACAATCAGGAGATGGAGTCGCCGCATATGCAGACAGGGCCGGTTGACATGAAGGGGGACGCTACGAGAACTTACGCGCATCCCCCGGAAAAGGCGTCATTGTGAGCGCAGAATACTATTATCGCCGCCAACTCGGCGCCACGGATTTGCTGCCAGCGATTGGCGTCGGTGTCGCCGCCGGTTTGGCCGGATTTTACCTTGTGCAACTCTTAATCCAGCGGACGCCCCTCGTGCCGCAGGGCGACCTCGCCCGCTCGATCACCGACCCGCCGAAGAGAATGCTCGGGGACACGAGCGAGCCGAAAACGATACTTCACGAGGCGCACGAGCTTCCGCCCGGCCGCCCTCCGGCAGCACGCGCGCTGCGCGGGTGAGCGCCGGCGCCCCGGCTCGGTTAGCGCTCGGGACCGCACTCCTTCTATTTGCTGCCGCGGCAATCGCCGCCTCCCCCGCTGCCTCCGGCGCGCAGGATCTGGCGTGCGGACCGGGAGATCTCGAGGTACGGCGGCTGGTGTTCGAGGGAAACCGTGCCTATTCGGACGCCGATCTTGCAAGGACCATCGTCACCACACCCTCGGCTTGGGCGCGGCGAATCCTCAAGCTGCCCTTCACGGTCAAGCGCTGCCTCGACCGCGACGAGGTCCCGAATGACCGCGCGCGGCTGATAATCTTTTACCGCCGCCGGGGGTATCCCAGAGTGGCGGTTGACACCGCGGTGAAGGCGGCGGGCACGGGCGGCGTCGAGGTTCGGTTCAGAATCAGGGAGGGGCCGCGCACGGTGGTCCGGTCTTTTGTTCTGAACGGCCTCGATTCGGTGGCAGACCGGCGACGCATAACGCGCGAGCTGCCGGTGCGCGAAGGCGGGCCGTTCGACCGCATCGCGATCGAGGCGGCGCGCGATTCGATCGTCCGCCGCCTTCGCAACAATGGATATCCGCGCGCGGACGCCGTGCACTCGTTCGCGGTTGACGAGAGCGCACTCAGCGCGTGGGACACCATCACGGTCTCGCCGGGACCCCGAACAAGGATCGGAACCATCAGCGTCGCAGTGCTGCCGTTGCAGGGGAAAACGCAACAGATACCGAACCGCGTCGCGCGCCGTATAATGGGCCTCGATTCGGGCGACCTGTATCGCGAGGATCAGATCCTCGACGCGCAGCGCGCGCTCTATCGCACCGAGGCATACCAGCACGTGTCGATCTCTCCCGACAGCGGCGCCAGCGCGACGGACTCGGTCCTCAGCCTGACGGCGATTCTCGCCGAAGCTGCCATGAACGCGGCGCGCCTTGGCGTCGGATACGGCACACTCGACTGCTTCCGCCTCACCGGCGAGCTCACGAACTACAACTTCATGCGCGCTGCGCGGCGACTCGACCTCAACGCTCGCGTGTCGAAGATCGGCATCGGTGAGCCGCTCAGCGGCGCAAAGCAGCTGTGCCCGCAGGCAAAGCGTGATGTCTTCAGCAACCGCCTCAACTATTACCTGGGCGCCACCCTTCGGCAGACTGTGTTCCTGGGACGGCGCACCGTGCCGACCGTCACGCTCTACAGCCAGCGCGTGTCCGAGTACAACGCGTACCTGCGCACGACAACAATCGGCGGCGTCGCTTCCCTCGCGCTGTCGCAATGGCGGCGCACTCCCGTCAATCTCTCCTACTCGATGGACCTCGGGAGAACGGAGGCACAGCCCGCTCTCTTCTGCGCGGTGTTCAACCTGTGCGAGCAGGAGGAACGGGAGCGAATCCAGAGGACGCAACGCCTCGCCGTGCTGAGCGCATCGGTGACCCGTGACAACTCGAACAGCATACTGTCGCCAACGCGCGGATCGGTGCTGAGATTCGAGGCACGTCATTCATCGCCCGCCATTCTGTCCGACCGTGATCTTCAGTTCAACAAGCTCGTTGCAGACGGCGCCCGCTACATGCACGTGGGCGGCGGGAATGTACTCGCGTTCCGACTCCGCGCTGGAACGGTCTTCGGCAGGACTTTTGGGACCGCGACGGGATTCATCCCGCCGCAGGAGCGGCTCTACGCCGGCGGGCCGACGACAGTGCGCGGATTCTCCCAGAACGAGCTTGGCTCGGCGATCTATATCGCCCGGGGTTTTGCGGTGTTGCCGCCCGCGTCAACCGGGCTCCCCGACACGGTCGTTCGCGATACGCTCGGAACGTTTCGCCGCGTGGTGCCCGTCGGCGGGAACGCGCTGGTGGTGGGGAACCTCGAGCTAAGGCTGCGCAGCCCGGTGCTCCCTGAGCTCCTCCAGTTCACGGTCTTCACCGATGCCGGCGAAGTATGGAATCGCGGCCAGTCGCGCGGGTTCGAGGGACCGCAGCTCAAGGTCACGCCGGGGATCCAGGTGACCGCGTTCTCCCCGGTTGGCCCGGTGCGCGCCGTGATCGGATACAATCCTTACGCGCGTCCAACAGGCCCGCTGTACTACGAGGCGCGCGAAGTCGAGGGGGGCGGACTGCCCTGCGTCAGTCCCGGCAATACGCTGGCAACGCGTTTCACGACGACGGCCGATGGCGTGACGATCACGCAGGCGGAGGGCCGCTGCCCGTCAACGTTCAAGCCGCGCGCCCAGGGCTCGCTTGCAAGTCGACTCACCTTCAGCTTCGCAATTGGACAGGCGTTCTAGCGGCATGTCGCGCCGTCTTCGCATCGCCATCGTGAGTGCTGCCGTGCTGCTCGCCATTGGTGTCATCGCCGTGCTGAGCCTCGTCGGCGTTACGCATACCGGGTTCGGCCAGGAGCGCGTTCGCCGCATGGTGTCGTCGATGCTCGCCGGCAACGTGAGGGGCAAGGTCCATGTCGGCAGGATCAGCGGTGGATTCTTCAACGGCGTCACTATCGACTCGCTGGAGATCCGCGACGACGAGGACTCGCTGTTCATTGCGACCGGACCGATTCGCCTGCGTTACGACTCCCGCGACCTTTTCGACCGCCGCATCCTGCTCACGCACGTCGACGTGCAGCACCCGATCGTCGTGTTGCGGCAACACGAGAACGGCGAGTGGAACTTCCGCCGCGTCTTTCCGCCAGCCGCGCAGAAGGCGGCGCGCGACCGGAGAGGCTTTGGCCACTTCATCGTGTCCGACTCGGCCGACATCCACGACGGCAGCGTCATCCTCACATTACCCTGGCACCCGGCCGACTCGCTCAAGGGCGCGCGCAGGGACAGCGCCATCCGCTTCGCGCTGGCCAGCCCCGGTCAGGAGATCCGCCGTAGCCGCGAGGGACTCGCCCGCACGTGGCGATGGACGGGCGGGGACGCGACGCTTGGATACGCGCGCATCGCCGATCCCGACAGCGCGGGAAGATTTGCCCAGATTCTCAACGCGAAGTTCAAGGAATCGGACCCGCCCTTTCTCTTCTCCAATGTTTCGGGGACGGCGCTCAACCTCGGCGATTCTCTCTGGATCGACAGCAATCGCTGGCACCTGCCCGGATCGCGGGGAACGGCGAAGGGCAAGGTCGTGTGGGGCAGCAATCTACCTGTCCGTTACTACGTGCACGTTGTCGGCGACAAGGTGTCCCTGAAGGATGTCGCGTGGGTGTACCCGACGCTGCCGACGACCGGCGGGGGCCGGATGGATCTCGACATTCGGAGCGCGCGGGATCCGCACCTCATCGACTACGTCCTGACGAAGATGGATGTGCGCACGACGGCGTCTCACCTGCTCGGCCGCATGACGTTCCGAGTCGGTGGTCCGGTGCTGATCGTGAAGGATGTGCAGATGTCGGCGGCACCGATGGACTTCGACCTGCTGAGGCAGCTGAACGGCAAGGATTTCCCTTACGACTGGCAGGGGAAGATCACGGGCAGCGTTCGCGCATCGGGTGGGCCGCTCAACCGTTTCCGGGTGGAAGAATCGGATGTCATCTTCGCCGATGCGCACGTGCCGGGAGCGATCACGCGCGCGAGCGGCCGGGGCGAGCTCAACATTCTCTTCCCCGCGTTTACGGCGTTTCGCGGCTTCGATGTGGACGTGCAGCAGCTCGACCTGCGCACCTTTCAGTACCTGAACCCGCTGTTCCCGAAGCTGCGCGGCGCGGTGTCGGGCGTTGCGACGCTGGATTCATCGTGGCTCGATCTGCGGTTTCGAAACGCCGACCTGTCGTACAGCGACGGACCGGCGCCCGATTCGCGCATTACCGGCAGCGGCAGGGTGACGTGGGGGAAGTATCTCGCCTACGACCTGAACCTCGAGGCACAACCGCTCTCATTCACCGCGCTGGCGCGTTCTTACGCTGGACTTCCGCTACGCGGCGAGTACAGCGGACCGATGGTAATCCGCGGCACGTCGCCCAACCTGCTCGTGAACACAACGCTGAGCGGACCAGCCGGAACGATCGCCTTCAATGGCATCGTCGACGCCGAGCCGGCGGGTTACGCCGCGCGCGGGCTGGCGTCGACAACGGCGCTGGACATCCGCACCCTGCTCGCCAAACAGACAGCGCCAAGGACCGCGCTCACGGGTGAGTACGCGCTCGACCTGCGCGGCGAGTCGCTCGCGTCACTGGTCGGCAGTGCGACCGCGGTCGTCGCCCGATCCGAGGTCGGCGGGGTTCGCATCGAGCCGTCGCTGGCACGGCTTCGCTTTCAGAATGGTGTCGCGTTCGTCGATACGCTCGCGCTCAACGCCGCTGGAGCAGAGGTCCGCGCGCTCGGCACGGTGGCGCTGACGGGAGGGCGCGAGGGCACGCTCCGCTTCAACGCGGCTGTCGATTCGGTGGGACGCATTCGCTCGCTGCTCCCCGCCGGCACGACCGTCTCGCTGTTCGATTCCATTGGCGGACGCGCGGCAATACGTGGTCAGGTAACCGGCACGCTCGACAACCTCGCCGTCAGCGGGGTCATCGAGGCCGCCGGCCTTCGCTCGGCGGCACGAACCGCCAGTGCGGCGCGGGGAGAGTTTTCGCTTACCGATTTTCTCGGAGACCGGCGCGGCACGCTCAGCATTACCGGCGACACCGTGCGCGTGGCGGGAATCGTCCTCGATGCGGTGAGAAGCTCGGTGACCCTCGACAACGCCAACTCCGGACGCTTCACCGCCGAGCTCAAGAGCAGGAACGGTGTGCGCACAGATCTGTCGGGAAGCGTGGCGCGGCGGGGAGAGAGCACCGCAATCAGGGTGGACTCGGCGGTCGTAGCGGTGGACAGCGCCAATCGCTACCGGCTTCAGGTGCCCGCGCACATCGCGATTGCGCCGGGATCGCTAACGCTCGACTCCGTGCTTCTTCAGCACACCAGCAGCGCCAAGCTCATCGTCCGTAATGTCCGGTTGCATGGCGACTCCATCCGCGGCAGCCTCCGCACCGACAGTGTCGACCTGAAGCTGCTGCGCGCATTCGTTCCCGGCCTTACCGAGGCGAGCGGTGCGATCGTCGCCGACGTCGAAGTGAGCGGGCGGCTGAAGCAGCCGAGTCTGCTTGGCCAGGTGAGCATCGCCGGCGGCAGCGCAACGCTGTCCAACCTTGGCACGCGCTACCGTAACATTCGCGCCGAGATCGGACTATCGGGAGATAGTGTGCACATCAGGCGTCTGTCGGCGGAGACCGTTGGCGAGCGGCGCGGTTCCGTCTCGGTGGATGGCGCCATCAGCTTCGAGCGCTACGACAACCCATCGTTCAGGCTCAACGCGAACGCGCAGAATTTTCACGCCATCGACGTGCCCGGCCTGGCCACGCTCGATATCTCGACCGGGCCAACGGTGAGCCTCACCGGTTCCTACCGGGCGGCGGTGATGCGCGGGCGCGTGACTGTCGAGAGGGGCACGCTCTACATCCCGGAAGTAATCAGGAAGAAGATCATCGACCTGAGCGATCCCGACCTCATCGGGGTCGTTGACACCCTGCTGGCGCGAAGCCGCGAGCTCCTTCCGCGTACGCCGCGCGATCTGGCCCGCAACCTCGCTCTGGAGAACGTCGCCATCGACATCGGTCCCGATGTCTGGCTGAGATCTTCGGAGGCGAACATCAAGCTTGGCGGATCGCTCAACGTTGCCCTCGGACCGGGCGCGCGACCGAGCGATCCGCCGCGTCTTGCGCTCGAGGGTGCACTGAGCGCCGACAAGGGGACCTACCGCCTCAACCTCGTCGATCCGTTCGTGCAGCCGACGTTCGACGTCGCGAGCGGAACGCTGCGCTTTTTCGGAACGCCCGACCTGAACCCGGCGCTCGACATCCGCGCCATCCACACGGTGAGACAGCCGCGCCAGAGCGCGAGTGGGCGGGACGTGCGGGTAAGAGTGACGATCGGTGGGTCCCTCGCACAGCCGACGCTCGCGCTCGACAATCCCGACAACCTGCCGCTTTCGCAGAGCGACCTGCTCAGCTACCTCGTGACGGGCGAGCCCGCCCTTGGCTTCGACAATACCGGAGACCAATACCGCTCGCAGATTGCCTCGGTCGCGCTCCGCTACGGCGGAACGCTGATCAGCAACGCAATCCCGAAGAACGTGCTCGACATCGTCGAGCTGCAGACGGCGAGCGTCGGTGCGAATGCAACGGAGCGGGCGGACAATCCGTATTACTACAACCTGCTCAACACGCGCGCGGTGCTGGGCAAGCAGCTCGGGACGAGATGGTTCCTCAGTCTCAGCACCGGCTTGTGCTTCGTCAACCCGACGAACTTCTTCAAGGAAAACTTTGGCATCCAGCTCGAGTACCGCATCAACTCGATCTACAGCGCCCAGGCTGGCCTCGAGCCCGGATCAAGCGATGCTACGTGCCGGCCGACCGCGACGCGAAGCTTCCAGCAGACGCCGCCTCAGCTCGGATTCGACTTTTTCCGCAACTGGCGTTTCTAACGGGCAGTTGATTCGTCATCGTACGAATTCTAAATTTGAAGTAATGTCGTTTGGGCCGGGGCGCTGATGTCCAATGATCTCCGCGAACGTGATGCGATGCTTTGCCGCTCCTGCGGAAACGAGGAGCGAGCCTCCGAGGGATATCCGTGCGCGAGTTGTGGAACGTTTGTATGTATCATCTGCAGCTTTCGCGGCGTGACGTTGTGCAAGAAGTGCGCGGAAGAACGGCCCGAGCCGCCGCTGACGCCCAGCCAACTTCCGAAAATCGATTGGCCTGAGCATTGATCGAAAGTGTCACCGCGGTCGCCGCCATCGCCCCGATGCTGTGCGAACCCGATGTAAAAACCACGCAGGTCTCCCAGCTGCTGCACGGACACATCGCCGAGATAGTCGAAAGGCAAGGACTCTGGCTCAAGGTGCAGAGCGCTGACGCTTACCAGGGCTGGTTGCATCAGGGCTATGTGGTGACAGTTCCCGCTCCGGTTCCCGCTCCCGCCGACACCGGCTGGGACGATCCGCGCCCACTCTCGCTCGGCTGCACGGTGCGTGATGCCGGGGGTGCCACGCGCAAGCTTCCGCTCGGCGCGCTCATCACCGCGGGCGAAGAGCGCTCATCGGGGCTGGCGATGTCGCTCGAGGAGCGGAGGCACAGCTTTCCCCCCAACGCGGATTCGATCACCGCATCGGCGATGACCTACTTCGAGGGCACATCCTACGAGTGGGGCGGACTGACGCCGTGGGGATGTGACTGCTCGGGGCTCGTGCAGAGCTCGTTCAGGCTGCACGGCGTGGGACTTCCGCGCGACGCGTGGATGCAGGCAGGCACCGGAGAGCCCGTTGAAGGGATGACCGATCTCAGGGCTGCAGACCTTCTTTTCTTCTCCGATGAGCCGGAAGGCAAGATCACACACGTCGCCATTTCGCTGGGCGGAATGCGCGTCGTCCACCTCGCACTCGGCCGCGGCGGCTACGCGGTGGACGATCTCGAAAGCGGCGACGAGTACACCGACCTGCTGGTCAAGCGGTTCCGCTTCGCGCGGCGGGTGCTCAGCTAACTATTCCGTTGCCGGCGGACGGCATCATCGCCGTCGGCGGTCCGCTCACGAGCAGGCGCGCGGCCGCGGTCGGCTCGCCATCCAGGGTCACCTGCATCGTGTACTGCCCCGTGACGTTGAGCGGCAGGTCAACGACAGCGATGATCGGCAGATCAACCTCGAACACAGGGTTCGGCGCCGGCGCGACAGTCATCTCGCCGGACGACGACCACAGCTCTTCATCCATCGGGCTCAGCCAGCGAAACGTCAGCTTGTGAGTGCCGGTGTCCTGCGAAGCCGCCTTGAGCCGGACGACGAAGTGCGTACGCGGATGAATCGTCGGCAGGCCGGCCACCTGCACGGCATCGAAAACGCCGAGCACGTTCAGCTTTCCTTCCTGCGACAGATTGGCGGCGTCGGCGAAGACGGCGAACGAGATGTGCATTTTGGAAAGTAGCCGCCGGTTGCCCGCCCCGGCTAGCTTTGTCCGATGAGTGAAACGGCCGGCCAACCGAAGTTCGGAACCACCGATCTCCTGCTGCTGACGATGGCGGTGATCTGGGCCATCAACTTCAGTGTGGTCAAGTACGCGATGCAGATCTTCAGTCCGCTGGCGTTCACGGGGCTCAGGGTCGGCGTTGCCGCGGCCGTGCTCGGCGCGATGGCGCTCGTCAGCGAGCGCACCTCCCTTACGAGGCGCGATGTGCTGCTGCTGCTCGGGCTGGGGGTGCTGGGAAACGGCCTCTACCAGCTCCTGTTCGTAAGCGGCATGGCGAGAACGAGAGCGGGGAACGCGGCGCTGATCGTTGCCGCGGCACCCGGGTTCATTGCGCTGGCGAGCCGCTTTCGCGGACTGGAGAAGCTTGGGAGGATGACAATAGCCGGCGTCGCGCTCTCCATCGTCGGCGTGGCGGTAGTGATGCTCGGGAGCGCACGCGCGACCGCCGGAAGCTCGACTTTCCTGGGCTCCTTCCTCGTTTTCTGCGGCGTCATCTGCTGGACGTTTTTCACGGTTCTGCTCCAGCCGCACACCACCCGCATAAAGGTCGTTCAGCTGTCGGCAATAACGATGACCGGCGGGGCGATTCCCCTTCTGATCGTCTCCGCGCCGGCACTGCTCGCGACGAGGTGGAGCGCCGTTGGCTGGGAAGGTTGGGCGGCGCTCTTCTATGCCAGCGTGATCTCGATGGTGGTCGCGTACATGTTCTGGTACCGCGGGCTGCGCTTGCTCGGTCCCACGCGCACCGCTGTCTACTCGAATGTCCAGCCAATCATCGCATTGCTGGTCGCGTGGCTCTTTCTGAGCGAGGCTCCGACCGCCTGGCAATGGGGTGGCGCGGCGACGATCATCGCCGGCGTCTTCCTGACGAGGACATGAGGCTCGTACTCTTCGACATCGATGGAACGCTGCTCAGCAGTGGCGGACTGGGGAAGGCATCGATGCAGCGCGCTCTCACCGAGGTGTTCGGGTCACCGGGCGACCCGGCGTATCGCTACGACGGTAAGACCGACAAGCAGATCGTGCGCGACGTGATGCGGATGGCGGGGCATTCGGACCCGCAGATCGACTCCAAGATGGAGCGGCTGATCGAACTCTACCTCGACGGGCTTTATGCGGGGATCGAGAGCGGCAAGTTTCACGTCACGCCTCTCGATGGCGTAACCGCTCTGCTCGACGCGCTTGGCGCTCGCAAGGACGTAGTGCTCGGCCTGCTCACCGGCAATGTGGAGACAGGTGCCCGCGCAAAGCTGACGGCGGCAGGGATCGAGCCGGAAATGTTTCGCGTCAATGCCTTCGGATCCGATCATGAGCTCAGGCCTGAGCTGCCGGCGATTGCGCAGCGGCGGGCAAGCGAAAAGCTGGGACTTTCGATTGCAGGGGATCGCGTCATCGTCATCGGCGATACGCCGGCCGACATCCAGTGTGGAAGAGCGCTCGGGGCCAGGGCAATCGGGGTTGCGAGCGGCCAGTACACAGTCGAGCAGCTTCGCGAGCACGAGCCCTATGCCGTGCTGCCGTCGCTCGGCGATACGGTGGCCGCCATGAAAACGATTCTCGATGCTTGAGGTCGAGCTCAAGGCGGTCATCGACGATCTGAAGGTCCGGCGCGGGAAGCTTGAAGACGGCGGCGCAATTCTCGTCTACGAGGGACGGCTGCTCGATCGGCGTTACGACAGCAGCGACCGAAAGCTCTCCGCGGCCGACAACGTGCTTCGTGTGCGCCGCTTCTCGGGTCGTGACGGGGAGAAGACGCTGCTGGACTGGAAGGGGCCGACGTCGATTGACGACGGCTTCAAGGTCAGGGAGGAGCTTTCGACGGGGGTCCACGATCACGCCGTGCTGGCAACGGTCCTCGAAAAGCTCGGCTACATCGTGACGCACGAGATCGACAGGGATATCGTCCAGTACGAGATCGCTGGAGCGACGGTTCGATTCGAGACCTATCCCCGCATGGATGTCCTTGTCGAAGTCGAGGGCGGGAAGAGGGCGATCGAAGCCGCCATCCACACGCTCGATATGTCGCGCGCCGAGTTCACGAGTGACCGCTTGGCAGCCTTCGTCGAGCGGTTCGAGCGCCGCACGGGCGTCAGAGCGGCAATCTCTGACCGCGAGCTGAGCGGAGATTACGCTTTTCAGGGCTTAAACGGGTGAAATAGCGGTTTCCCCGATTGATTACCGAGGGTATCCAGATAACTTTACTCGGCAATGAAATGCCGAATCACGCGCAACGGAATCATCCTCCTGTTGTCGCTCGGGGCAGTGACCTTACTCCCCGCCCAGGAAAACCCCGCAAAACGCCTCTCCAGCATCGTCGGTGTCGCCGTCGAGGAATACGCGAAGGCAGTCGATGACCGCGGGAAGCTCATATCCAATCCTGAGTACGAGGAGACAACCGGCTTTCTGGGCGATGCGCGCCTGGTAGCGGCCCGCCTGAGCGGCTACAATGCCGCGACGACGCGCGCGATCCTGGACACGATTACCACGCTCGTCAACTCCAAACAGCCGCCCGGAGTTGTGCGCAACCTTCATGCGCGATTCGCCGCTTCCCTCGGCGCAGCGGGAGCGATCGACCTCCCCACCGGACCGCTCGACACAGCAGCCGGGCACGCGCTCTTCACCCGCAACTGCGCCTCGTGTCACGGCATTCTCGGCGCGGGCGATGGCCCAGCGGCGGGGACGATGGATCCGCGGCCCACCCCGATCGGTGTGAGGAAGGAGACGGCCGACCTGACTCCAACGCTTGCATACAACGTCGTCTCGGTCGGCGTCCGCGGCACGGCGATGCCCGCTTTCGGCGGGACGCTCACCGCGCAGGAGCGGTGGAACATCATCAACTACGTCTATTCTCTCCGTGGCGAGGCGATGCAGCTGCCCGTGGCAGCGCCGGATGCGACGGCGCTCAAGGGAGAAGCAGCGTCGCGAGCAATCCTTGCGATGCTCGACAGCGCGCTCGATTTCGCGCGCTCCGGCAAGACGGCCGAAGCCGGCGACCGTGCGTTCGATGCCTATATCGCCTTCGAGCCGCTCGAAACTCCGGCGCGGGCGAAAAAGCCCGGTATGGTGGCGACGATGGAGCGCCACTTCGCCGACTTCAAGGGCGCGGTGAAGCGCAACGACCTCGGCGGCGCGAAGGGGTCGCGCGATGCGATCGCGGACGGACTGCCACAGATCCTCGCGCTCACGCAACGCCCCGACAGCAACTGGGGTGCGTTCCTGCAGTCGTTTCTCATCATCCTGCGCGAAGGATTCGAGGCCATTCTCGTCATCGGCGCCATCGTCGCGTTCCTGATCAAGATGGGCCACCGCGAGCGATTGAAATCCATCTGGATCGGCATCGGTCTCGGGCTGCTCGCGAGCGCGGCGACAGTAGTCGTGCTGAAAACGGTTTTCGCGGCGATTCCCGCGAGCCGCGAGATCGTGGAAGGCCTGACGATGCTGATCGCCGTCGCCGTCCTTTTCTCCGTCAGCTACTGGCTCATCTCCAAGGTCGAGGCGGCGAAGTGGCAGAAGTTCATCAGGGAGAAAGTGTCCACGGCGCTCGACGCAGGCGGGGGCAAAGCGCTGGCGCTGGTTGCATTCCTCGCCGTATACCGCGAGGGAGCCGAGACGGCGCTCTTCTATCAGGCCCTCTTCAACGAAGGACCGAACGTTGGCGTGCCGCTGACGCTTGGCATATTCGCGGGCTTCGCTGTGCTCGCAGTCGTATTCACGCTGTTCTACAGGTACGGCGTGCGCATCCCGATGCGTCCATTCTTTACCGTCACGAGTGTGCTGCTGTACTACATGGCGTTCGTGTTCATGGGGAAGGGAATCCGCGAGCTGCAGGAGGGAAACGTGCTGCCGATCACGGTCGTTTCCGGTGCGCCGCACATCGACGCGATGGGGATCTTCCCGAGTGTCGAGACCCTCGCCGGTCAGGCGATCCTGATTGCCCTCTTCATCTTCGCCCTCGTAAAGACTTTCTGGGTTCGCGAAGAGGTTGCGGCCGCCTGACGGCCTGCGGCTAGCGCGCGATCAGGAACTCCGCTACGTAGCGACGGTCAGATTGTTGTTCGCCGGCCGGGTGCGGAACGAGCTTGAGAAACTTTACCGTGAGATTGCCGACCCGCGCCTGATTTCTCGGCGGAGTAAGGCTTATCAACTCGGCAGCAGTCGGATTGGTGCCCGACATCACCCGGACCTCCACCTTCGCATCGCCGGCCCAGACGCACTGCACATTCCTGGGGCAGCGTGAATCCTCGACTACGCGCGAGAACTCGATGCGCGAGCTGCTCATCGCGACCGCGGCGCTCTGCCCGAGGGCAAGCTGGAAAGGAACGGCCGGCTCGACCCGGGTCGATGTTGGCGTGTTTTTCGAGCATCCAATCAGCAGCGCAGCAAACGCAACCGTTCCGTAGGTGAAGCGGAAGCTCGGGCCCGAACTCAGTTCTCTTTTCACGCTGTTGTCCCCTTGGCGTAAATACCGGGCGCTCCCGGCGATGGATTGCGGCGCGCGTACATCCAGGCGGCGCCGCCGAGCGCAAACAGGAGCGCGATGACCTGCGCGACAGTCAGGCCGCCGAGGAAGAAGCGATCATCCTTGGCGCGCAGGAACTCGATCAGAAACCGCTCGATGCCGGCCAGCACACAGTAGAACCCGAATAGCCAGCCCTCGGCGTGCTTGTGGCCGCGGAAGCGCCAGAGGATCATGAACATCACGAAGCCGAGCGCCGTCTCGTAGATCTGCGTAGGGTGGACGGCGAGAACGTCACCGGGTGCGGTGCCGGCCGGTGCCGCCGTGCCGAACATTTCCGTCATGTTCGCGACGGTCGATGGCGGAGCGCCGTCGGGAAACTTGACCGCGAGCGCGCCTTGCCACGGGCGTCCGTAGTCATCGCCGACTGCCCAGCACCCGGTGCGGCCCACTGAGTATGCGGCGGCGATGCACGGCCCGCCGACGTCGCTGATGCGCGGGAAGCTGAGCTTCTTTTTCCAGATAACGACGTAGGCGGCGAAAATCCCGCCGATGAGTCCGCCCCAGAAAACGAAGCCGGCGCGGCTGAAGATCGCGCCCATGTCACTCATCAGGATCGCGTAGTAGAGCTTTCCGCCGAGCAGTCCGCCGATGACTGCTGCGAATATCAGATCGCCAATCGGCTCCGGGTCGTGGCCGCGGCGGGCCAGCTCGCGCTGCGCAATGATCTGCGCGATGACGAAGGCGAGCAGCACGGCAAGCCCGAATCCGGTGAGCTGAAGCGGGCCCAGGTCGTATGACAGCGGGCGAACGATGATTCCTTCGGTAGTGTCCATTACGCTTGCAATCTAGGCCGCTTCGAGGCCGGGGATAGGGCGTGTCGCGTACGCGCCGAGGTCGAGGCCGGCGCGCTCACCGAGCTCGTACCGAAAAAAGGCCGCGCGGGCGATCATTGCCGCGTTGTCGGTGGCGAGTCGCGGACTCGGCGTGAATACAACGGCGCCGTCGTCCTCCAGTGCTTCGCGCATCGCCAGTGAGAGAGTGCGATTGCACGCCACACCGCCACCGATCACCACTCTCTGACGTCCGAACGCCGCCGCCGCGCGGCGGGTCTTGGTGACGAGTGTCTCGATTAGCGCATCCTGGAACCCACGGGCGATGCCCGCCTTGTCGGCATCGATGTCGGGTGACGCCTTGACGGCGTTCAGCACCGCCGTCTTGAGCCCGCTGAAGGAAAACGCGTAGTGCTCGGCGTCATCCGGCGTGGAATTCTTGCGCAGCATCGGCCGGCCGAATCGGAATTTCGCTGGATCTCCGGAGCGGGCGAGCTCCTCGATGTGCCTGCCACCAGGGTAGGGAAGTCCGAGCAGCTTTGCCACCTTGTCGAACGCTTCACCCGCCGCATCGTCGCGCGTCGCGCCGAGCAGGCGGTAGCGTCCCCACGCCTCGACATCGAGCAGCAGCGTGTGCCCGCCGGAAATCAGAAGTGCCGTGAAGGGAGGAACGGCGTCACGATGCTCGAGTGCGGCCGAGAAAAGATGACCTTCCATGTGATGAATGCCGAGCAGCGGAATTCCGCGCGAGAACGCGAGCGCCTTTCCATAGCTGACGCCGACGAGCAGCGCGCCGACCAGGCCGGGCGCGTTCGTGACCGCAATTGCATCGAGGTCATCCAGCGACATGCCGGCCTCGGTGATCGCCTTCGTGACAACGGGGGCGATGCTGGTGAGGTGTGCCCGCGATGCGATCTCCGGGACGACGCCCCCGAAGACCTTGTGCACATCCTGTGAGAGGATGACGAGCGACCGCATCGTCACGTCGTCGTCGCTGCCCTCGAGCACTGCCGCGGACGTCTCGTCGCACGATGTCTCGATGCCGAGTATGCGCGTCACGTTCAGCCGGAGCGCTCGCCGAGCAGCCGCTCGACGAGGGCGCGATTGTCGGGAGAGTTCCAGTCGGTGGCGGCCATCAGCTTCTTCCTGATGATTCCGTCGCGGCCGAGGATAAAGGTCTCGGGATAGCCGGTGACGCCGTACTGCTTCGAGATCAGTCCCTTGGGATCGTGCAGAATGTCGAAAGTCAGCTTGTAGTTTTTGGTGAACTCGCGGATCTGCGCCTCGGTGCCCGGCTCGTCGATGCTGACGGCAACTACCTTGAGGCCCTGCGCCGCGTAAGACTGGTGCAGTGCCTCGATGCTCGGCATCTCGACGCGGCACGGCAGGCACCACGTCGCCCAGATGTTGAGCAGCACCACGTGTCCCCGGTAGTCGGCGAGCGTCTTCACCGTGGGCGTGGCGTCGAGGGTCGCGGCGCGAAACTCCGGTGCGCTACTGCCGATCTCGATCGGGAACAGCTCGTCGTGGAAATACTGCTTGCCCACGAACAGGGCGGCGCTGGTAACGCCGAGAAAAAGGAGAAGGGTCGCGACCTGTTTTCTGCCCGTCATGCCTGTACCACGCAGCGGTCGCGCAGCTCGCCAATCTCGGCACGCGGATTCCTGGCGCTGAAGATCGCGTTCCCCGCGACAAAGGTGTCGGCGCCCGCGCCCCAGGCCTGGCCGATTGTGTCGCGATCGATGCCGCCATCCACTTCAAGCGTCGCGCTGCTGCGCGCAGTGCTCAGCATCTGCCGCGCGCGATTGACCTTCTCAACGGAGCCGGGGATGAAGCTCTGACCACCGAAGCCCGGGTTCACCGTCATCACCAGCAGCAGATCAATGTCGGCGATGACTTCGGTAACCGCACTCAATGGCGTCGCCGGATTCACGGCCGCGCCAGCGCGGCAGCCGAGCTCGCGAATGCGATCGAGCTGCCGCTTGAGATGGGGTGAAACCTCGGTATGAATCGTCATCCCGTTCGCGCCCGACTTGGCGAACGAATCGAAATAGTTCTCCGGCTCGACAACCATCAGGTGCACGTCGAGCGGCAGCTTCGTCGCGCGCTTCGCTGCGTCGATGACTTTGGCGCCGAACGTGAGATTCGGAACGAAGCGCCCATCCATCACGTCGATGTGAATCCAGTCGGCGCCGCCCGCTTCGCACATCGCGATCTCCTCGGCCAGCTTCCCCATATCCGCGCTCAGAATTGATGCCGCAATGCGTGGCTTCATCCTAGCGTGACGGCGGAATCGTTCGCAGGGTATCGATCATGATCGGCTGCTCGACCGGGAAGCGCGAGACGATCAGGCTGACGGGTCCGCCCGCGGAGACTGTCTGTCCCGCGGCGGGGATCTGCCGGATGACGGTACCTTCGGGATGAAGCGAGCTGGTGTCGCGTCCCATGCCGCCGATGCGGAGGCCGAGCTGCTCGACCATCGAGCGCGCTTCTCCAACTGTGCGGCCGTACAGATCGGGGATCTGGACCGTTGCCGGCCCCTGGCTAAGCACAATGTCCACTGTTCCAGGGAGCTCCATCTTCGTGGCGGCCAACGGCTTGCTCTCGATGACGAGCCCGCGCGGCTGGTCAGACGCGCGCTGGGTGACGGCGCCGAGCGAGAGACCGGTGTTCTCGATGGCAATCTTCGCCTGCTGTTGCGACATGTAGAGCGTTTGCGGAACCGATGCCGCGCGTTGGCCAGCGCTGATAGCGAGTACGACGGTCGTCCCGCGCTTCTGGCGGCTGCCACCCGGTGGATCCTGCTGCAGCACCACTGTCGCGGGGATTGTGCGGTGAATGCGCGACTGGCCTTGCTGGGCGACGAAGCCCGCAGTTTCGAGCAGTCCCGTCGCGTCATCGTAGGTCTTTCCTACGACGTTGGGGAGAATCCCGTCGTCGGGAAGCACGTCAGCCGGGAACGCGAAGAGAAAAATCGCCACGTAGGCGATGAGAAAGCCCCCTACTGCGACGATCAAGTATGGAAATGCACGCCGCGGCAGGGCGCGGAGATTCACTTAGCTCGTCCTGCGGAGACGCGCGGCGAAGGCGCCATCGGTGCCGTGACGCTGCGGCAGCACTCTCAGCTTGGCGCCATCGAGGACCTCCGCCGGCACTGCTCCGTCGGGCGGCGCCTCGAGGGCGAAGTCGGGGTTGGCGGCGAGGAACCTGTCAACCTGCTCGTCATTCTCTTCCGGCTCGAGCGAGCACGTGCTGTAAACGAG
>Ga0180121_10000169_pt1 | contig 24617 bp, 28 predicted proteins | sample AntDrymUQ5402106_2_FD_129676 | JGI IMG/M metagenome (GOLD analysis project Ga0180121, IMG submission 129676) | Polar desert sand microbial communities from Dry Valleys, Antarctica - metaG UQ540 (21.06) (version 2) (version 2) | ecosystem: Environmental > Terrestrial > Soil > Desert | place...
ACTACGCGAACGCCTCACCGGACATGGCGATGGTCAGCCTCCACTACCACTTTCCCTGGGCGATCCAGTCGCTCGTCGCCTGGTGCGCATTCTGCGCCGTGACCGGCCGGCCGATGCGCGTGAACCAGAACACGGCTGACTACTTCGCAGTCGCCGACAGCGAGCGTTCGTACGAGGAGAAGCTGCGGCAGTACCGCGAGCTCGCAGACGCCTACTTCCAGATCGAGGCGTTCGAGGAGTTCCGCGCGGAGGCGCTTCCGCACCTCGAGGAGCTGACGGTCGAGTACGTGGGTAGCTCGGAGTTCCACGATCTGATCGAGCGGGCGGTGCGGCTCGAGGTCGAGCCGGAGAACCAGGAGCGCCTGATCGAGCGGTCGCGCACGGCCGTCGCCGCGTGGTGCGCCGACCGCAGGGTCGCGGGCTGAAGCGCGTTCGTCCCAGCCCTAGAAGATGATGACGAACACCCACTCAGAATAGGGCGGATCCGCCCTACATCTAGGGCCGTGTCATCTCTTTAATCGTCGCTTTAAAGCGCGCGGTTCGCTTTCCGGAGACGCTCGAGCGGGCCACGGAGGTCATCGAGCGACGCTCCCAGCTCTTGCTCGATCGCTTTCTCCGCCGCTCGAATGACAGGGCGCATGGCACGCAGGAAATCCTTGCCCTCCGGTGTCACATCGAGAAAGTAGGAGCGGCCGTCTTCGTCGTTCGGAACCCGCTGCACGAGACCGGCGCGCTGAAGCCCTTGCACCCGCCCCCGCAGGGTCGTCTTCGGGATTCCGGTCTCCGCCTCGAGGCCACTCGGCGTGATGGGCCCGTGGATCTCGATCAGGGTCAGCATGCCCACCTGCGTCGGGGGATAGCCGGCGCGAAGGAGCTCGCGGACGAAGACCTGGCTCGCGAGCGAGTTGGCCACGGCCAGCTCGAGTAACACGGGTCTCCGCGGTTCGGGCGCCATGGCGCGAAATCATAGGAAGCACCGGGTTTGGGCGCCTTTGCGGTGGGTAGGAGCCGCTTCGTCTATTTATTGTCGAAGTAGGGGGTTACACATGTTCGCCGCACTCAACATCGGCGACAGCGTCGAGCGGGGGTTCAGCGTGTTCTTCGCGTGGATCCCTGCGCTGATCGGCGCAATCGTCATCCTGATCCTCGGGTACTTCATCGCGAAGCTGGTGGGCCGGGTCCTGACCTCGGTGCTGACGCGCGCCGGGCTCGATCGGCAGCTGCTTACGGGCGGAACCGGTGAGTGGGTCCGCAAAATCGCAGCCAGCCCGTCGCGGCTGATCGGCCGGATCGCGTTCTGGGCGATCTTCCTGGGGTTCATCTCCATCGCAGCCTCGGCGCTCGGAATCGAGGCCGTTTCGGCTTTCGTGCACGCCGTCTGGGCCTACCTGCCCAACGTGATCGCGGCCTTTGCGATCTTCATCGTCGCCGGCGCGATCTCGGCCGCCGTCGCCACGCTCGCGACCAAGCTGATGGGCGACACACCCACCGGCAAGATCATCGCGACCGCAGCGCCGATCCTGGTCATGACGATCGCCACCTTCATGATCCTGGAGCAGCTGAAGATCGCTCACGACATCGTGGTGACCACCTACACGCTCCTCCTCGGCTCGATCGCGCTGGGCGCAGCCCTCGCCTTCGGCCTCGGGGGCCGCGAGGTCGCCGGACGCATGCTCGAAGGCGCCTACCAGAAGGGCCAGGAGCAGAAGGGCCAGGTCAAGCAGGACATCCAGCAGGGCAAGCAGGAAGCCGAGCGGATGAAGGACGACGTGTCCTCGCGGGGCACCGAGACGAGCGACTCGTCCGGCCGCTCCTCGGACTCGCCGACGACTGTGCAGGTTCGCTAGACCGGGGTTACGACTCTCGGGTTCGTTTCTGTGGGGCGGCGAGAGCCGCCCCACGTCGTTCCGAGGCAGCCCTTCGCCTCAGTTTTCGGAGGGAGCGAACGGCCTGTTGCGCCGATGGACCGCCAAAACCCGAGCCGCCCCGAACGACGCGGAGCCCCGGATACTGCTTTACGAGCCGGGCGAGGTCTTGCGCCGCTTCCTTCGTCGGGCCGCCCATCGTCCCGCTGAGAGCGAGCACACGGGCGTCGGCGGCCGCCGCCAGCTCGAACGCCTGAGGCAGCGGCGTGTCCTGGCCGAGGTAGAGCACGCGCCATCCGTCCGTCTGGAGGAGCGCTGCGAGCGCGAGAAGCCCGATCTCATGACGCTCACCGGGGAGGCATGCGAGCGCCGCGACGCCGGCCGATCCGCTGGCCGTCGTGTCCAGGATCGCGCGGAGCTTGGTCGCAAGCAGCTGCGAGACGAAGTGCTCTTCGGCGATCGTGATCCTGTCCTGCTCCCAGAGCTCGCCTGTTCTCTGCAGGACGGGAGCCGCGACCTCCGCGATCGCGGCCTCGGGATCCAAGACCGTGAACGCCTGGTTCACGAGCGCCTCGATGCGGGAAGGAAGCCGGTCGGCAAGCGCGATGAAGATCGCCTCCCTAATCGCAAGCGCCCCTCCGAGCGGTTCGTCGACACGGCGCAAGAGGGCAACGGCCTGGCCGATCCTCAGACCCTCGGCCAGCCGGTCACGCAGCCACTCGATCTGCCGCAGCTCGCGGTCGCCGTAGCGTCGCTGCGCGCCTTCGGTCCGCATCGGGGCCGGGACGCCGTAGCGCTCTTCCCACTTCCGAAGGGTCGCCGCAGGCACGTTCGTGCGACGTGCCACCGCTTGAATGTTCACACCCGAAGTCTAGGAAGGTTGGCCCCCTAGCGGCGCGCAAGAACGAGGTTGAAGACCGCGCTACGACGGCTCCGGCGCGGGTAGTGCTGCGTGACGAGTGTCCGGAACCCGCGGGCGCCCACCCTGACATGGATGTGCGGAGGCCGGGACTCATAAGCAATCGGCCGGTTGCTCTCGAACCGGTAGCGCCCGTCCCGGCCGGCGACGACGGTCGCCCGGTGCGCGTCGTCGTACTCGCCGCTCGGGTTGACGAGCCAGAGCTCGATGCGGGCACGGGCGATGGGCCGGCAGCCTATGGTGAGGACTCGTCCGCTCAGGACATAGCCGGAGCCGACCTTCGAGCGGATCGGCGCGCCGGGCTCATAGAACGGTCCGAGGGCGTCCGCCCGGGTCGGGATGCAGCGGCTCGCAGCCTCGGTGCCTGTTCCGGCGACGCCAAAGGCGGTCAGGGCAACCGCAAGTACGGCGAGGCGGCTCACCACGAAAATCTAGCTACGAGAAGAGCGTGAGCTCCGGCTCGCGGAGGCCGCGCAGGACGTCCAGGTCGACCTCGACGCACGCGATCCCGCGCGCCGTTGCGAGCGCTGCGGCCTGAGGCTTCACCGACTGCGCCGCCAGAATCCCGCGGCAGGCGGCCTTCGCTGGATCGACACGGATGCACTCCAGATACCGCGAGAGCTGCTCCACGGCCTCGATCGTCCCGACCCGCTTGATCTCAACGGCGACCCAGCCGGCGTCGGCGTCGCGGCACATCAGGTCGACGGGGCCGACGTCGGTCGCCCATTCACGGCGGACGAGGCGGAGCTCCTCTCCGAGGTGCTCCGGGCCGGCCGCGAGCGCCTCCTGAAGATCCCGTTCAACGCCGTCCTTCTCGAGCGCTGCGGCCTCCCCCATCTCGTGCGAGACGTCGCTCAGGAGCTCGAGGATCCTGATCTCCAGCCGATCCTCGCTCTTCCCGGCCCGCTTGCGAACGACGAGCCGCTCGATGGGCTCGCCCTCCTCCTCGATCACCGTCGGCGGTGTCATCCAGTTGAGCGGCTTGTACCCACCGGCGTCCGCGTGGATGAGCACGGCGCCGTCCGCCTTGACCATGAGTAGGCGCGTGGACTCCGGCAGGAAGGCAGAGAGCCGTCCGGTGTAGGTGACCTCGCAGCGGGCGACGATCAGGCGCACGCATCGACCGTATCGCCTCTTCCGGACATGTCTCGGTACGCTTCGCCCCATGGGTGGCTTCGGTCTCTACCTGGCCTTCATGATTCCGCCGCTTCTCATCGGCTTGGGGGTGCAAGCCTGGCTGAAGCGGACCTTCGCGAAGTACTCGGAGATCCAGATCGGAAGCGGGATGCCCGGTGCCCAGGTCGCGCGCCAGATCCTCGAGCGCAACGGCCTGTCCGGGGTTCCGGTCGAGATCTCCCCCGACGGGCCGCTCTCCGACCACTACGACCCGCGGAAGAAGGCCCTCTTTCTGTCGGAGCCGGTCTATACGCCGCCGAGCATCGCGGCCGCCGCCGTCGCGGCCCACGAGACGGGCCATGCACTGCAGGACTCGAAGGGCTACTTCCCGCTGAAGCTGCGCTCGGCGATGTACCCCGCCGTCGCCTTCGCCTCGAACGCCTGGATGTGGCTGCTGATCATCGGAGCCGTCCTGAACGCACTGAACCTCGTCGTGCTCGCCCTCGGCCTCTACGCCGTCGCCGTGGCCTTCCACCTCGTCACCCTTCCGGTCGAGTTCAACGCTTCACGGAGGGCGTCGGTCCAGCTCCGCGAGCTGGGAATCGTTGGTGCGGGGGAGCAAGCGGGCGTGAACAAGGTCTTGACCGCCGCGGCGCTCACGTACGTTGCGGGCGCGCTCGCCGCACTCTCGATGCTCCTGTACTTCGCGATGAGCTTCCTCGGCAACCGCGACTAGGCGGCACATGACGGCCGAGGCGCGGTGGAGACCGTCGCGCCGCCTCTTCCTGGCTGCGTTCGGCGCGGTATTCGTGCTCGTCACCTTCGCGTACTTCCTGCCGCAGATCGCCGACTACCGCGAGGTCCGGCGCGTCCTGGCCGGAGTCTCCTGGGCCTGGATCGCGACGCTCGCCGGCGTCACCGTCCTCAACCTGCTGACGTTCGCGCCGCCGTGGCAGATCGCCCTCCCCGGCCTCTCCTTCCGGGCCGCGCTCCTCCTCACCCAGGTCTCGACGGCGCTCGCGATGGTCGTGCCCGCCGGTGCCGCCGTCGGGATCGCAAGCGCCTACGGGATCCTTCGCCGCTGGGGCTTCGAACGACGGGACATCGGGAGGGCGGTCACCCTGGTCAGCCTCTGGAACCAGTTCGCGAACCTCTCCTACCCGGTGATCGCCGTGTTTCTGCTCGCGGCCTTCGGCGGGGACTCGCCGGTTCTTGCCACCGCCGCCTTCGTCGGAGCCGTGGCTCTGGGAGTCGCTATCGCCGCGCTGGCGGCGGTCCTCTCCAGTAGGCGGACGGCCACCGGTGTCGGCGACTTGCTGTCCCGCATCGTGACCTCGGCGCGCGCGCGAATCGGCCGCCCGCCTGTCCTCTGGGGCGGCGAGAGCTTCGGGCGCTTCCGCGCCGGCGCAGTCGATCTCCTCCGTCGGCGCTGGCACGTGCTGACCCTCGCGACCTACGCGGGCACGCTGACTGTCTTCCTCGTCCTGCTCGCCTCGCTGCGGGCCCTCGAAGTGCCGGGATCCGAGGTCTCGCTCGTCGAGGCCTTTGCCGCCTGGTCGCTCGCCCGGCTGCTCGGCACGCTTCCGATCACTCCGGGCGGCGTCGGCGTCGTCGAGCTCGGCCTGACCGGTGCTCTCGTCGGGTTCGGGGGCAACAACGCCGGCGTGGTCGCGGGCGTGCTCGTCTACCGATTCCTGACGATGATCCCCACGATCGTCGCCGGCCTACTGGCGGCGACCACGGTCAGAGGTTCCGAAAGGTCTCCCGGGTCCCGATCACGATCCGAGGCCGCTTCGCCGGATCCAGCCAGCGTAGTGCCGAGACCAGCTGACCCACCGGGAGGCTGATACAGCCGACCGTGGGCCGACCTTTCGAGGCGTGCAAAAAGATTGCCGACCCCTTGCCGGGGACGACGGGTCGCATGTTGAACTGCACGACGGCCAGGTAGCGGTAGGCGACGGGGTCCTGCCACATCCCCGGGGGCTTCGTGCGGAACGGAGGGCGGCGGCCGCAGGCGACGTGCTGAAACGTGTTGTACGCAGCCGAAGCAGGGTCCTCGACCCACCAGTCTCCGCAGACCACGCGGCGGTAGCGGTATTTGACGCCGGGATTCGGGGCTGCGCCGTACATGACGGGCCCGATTCCGTAGACGCCGGTGGGAGTCGTCCCGTCGCCTTCGCGCCGCCGGTCGGCGATCCCGTTCACCCCCAGGTTGGCGGCCCATGGGCCGCGGACGGGCTGCCAGCAGTCGTAGCCGTCGCGGCGCCAGAGCGTGAGCTCGGCGCGCGTCGTGCGGTAACGCGCGGCCTCGACCGTGATCAGCTGGTCGGCCGAGCCCACGGTCTTCAGCCGATTCGCGACATTCGGCTTGCACGAGCCGGCCGAGCGCTCGGCGCCGGCCTGGGAGGCCGGGCCGACAAGGGCGGCCGAGACGATCAGAACGAGCACGAGACCCCGCACGGCCGCTCAGACTACTCTCGGAGCATGGCGAAGCTCGCACTCGTGGCGCTCCTGCTGCTCCTGCCGGCCACGGGCGCTGCCGCTCCACTTGAGTTCAGCGCGACCGTCTCGCGCGTCTCGAAAGCCGAGCTCCGCCACTCCTACCGAGCAGGCTGCCCGCTCGAGCCATCGGCTCTCCGCTCGATCCGCCTGACTCACTGGGGCTTCGACGGCAAGCCCCGCACCGGCATGCTCGTCGTCCACGCCACCGTGGCTTCAGACGTCGTGGCGGTCTTTCGGAAGCTGTACGCGGCTCGCTTTCCGATCCGGCGCCTGGCGGGAGTCGAGGTCTATCGCGGAAGCGACGACGCGTCGATGGCGGCCGACAACACCTCGGGCTTCAACTGCCGCCGCGTCGGAGACTCGGGGAGCTGGTCGGAGCACGCATATGGCAAGGCGATCGACGTCAATCCGGTCGAGAACCCGTACGTCCATCGCGGCCTGGTCGAGCCTCCGGCGGGGAGGGCTTATCTCGACCGTTCGAAGCGCCGGCGCGGGATGGCGACGCGCACCGGCGTCCTCGTCCGGGCCTTCGACGAGGCCGGCTGGCACTGGGGCGGCCGGTGGAGCTCGTCGAAGGACTACCAGCACTTCTCGACAACCGGTCAGTAGACATGCAAGCGCGCGAGGGTATCCCCGCGCTCGGGGCATTCGTGCTCGTCAGTGCCCTCGGGTTCGACGAAGGCGGCTACGCAGCGACCGCCTGGGGCTGGAGCGCCGCAGCCGTCCTCGCCGTATTGGCCTTCCTCCTTGCGCGTGGGGCCGGGCGTCCGGCGCCTCTCGCCCTCGTCTTCACGGCTGCGCTGGCGGCTCTGACCGCGTGGGCGCTCGCATCGACGCTCTGGTCGAGGGACGTCACGGCTTCTGTCCTCGAGGTCGAGCGCCTGTTCCTTTACCTCGCCGCCTCCTCGGTCTTCGTGCTCGCGCGCTCCGGGCGTGCGCTGCTCGCAGGAGGGCTGGGAGGTGCGACGCTCCTGTGCGGCTACGGGCTCGCTCGTTGGCTGCTAGGGGATCCCGAGATCCCGCTCTCCGCGGATCCCCTGGCGGCGGAACGGCTGTCAGAACCGATCGGGTATGCGAACGGGGTAGCCGCTCTGGCCGCGATGGGGCTCTTGCTTTCGCTGGGCTTCGCCGCTCGTGCGGGCCGAGTGCCGGCCGCGGTCGCCGCGATTCCAGGCCCGCTGCTCGCGGCGACGCTGTACTTCACGTTCAGCCGCGGCGCCTGGCTCGCGCTTTTCGTGGGGCTCGCCGTCGCCGTCGTCGTAGGCCCGCATCGACTTCAGCTCGCAACGACCGCAAGCGCACTCGCGGCCGGCTCCTTGGCGGCGGTCATCGCCGCCCACAGCCTCGGCGCGAGCGGAATCCTGGCGCCCGTCGTCGTCGTGCTCTGCGCGGCCTCGGCCGGCTCGATCCTGGCGGTGCGGGCGATCCGGCTGGAACCTCCGCGCTGGGCGCGGATCGCGTTTGCGGCCACGCTCATCGGCATCCCGGTCGTCCTTGCCGCAGCCGTGCTCGTTCGTCTCGGCGGGCCAGACGGCGCGTACGACGCGTTCAAGGCGGCCCCGTCCCCGGTTCATGCCGGCGGCGGAAGCCGGGTGCTGAGCGCCTCGGGGAGCAGCCGAGCCGACTACTGGAGAGTCGCATGGCGCACATATGAGGACGAGCCGCTGTTAGGCGCCGGCGCCGGCGCATTTGCCCGCTCCTGGCTCAAAGAGAGGCCGATCCCACAGCCCGTGCGCGACGCGCACAACCTCTACCTCGAGACGCTTGCCGAGCTCGGACCCCTAGGTCTCCTCCTGCTCGGCGTCGCACTCGCTGCCCCATTCGCAGCGCGTCGGTCCCGGTGGACGCCCGCGGCCGTCGGGCCGTACGCCGCGTATCTCGCCCACGCTGCACAGGATTGGGACTGGGAGCTCCCCGCGATCACGATCCTCGCTCTCGCGTGCGGGGCGGCGCAGTTCGTCCCTCGAGGCAGTCACCGGCTGGCCCGCGCATCAGCTGTGGCACCGGTGATTCTCTGCGGCCTCGTGGTCTTCGCCTACGCAGGGAACCGCGTGCTCTCCACTGCGGTCGTTCGTGCCGACCGAGGAGAGGGGGCCGCCCGGGGACCGGCGCGCACGGCGCGGACGCTGCAGCCGTGGTCCGCCGAGCCCTGGCGCGTGCTCGGCGAGGCCCACCTGGCTCTAGCCGAAGACGACGCGGCCCGCCGAAGCTTCAGACGAGGGCTCGAGCTCGATCCGGACAGCTGGGAGCTCTGGCTCGGTCTCGGCCTGGCAAACGAGGGGCCGGTTCAGCGAGCAGCGTGGACGCGCGCGGCATCCCTCAACCCGTTGAGCCCGGAGCTAAGGGAATTGGGGTTCATAAGCCGATAGAGCCGGGTAAAGTATTGACGGCCCCCCGGCCGCAAAAATGCGGCGCGCCGCAATCGACCAGGAGGTTCCGAGGACGTATGAGAGGACGACTTAAACGTGGCAGCACCTTTGGTGTTGTCGCTGGGGTAGTTACCGCCTTCGCCGTCGCGGGGATGGGCTCGGTCGGTGCCGCGGTGTCGCCCGCGAGCGCACCCGCTTCCGCTTCCCAGTACGAGCGCAAGGTGACGATCTGCCACCGAACAGGCTCCAAGAAGAATCCGTTCCGGACGATCCGTGTGTCGAGGAACGCCGTCAAGGCGCACCTGCGGCACGGGGATGCGCTCGGTCCCTGCTCGACGGCCGTCTTCACGATGTGCCACAAGGCCAAGAATGGCAAGAAGACGATCAAGGCCAAGGGCGCACGGAAGGCGCAGCGCAACCTGAAGCGCGGAGACAAGCTCGGGAAGTGCAAGGCGAAGAAGCGTGGCAAGCCCGACAAGGGCCAGCCGCAGGACAAGGGCAAGGACAAGGGCAAGGGCAAGGGCAAGGACAAGCCCAAGAAGAAGGGCCCGAAGAAGTAACCGAGAGAGCCCCGCCGCGGCGGGGCTCTTTTTTTTTTACACCTCGCGCACGGCGATCGTCACCCGGCTGATCGCGCAGAGCTTTCCCGCGTCGTCGGTCATCTCGACGTCCCAGATCCAGGTCGTCCGTCCGCGATGCCTCCGCCGGGCGACAGCATGGATCGTTCCCGTCTCGATCGGGCGCAGGAAGCTCGAGTTGTTCGAGAGCCCGAGACCGATCTTGCCGTCGGGATTCACGCCGACATTCGTGCCTACCGAGGCGAGCGCCTCCGCGATCGAGGCGTGCACGCCGCCGTGGACGAGGCCGACCGGCTGAAGAACGTGCTCGCGCACCGGCACATGGGCCCGCACGACTTCGTCGGTCGCCTCGTCGATCTCCAGGCCGTAGTGGCTGTCGAATGGAGAGGGGTCGCGGAAGTCCATCCGCGAGGAGTGTGAAGCTTCCCGCCGCCGGGCGGAGCGCTAGCGGATGTCGAGCGAGGGCTCGCCGACGGTGCGCGCGAGCATGGTGCGGAAGCGGGTGGGCTCCATGGCGGCGGACTCGTCGGTCTTCGACCGCGGCCGCATGCTGTTGGCCGGAGATTGCCAGTAGGCCCAAGCGAGGGTCGAGGCGAAACGCTCGGCACCGCGAAGGTCATGCGCAAGGGCCTTGCTCCTCGGGAACCAGGCTTTGCCGCCCAGCGACTGCAGGAGCTCGGCTCGATCGGCGTTGCTCAAGAGGTAGAGGTCGACCTGGTGTGCGTATTCGTGCTGCACCGTCCCCCAGGAGCTCCGGCCCTTGTCGAGGAGTGCGGCACTGAGCCGGATTCGTCCGCGCTTGGCGAGATTCTCCGAGCCGGGAGAGATCTGGATGTGGACGAGCTCCGGGACGACGCTCCAGTCGAACGAGCTCGCGCGAAGGGCCTTGTGAACCTGGGTCTGCTGCGCCGACGTCCCGCCCGAGACGACGTAGCCGCGCCGCGTCTCCTCGGCCGAAGAGGAGAGCGTCGGGCTGACCGCTGCAACGACCAGCAGGGTGACCACATTGATGAAGAGCCGCAGCTTCACCCTGAAACCATCGGTGGCGCCCGTAGAGGCCCGCATCGCCGGTCCGGCGCGCCCACCTCGCCGTTTTGGGCGCGCCCACCTCACCGTTTTGGAGTAGGCGGAGAGGCCGCGCGAAGCGACCCCTCCGCCTGCCGGGGGCCTTACAGACGCACCTGGACGTTGCCCTGGACGTCCCACGGGCCGAAGCGCGGGAGGCTCGGGCTGTTGCAGAACGCCTCGTTGGCGGCTTCGCTGCCGAACCCGATCAGGCTCGACTGATCGGGCGTGGCGTTTGCGCCCTCACCGTTGTCGAACACCTGGAACCAGGCGAATGTGCCCGGCGGCAGGGTCGGATCGTTGCTCGTCCTGATCACTCCACCGATCTTGGCGCGGTTGCCGTCGTACACCTCCATACAGGTGACTTCGACACCGAAGTTGAACGACTCGCCCTCGACGATCTGGTGATACGTGAAACGGCCGGCGACGCTTCCGTCGGCGTACTTCCGGGCATTGAACGCGAGCGGCTGATTCTCGACCTCGACCCCGAAGGCGTTCGGGAGCGGGATCGTCCAGTGAATCCCGCCGCTGGCAGAGGCGATCACGCTGCTCCCGGCCGCCGTGGTAGCCGGAAGGACGAGCAGCAGGGCGATGATCGCGAGGATGGTGCGGGCACGCATGGGCTTCCTCCTCTGAGTTGGAAGCCCAGGATCGGTGCTCGGAGTCGCCCTGTCTTGAACGCGCTAGCGGCTCTGGAACGCCCGGTACCGGCCCGGTGTCGTGCCCACGTAACGCTTGAAGAGTCGCGTGAAGTGACTCTGGTCCGCGAAGCCTGCCTCCGCAGCCACCTCGGCGAGCGGCCTGTTGCCGCGGGCGATCTCGGACGCGGCCCACTCGACCCGGACGCGGCGGCCGTACTCGCCGACCGAGACGCCGTGGCGGGCGCGGAAGCCACGCGCGAGCTGGATCGGCCGGACACCGACTTCCTGCGCGAGCTCGCTCAGCCCGATGTGGGTGCCGACCCGGCCTCGAAGCAGCTCCTCCGCGTCCGAGAGCCAGCCCGGGGCTCTCTGGGACGAGGGAGCCCCCTCGCGAGTAGCCGCCGCAACCAGCTCGAGCGCAATCCCCTCCGCGGCCAGCGGCGCGGCGGCATCGGTTTCGTGGAGCTCTGAGGCGAGGCGCACGGCCATCCAGCCCAAACCGCGGCCGCGCAGCTCCTTGAACTCCCCCAGCGACTGCGCCATCGGGTTTGCGGCGTCCCGAACCTTCACGATCACGATGCGGGCGCCGGTTCGGCCGAACCTCGCGCCATGCCTGGCTCCGGCCGGCATCGTCAGGGCGGAGCCCTTGGCGAAATGCACTCGCCGCCGGAGCGACTTCTCCATCACTCCATGCGTGACGACCGCAAGGTAGGGCAGGTCGGGCTGGATCTCGGGTTGCACGTAGCCGGCAGGGAACGCGAGCTCGGCGACCGTGAAACCGTTCACGTCGGCCGAGCGCATTCCCACTCCCTGGTCGTGCGCCACGGTGGCGAAGCCTCTCTCCATGTCCAGTTGGACCGACTGTGCGGTGGCTGGTTAGTGGGCAGTCTCCTCCGCGACCGAACGACGAACTTGCTGCCGAAAATCGCTGAAACGCAGCGTCTCGAGCCCGACGAGGCCCCAGAGCACGGCGGCCAGGATCAGGAGGCTCAAGAGGGCAGGCACCTGTACGGCCACTGGGACCAGGCCCACGACGAGAATCGCACAGACCAGCCGGGGAACGTTCAGGGTCCGGACGTGCCTCAGTCGGTGAGCCACGTGCGCCAGAAGGTAGAGCGCCGTGCCTCCGAGCATCGCAGCGGCAGGAACCACATCCAACTCGGCGCCGACGTCTCCGATCGTCTTCTTGAGCCCGAGTGCGCCCAGGACGATGCCGGCGATCATCGGAAAATGGAGGTAGGAGTACGCATCGCGGGCGCGCTCGTTGCGCTCGCGGCCGGCGGGAAGGCTCGCCAGGCTCCTCCCAGCCACAAGCGCAACGACATCGAAGTAGAGCCACCAGATCGCTGCGGCCACGACGATTCCCAGCGTGGCCGCGGCAACGACGCCCGCGTCGACCTCGGCTCCCGCGCCGACACCGATCGCGACGATCGACTCACCGAGCGCGATGATGATGATCAGCCCGTGGCGCTCGGCGAAGTGGCCGGGATACTCGAGGCTCCACCCTTCGGAACCGAAGAAGTAGGGGCCGACCATGTCGAGGACGAGCGCCGAGAGCCAGAGAGCGCCCTGAACCCAGCCGTCGACTCCGGACGCCGCGAACAGCAGGCCGACCCCGATGGTCGTGCTGCCCGCGAGCCCTAGGACAGACCGGCGAAACTCAGGATCGTCCCTACTTGCAAGGACGAAGAGCGCGATATGCGCCGCCCGGACGATCCCGTAGGCGAAGGCAAAGAGGACGGCCTTGTCCCCGAAGGCGCCCGGCACGCACAACGAGACCACGAGGAGCGCAGCCATCGCCGCGAACATGACGAGCCGCACAGCACCTTCTTCCGGATCGACGACGCTCGTCAGCCACGCGTATCCGACCCACGCCCACCAGAGGACGCCGAGGACGAGCAGGCCCTTGCCGAGCCCCGTCCACGTCGGTTCCGCCGCCATGAGCGCGGTGCACTGGGTGAGCGCGAGGACGAAGACGAGGTCGAAGAAGAGCTCGAGCGGCGTGACCCGCTCGGTCTGTCGAAGCGTCGTCGCGAGGCGCGGCGCGCGGGTCTGGGCGATCGTCACCCTGTGATCTTGGCGATTATTGGTCGGGCAACAGTGACGGGAACCGGCCGGGACATCCTCCAGCTCGCCAGGCGGCATCTGGGCGAGCGCTACGTGTTCGGCTCGATCGCGCCCAAGAACAATCCGAGGTGGAAAGGGCCCTGGGATTGCGCCGAGCTCGCGTCGTGGCTCGTCTACCAGGTCTCGGGTGAGCTCTACGGCTGCAGTGACAACTCGGCCGACCCGGCGTTGGCCGACGCGTACACCGGGTTCTGGCTGCGCGATGCGCGCGCGGTCGGAACGGCGATCCCGGTGGATCAAGCGTCGCGGACGGCCGGGGCGGCGGTTGTCCGGCACTCCGGCGCCGGCGGCCACATGGTCGTCTCCGACGGACGAGGCGGCACGGTCGAGGCGCACTCGACGAGGCGCGGCGTCATCACGCACTCGCTCGCAAACCGCCGGTGGGACACGGGGGTGCTCGTCCCGGGCGTCGCGTACACGCACCGGCCGGGCGGATCGCCCGTGCTCGCGCCGACCGTCGTCGTCTTCCGGCTCACCGAGCCCTGGATGGAGGAGCCTCCCGTATTGGAGATCCAACGGGCCCTCAGAGTCGCAGGCTATGACCCTGGCCCCCTCGATGGCGTCTTCGGTCCGATGACCGCGTCCGCGGTGCGCTCCTACCAGGCTGCCCGCGGCCTCGTCCCCGACGGTGAGGTCGGGCCGAGCACCGCGCGGAGCCTGGGCGTGACGCTGCCGCGAAGCGACTAACGGTCGGCCGCTGGAACGAGTCCCTCGAGCGGCAGTGCGCGACCCGCCAGGGGCGACGAGTGGATGATCGACGTCGTCGTCTGGCCAAGGACGATGAAGCGGTCGAGGATGTCCTCGAGATCGTCCATCGACCGGAGATGCAGCTTCACGAAGTAACAGTCCTCTCCCGTGGTGCGATGGCAGTCGACGACCTCCGGAATCTCTCGTGCGAGCTCCGGGATCTTCTGGAGGTGGCGCGTCGTCGGCCTGACGCGCACGACCGCCGCAATCGGAAAGCCGATCGCCTTCGGATCGACCTCGGCGCGATAGCCCGTGATCACGCCCACGCGCTCCAGCCGCTGAACTCGATCGGCCACAGCCGGCGCCGAGAGGTTGATCCTCCGGCCCAGCTCGGCCATCGTGACCCGGGCGTCGGCCTGTAGCTCCTCGAGGAGTCGGAGGTCGATCGGGTCGAGTAGCTGGGTTTCGCTTGCCGCGATTGTGAAACTCCTTCACTTCGTAGGCGGATGCGCCAGAACTGCTTCGACTCAGTCTGGCAGACAGTGGCGGGCGAGGCGACGATTCAGCTGTGGATCGAGCCCCCACCTTCCCGGCGAATCGGTTCTCCCGATTCTCCGAAAATGCGCCTGCCGAGAGCTTTTTCGTCGGCAGCGCGGTGTTCCACTATCTCGGGCCGGCGTTCGCGGTACTGCTCTTCGCCCGCATCGAGCCGCTCGGCGTGGCCTGGCTGCGGATCCTGACCGGCGCCGCCGTCTTCGCGGTCTGGCGACGACCCTGGCGGGTGCTGGCCGCGCTTGACGGATCCGGACGGCGAACGGTCATCGCGATGGGTGTCGTCCTGGCGGTCATGAACGCCTGCTTCTATGTCTCCATCGATCGTCTGCCGCTCGGCACCGTCGCGGCGATCGAGTTCCTTCCGGTCATCGCGCTGGCCGCCATCGGGATGCGCACGGCGAGGAACGGAATCGCTCTCGCCTCGGCGGTCGGCGGCGTCTACCTGCTCACCGACGTTCGCCTCGAGGGTGAGCCGGTCGGCGTCGCCTTCGCCTTCGCGAACGCCGCGCTCTTCGCGCTCTACATCGTCCTTGCCCACCGCGTCGCCCAGAGCGGCCGCATGAGCGGGATCGACGGCCTCGGCGCGGCGATGCTCATCGCGATGCTCGCCATTACGCCGATCGGCGGCTGGGACGCGGCGCCTGCCCTGTTCGACCCCGTTGCGCTCGCCGCCGGCATCGGCGTCGGAATCACCTCGTCCGTCATCCCCTACGTCTGCGACCAGCTTGCGATGGCCAGGCTGAGCCGCGCCACCTACTCGTTGATGGTCTCGCTGCTTCCGGCGACCGCGACGATCGTCGGCGTCGTCGTGCTCGCCCAGATCCCCTCGTCACTCGAGCTCGCCGGCGTCGCGCTCGTGATCGGCGCGGTGGCCGTGCACCGCGAAGGCGGGTCGCCCTAGACGGTCACGGGTTGCCGCGCCTGCTCGGCGGCGGCCTTCACGCCCTCCCCGATGGTGGGAAACGTGTGGTGCGCGTGCGCGAGGTCCTCGACGGTTGCGCCCAGCTTGATCGCCACGGCAAGGCCCTGGACGATGTCGCTCGCGCCGGGCGCCACGACGTGGAGGCCGAGGACCCGCCGACTCGCACGGTCGAAGACGATCTTGTACAGACCGCGCTTCGCATCTGTGTACGAGGCCCGTTTCACGTGCTCGAGGGCATGCACCACGGTCTCGACCTCGTGTCCTTGCTCCTTCGCGCCCGCCTCCGTGAGGCCGACGCCGGCCAGTTCCGGGTCGGTGAAGATCGCAGTCGGCAGCACGGAGTAGTCGGCGGAAGCCGGGTCCCCGCCGAACATGTCGTCGATCGCGATCCGCGCCTGGTACTGAGCGACAGGGGTGAACTGCGCCTGGCCGTTGACGTCTCCTGCCGCCCAGATGCCCTGCACGTTGGTGCGCATCCGTCCGTCGACGACGATGCCCGGCTTGGACGTCTCGATCCCGACCGTGTCGAGCGCCAGCTCCTCGATGTTCGGGGCCCGCCCGGAGGCCAGCAGGACCTTTTCGACGCGAAGCTCCTGCGGGTCGCCGTCGCTCGCATCCTGCGGGACGATCGTGGCTACGAGGGCTCCGTCGTCCTTGGCGACCCGCTTGACGAAGCTCCCGAGGATCACGGCAATGCCCTCGTCCTCCAGGGCGGCCTGAAGCTCGGCGGCGGCTTGCGGGTCGGAGCGCGGTGCGATCTGGTCGACTGCGTCGACGATCGTGACCTCTGACCCGAAGCGGGAGAACGCCTGGCCGAACTCGAGGCCGACGGCACCGGCCCCCACCACGAGCAGCGATTCGGGAACCTTCTCCAACTCGAGGGCGCTGACGTGATCGATCCAGTCAACGTCCTCGATGCCCTCGATCGGCGGAATTGCGGTGCGCGAGCCCGTGGCGATCAGGATCTTCTCGGCCCGTAGCTCGGCCCCCTCGACCCGGAGCGTCTGCGGATCGACGAAGGTCGCGGTCCCCGCGTAGGAGTCGTACCCGGCCTCCTCGAAATCCTCGAGCCACTTCGGTTGGGGCTTCCTAAGCGTCTCCTTCCGGGCCTTCACCTTCGCGAGGTTCGCCTTCGCAGGCCCCACCTCGACCCCGACCTTCGCCGCGAGCGTGTTGATCTGGTGGGTGAGCTCGGCGGCGACGAGGTACGCCTTCGTCGGCGTGCAGGCTACGTTCGGGCAACTACCACCCCAGAGCTCGCGCTCGATCAGCGCGACTCGCGCGTCGTACTCGGTCGCCGCCTTCTTGGCAGCCTCTCGGGCCGCAGAGCCGGCGCCGATCACGATCAGGTCGTACTCCTTCATGGGACCTCCTCGAGCTCGTGTCATCTCTGACAGTCGCAGAAGGGGCCTGGGCGTTACATGTAACGACGGCCCGGGCAGGAGCCGTTAAGCCGGCTCGGCCTCAGTTCGCGCGCCCACGCCGGCTTCCATCGCAGACAGCGAGCGCTCGGGTTGGTCGAGCGCGACGGCGGCCTGAATCAGGCCGAGGTGCGAGAAGGCCTGCGGGAAGTTGCCGATCAGCTCGCCCGAGTGCGGGTCGATCTCCTCGGCGAGGAGCCCGACGTCGTTGCAGAAGCCGATCAGCCGCTCGAAGAGCTTGCGGGCTCGCTCGGTCTCACCGGCCTCGGCGAGGCACTCGACGAGCCAGAAGGAGCAGATCGCGAAGGTCGCTTCTTCGCCGGAGAGGCCGTCGCCCCCGTCCGCGACGTACCGGTAGACAAAACCGTCGGCGGACAGCTCGTCGGCGATGCGCTCCGCGGTCGCCCGCGCCCGCGGGTCGTCGTGTCCGACGAATCCGACAATCGGGATCATCAGGTTGGAGGCGTCGAGCGCGCCGGAGCCGAACGACTGGACGAAGGACTGCGACTCGGTATCGACACCCTCGCGCTCGACCTGCTCGCGGATCTCGTCACGCCCTGCGCGCCAGCCTGCTACATCGCCTTCTCGCCCGTCCAGCTCGACCAGTTTCACGAGCCTGTCGAGAGCCACCCAGGCCATGACTTTCGAGTAGACGAACTGCCTCGGCTCGCCGCGGATCTCCCAGATCCCCTGGTCAGGCTCGCGCCACTTCTCCAGCACGACGCCGCCGACGCGCGAGAGGAAGTCCCAGAAGATCTCGTCGATTTCGCCGCCGTGCTGCCGGTAGAGCCACGCAGTGTCGAGGAGCTCGCCGAACGTGTCGAGCTGGAACTGCTGTGCCGCGCCGTTCCCGATCCGAACCGGCCGCGAGCCGCGGTAGCCCTCGAGCCAGTCGAGCTCGACCTCGGGAAGTAGCCGCTCGCCGCCGACGCCGTACATGATCTGGAGCTCCTCGGCTTGCCCGGCGGTGGTGCGCTTCAACCACGCCATGTAGGCATGCGCCTCGTCGGTGTACCCCGTTGCGAAGAGCGCGTTCAGCGTCAGAGCGCTGTCGCGGAGCCACGAGTAGCGGTAGTCCCAGTTGCGTTCGCCGCCGATCTCCTCTGGCAGAGACGTCGTCGCGGCGGCGACGATCGATCCGGTCGGCGCGTTCGTCAGCGCCTTCAACACGAGCGCGCTGCGCACGACCTGCTCGCGGTAAGGCCCGTCGTAGGTGCACCGATCGGCCCATGCAACCCAGGTCGAGGTCGTCTCCTCGAACTTCGCGTGCACCTCCTCGCGCGTCAGTCGGTGAGGCTCGAGCTCGTGCGGGAGCTGGTAGGTCAGCACGACGAACGCTTCCTCGTCCTTGCGCAGCGTCCGGTTCCCCTCTGTCGCCGAGCGCTCGGCATCGCCGAACGGCAGCTCGCTCTGGAGGACGAGCGCGTCCGCGCCGCCGTAGACGATCACGAGGTCGTCGGCGAGGGTTTCGAGGCGGGGGGTCGTCAGCCCGTAGTCGAATCGTGGGACGAGCTTCACTTTCACGGCGACCTCCCCCTCTGTGCAGCGAACGATCCGAATCAACTGATGGTCCGGGTGCGCCGAGTGCGCGTCCTCATCCGAGGACGGCGCGCGAAAGGTGAAGAAGTCGGTCAACACCAGGGTGCCGGTCGGCGTCTGAAAGGTCGTCTCGAGCACATTCGTCCCCGGGAGGTAGCGCCGCGTCGACTCGTAGTCGTCATCGAGTGGCGCGATCCGGAAGAAACCGGCCTTCGCCCAGTCGAGGATGCGCGCGAACACCGGCCGCGCCTCGAAGCGGTGGAACGTGCACCAGTCGATCGACCCGTCCTTCGAGACGAGCGCGCCCGAGTGGCAATCGGAGAGCAGTGCGTAGTCGGCGATCGGGGGATAGGTCTCGACGGTCATCTGGATCCGTTCACCTCCACGAACACCTTGATCGCATCCTCGTCCTCGGTCAGCGCGCGGATCATCTCCTCGTAGTTCTCGAGCCCGTCGATCGGAGTGGTCAAGAGCTGCTCGAGCCAGCCCGGGAAGATCGCCTGCGCCTTGATCAGATCGTCGATGCCGCTCCGGAAGTCGGCGGGCGAGGCATTCACCGTTCCGACCATGACCTTGTTGCCGAGCACGAAGCTCTGGTTGATGCGGTCGGACGGGATCTCGACCTTACGGTCGCCGCCGGTGATCGACGAGAGGACGAGAACGCCGTTCTTGCCGAGAACCTCCGCCGCCTCCCAGATGATCGGAGAGAAACCGGTGGCGTCCATGATCAGGTCGAACGGGCCGCGCTCTTCGCTGATCGCCGCGAGATCGTTGTCCTCGGTCGAGCAGTAGATGCCGCCGAGCTCGACGACGAGCTCGCTGTTTCGGTAGGGCGGCTTTCGCAGGGAGGCGACGGTGAGCTCGAGGCCGCGCAGGCGCGCCGCCATCGCCATCAGCAGGCCGATCGTCCCGGAACCGAGGATCAGCGCCTTGCGCGGCTCCCAGATCTTCAGCCGGCGCTGGATCTCGAACGCGTGGTTGATGCCTTTCTCGGCGACGGTCGTGGGCTCGAGCAAGACGCCGACCTCACGCAGCGTTTCAGGTAGTGCGAACACGAAGCTCGCGTCCTCCACGTAGTGCTCGGTCAGGTACCCGTGCAGGAGGCTGATCCCGCGCTCGTAGTAGACGTCGTCGGTCGTGAAGTCCTGGAGACCGATCTTCCCGTAGATCGACGAGCCGGGCCGGCGGACGCTCGCGACCACGTAGCCGCCCGGTCGGATCGCGTCGGGGACGTTCGGGCCGACCTCCTCGACGACGCCGAAGCCTTCGTGTCCGATGACCAGGTAGTCGTCGCCCTCCGGCGCCGCCCCGTACTCGGCCGCGTTGATCTCTTTGTCGGTGCCGTCGACGCCGACTCGAAGGACTCGGACGAGGACGCCGCGCCCGTCCGGGACCTGATCGACGGAGGGCTTCGGAACCTCCGCGAGGTGGATCGAGTCGGCCTTGCCTGGATGAACTGCAATTGCCTTCATGCCCACCCAGTCTCGGCCTGTCGGCACTCCGTTACAGTCGGCTCGTGGAGACGTTGTCGCGGCGCGACGACATCGAGGTCGTCCGGGCGCTCCGCGAGCGCGACGAAGCGGCCTTCACGAAGCTGACGCGGGAGTACCACTCGTCGCTCCTCCGCGTCGCCCAGATCTACGTCTCGAGCCAGGCGGTCGCCGAGGAGGTCGTGCAGGAGACCTGGATCGGAGTTCTCAACGGGCTCGACCGCTTCGAGGGCCGCTCCTCGCTGAAGACGTGGATCTTCCGGATCCTCACAAATATCGCCAAGACGCAAGGCCAGCGCGAAGGGCGGACACTGCCTTTCTCGGCCCTGCAGCGACCCGGCCTCGTGCCGGAGCCGGCCCTCGAGCCCGAACGTTTCCGCGCCCCGGAGGATCCCTCCTATCCCGGCCACTGGTCGTCGCCGCCGCAGGAGTGGAATGCTCCCGAGGGGCGTCTGCTCGGCGGTGAGGTCCGCGGCGTCGTGGAGCGGGCGATCGAGCAGCTCCCTCCGGCACAGCGCGCGGTGATCAGCCTCCGCGACGTCGAAGGCTGGCCCGCCGACGAGGTGTGTAACGCAATGGGCGTAACCGAGACCAATCAACGAGTCCTCCTCCATCGCGCCCGGTCGAAGGTCCGGCGCGCGCTGGAGGACTACGTCTCGGAGGCCCAGTGACGTCGGTTGAACAACTCAGCTGTCAGGAGCTCGTCGAGCTCGTCACCGACTACCTCGAAGGCGCCTTGCCCGAGGATGAACGTCAGCGGTTCGAGGAGCATCTCGGCAGCTGTGCCGGCTGCCGGAAGTACTTCGACCAGATGAAAACGACCCTCCGGGTGACAGGCAAGCTCGCGCCGGCGTCGCTCAGCCCAGAGGCCGAAGAGGCGCTCGTCGACGCCTTCCGCAACTGGCGGAGCCCGTGAGCCCGCCGATCGTCTCCCGCGGATTCAGGGGTCGACGGCGCGACGACTCGCCTCCGGACCGGGTGCCCCCGGGGCAGTACGCGACGGACGACTTCCCCGTTCTCTCCGCCGGCCCGACGCCGCAGGTTCCCCTCGACGAGTGGGATTTCACGATCACCGGCGAGGTGGACGAGCTCCACCGCTTCACCTGGGAGGAGTTCCGGGCGCTGCCCAGCGAGACGATCACCGTCGACATCCACTGCGTCACGAAGTGGACGAAGCTCGACACGGCCTGGGAGGGCGTCCGGGTCGAGACGCTGCTCGAGAGCGTCGAGACCTCGGCCGAGTATGTCGTCGCCGTCTGTGACGGCGGTTACACGACGAACCTCCCGCTCGAAGACGTCGTCGACGGCAAGGCATGGGTCGCGTTCGGCTACGACGGAGAGCCGCTCGACCCGGAGCACGGCGGCCCGGCCCGCTTGCTCGTACCGCATCTCTACTTCTGGAAGAGCGCCAAGTGGGTCCGTGGCCTGCAGCTCGCCTCCACCGACGAGCCAGGTTTCTGGGAATCGAACGGCTACCACCTGTACGGAGACCCGTGGCGGGAACAGCGGTACACCGGCGACTGACCTGGCAGGTTGCCGAGGTCGTTGACGTCGTCCCGGAAACGGAGAGCGTGAAGACGCTCCGCCTGGACGTCCCGGAATGGGCGGGTCACCTTCCGGGCCAGCACGTCGACATTCGGCTAACGGCCGAGGACGGCTATCAGGCCGAGCGGAGCTACTCGATCGCTTCGGCGCCCGAGTCTGAGGCCGTGGAGCTGACCGTCGAGCACGTCGAGGACGGCGAGGTCTCGCCGTACCTGACCGGAGAGCTCCGGCAGGGCGATCGATTCGAGCTGCGCGGACCGGTGGGCGGCTACTTCGTCTGGGAGCCCTCGCGGGGCGGACCCCTCTTGCTCGTCGCCGGCGGCTCCGGCGTCGTGCCGCTGATGGCAATGGTGCGGCACCGCGTCGCTGCCGGAGCCGAGGTTCCGACGACGCTCCTCTTCTCCTCACGCGGCTGGGACGACGTCATCTACCGCGACGAGCTGGAGGGGCTCGAGACGAACGGCCTCCGGGTCGTGCACACCCTGACCCGCTCGCACCCGGACGACTGGATCGGATACTCCCGCCGGGTCGACCCGGAAATGCTGCGCGAGCTCGGGCCAGCTCCGGAGGAACGGCCACAGGTGTACGTCTGCGGCCCAACGCCGTTCGTGGAAGCGGTCGCGAAGGCGCTCGTCGACCTCGGCCACGAGCCCGTGGGCATCCGCACCGAACGATTTGGCCCGACTGGAGGGTGACGTGACGGACGACGTGAAGCTGGACGGAAATGCCGCCGCTGGAATCCTGCAGCAGATCTTTGCGGTCGAAGTGACGATGGCCTCCGGCACCTGCGACGGGTGCGGCGCCGTGGAGCCGGTCGGAGCCGTCTCCGTCTACGCCAGGGCGGCCGGAACCGTTCTCCGGTGTCCCCACTGCGAGGCCGTGCTGATGAAGGTGGTGACCGACGGCGAGCGCATCTGGGTCGATCTTCGCGGCCTGCGCGCGCTCGAGCTCAGCGTGTAGCTCGGGATACGATCGGAGCATGCTCGAGATCGCATCCGACCTTCGCCGCTGGCTCTCACGCGGCGAGAAGATCGCCCTGGCGACTGTCGTCGCCACGAAACGGTCCGCTCCACGCCCGATCGGCGCCAAGCTAGGGGTGTCCGAGGGTGGCGAGCTGGCGGGCTCGGTGTCGGGCGGCTGCGTCGAGAACGAGGTCTTCGGCCTCGCCCAGGAGCGTCTCGGCGGCGGTCGGCCGGTGCTTGCGAACTACGGGATCTCGGACGAGCTCGGGCTCACGGTCGGCCTTCCGTGCGGCGGCGAGATCGATGTCTTCATCGACGAGTACGAGCCGCAGCTGCTGGAGCGCCTGCTCGAGGCTTCGGAACGGGAGGAGCCGGCAGTCCTGTACGAGGTCGTGGCCGGAGAACGGCTTGGCGCGAAGCTCCTGGTCTTCGAGGACGGCGAAGTCATGGGCAACGGCTTCGGAGAACCGCCCGCCTCCGTCGACGACTTGCTTCGCCGTGGTCGCAGCGTCCTCATCAAGGAGGACGGGCGAACGGTCTTCTGTGACGTGTTCGGGCGGCGTCCTCGTCTCGTCGTCTTCGGTGCAGTGGACACGGCGGAACACCTCTGCCGCTCCGCGGGCGCGCTCGGCTGGCGCACGATCGTCGTGGATGCGCGCGCCGCGCTCGCAACGGCCGAGAGGATCCCGAGCGCGGACGAGCGGATGGTCGCCTGGCCCAAGGAGGCACTCGAGCAGATCCAGCCCGACCATGCGACCTCGATCGTCGTCCTGACGCACGAAGACCGATTCGACATTCCGGCGCTCGAGGCGGCGCTCCAGAGCGATGCCTTCTACGTCGGAGCGCTTGGCTCGAGGAAAAACCAGGAGCGTCGGCGGGAGCGGCTCCTCGCGGAGGGGCTCGACGAGGAGGCGATCGACAGGATCTCGGGCCCGTCTGGCCTCGACATCGGCGCATCCACACCGGCCGAGACGGCCCTCTCGATCCTCGCGGAGATTCTCGCGGTGCGCGCGGAGCGGGCCGGCGGCCGCCTCAAGACGGCCAAGGGCCGCATCCACGTCGAAACCTAGTAGGAAGGCTCGGCGCAAAAACGGGCGGGCGATACGCTTGCGGTCGTCTTGAGCGCTCGCCGCGTCGTGAGACTCGCCCTCGGAGTAGTCGTCTTGCCGCTGCCGTCTCCGTGGTCTTGCTTACGGTCGAGCGGAGCTGCGGTATTGGGATTCACACGGGCAAAAGGTCCTGCGAGACCCATATCGAGTGGCGACTCGACTGAGCCACTTACCAGAGGCACAGCCGTCGTTTCGTCAAACCCTCCTTTTTAGAAGATTCGCATCTCAAGGCCCGCGAGCGGCTCGCCGCGGTCCTCAGTGACTAGCCAGGTGTCCTGCATGTAGAGGCACTCGCGCCCGTCTTCGGAGATGACGTGCGGGTGCATCGAGAAGACCATGTTCGCCTCGATCTCCGTCTCGACCCCCTCGCCGATCTTCGGGAACTCGATCATCGTCATCCCGATCGAGTGACCCGTGACATGGCCGAGGTGGTAGCCGCGGTCGTGAAAGCCCTTGGAGACCGCGCGATGGACGTCGTGCGCTGTCGCGCCCGGACGAAGCACCGCCTTCGCTGCCTCGAAGTATTCCTGGTAAGCCTCACACATCCGTCCCACCTCTCCGCTCGGCGTGCCGAGCGCCCGCGACACCTCAACCCAGTGCCCGCCGGGCCCGGCGACCTCGAGGGACGGGATACAGAAGTCGCCGAGGACGATGTCGTCTCGCGCGATGGCGAACTCGGGGCCGACCAGCACCATGTTCATCGTCAGGCGACCGCAGCCCTCCTCGACGAACAGTCGCTCCGCCGGCGCCAGAACCTCAGCCGCGGACCGGCCGGGCTCGTACGCCTCCCGGAAGGCGTGGAACCCCTCGGTGTTGATGCGGACGCTGTCGCGCACCGACTCGAGCTCCTCGTCGCTCTTGACGGCGCGGGCGTGGTCGAACCCGAGCTCCCACGGGACGAGCTCGACCGAATCGCCGATCGCGGCGAAGTCCCGCACGGTCATTGCGTAGTCGAGCCCGTACACGCCGACCCGCTTTCCGCGCAGCCGGTCGGCCAGCCAGGCGCCGGGGAGATCCACGAAGACCTGGTCGTCGATCCAGCTCGTCCCGTGCTCGCCGACGTACCGCGCCTCGGTCGGGAAGACGATCGTCGGATCGCCCTCGAGCGGGAGGACGACGTAGGCGTAGCGATGGACGATCTGGAAGCCGGACAGGTAGGTCACCTGGCCCTCGAAGCCGGAGTACTCAGTGCCGCAGACGAGGGC
>Ga0180121_10000170_pt1 | contig 24573 bp, 21 predicted proteins | sample AntDrymUQ5402106_2_FD_129676 | JGI IMG/M metagenome (GOLD analysis project Ga0180121, IMG submission 129676) | Polar desert sand microbial communities from Dry Valleys, Antarctica - metaG UQ540 (21.06) (version 2) (version 2) | ecosystem: Environmental > Terrestrial > Soil > Desert | place...
ACTTTGGGCCCGGCAACAGCGCCACCCTACGTTCGGCCGCCCCTCTCGAACTGATGGCTGACCTCGAGGCGGCCCGGCGGACCGGTACCAGGATCATTCTGAGCGTGGTGGGAAATGATCGACGATACAAAGACGACCAGGGTCGCTTTAGCCTGGTCAAGTGGAAGGGCCGGGTCGACCGGTTTCGCGGTTTCGATATCTCGTCCTATATCCAGGATGGCACTATCTTCGCCCACTACATCCTCGACGAGCCGCACGATGCTTCCAACTGGGCCGGGACTGTCGTCACCCGGGCGCAGGTTGATGAGATGGCCAGGTACAGCAAGGAGGTCTGGCCGTCCCTGCCCACCATCATCCGCGCCTGGCCGGATTTCCTGAAGGGTTATCAATACAAGTATCTCGACGCATCGTGGGCCCAATATTCGGACCGGTTCGGCGACATCGACGCCTTTGTGGCCAATAACGTGCGGGACGCGCGTGCAGCCGGGCTGGCGTTGGTTGTGGGATTAAATTTGCTCGGCGGGGGCAACAGGAGTGGGGGACTCAGGGGCTTCAGCGGGAGCCGCTACGCGATGACCGCGTCCCAGGTCCGTCACTGGGGGGGCGCGCTCATGGCGGACCCGTACAGCTGCGCTTTCATCAATTGGGAGTACAACGCGGCCTACTTCTCCCGCAGCGACATCAAAGCGGCGCTGCAGGAGCTAAGTGAGAAGGCACAAAGCCGGCCCAAGAAATCCTGCTGGAAATAGACGGCGTGGGTGAGATTCGAACTCACGGAACCCTTACGGGTTCGGCGGTTTTCAAGACCGCTGCATTCAACCACTCTGCCACCACGCCCCTCGCTCAAACGTCTTACCCCACCGTCGCTTGCGCAACTCCCTTCGAGTCCTTTGTAACGTCGTCTACCCCTCTCTGTGTCGCCCTCCTGAAGCACCAAGGCTCACATTTTGCCTTCAGCCGACGGGTCCGTACTGATGATTTGCTTCCGACCCGTAGCGGGACAAGCCTGGCATGCCTCTGCACCGGATACAGTACCCGTCGCCGGTGGCCCTGCCCGCGCGCCTTACCTCCTTCACAGCCCACAATTTAGGCGATAATCCTCCGGCAATTCAGGGGGGGCCGCCGACCAACCTGCCCGCGTCGGCTTGCCAGACTCACCAGAGGCGGGGCTTCGGGGAAATTCGCACACCCGAGTTGCCGTTTGCGGCTCCCGGCGTACGCCAAGACCGGCGCCCAGCGGCGTGACCATCCAATCCGCCATCCCGTTTGTACTGGCTGCCGTCGCTCTCATCGGGCTGGGCTTCGGCCTGGTCGCAGGCCAGCGCTGGCTCGGGGGCCGAGCGCACGAGGCCGAACGCCTGCGCCGCTTCTACGATGCCTTCTCCTGTGGCATCATCGTGCAGGACGCCGGTGGCAGGGTGCTGCATGCGAACCAAGCCGCTCGGGATCTGCTGGGCACCACCGATGTGGTAATGGCCGGCTCGCCCGGCGCCGATCACCGGGTGGTACACGAAGACGGCAGCTCGGCAGAGGGTGACGCCCATCCACTGAGTCAGGCTCGCCGGACCGGCCTCCCGGTTCGTGGCGTGGTACACGGCGTCTCCACCGGCACGCCCTTGGAGCGATGGTGCCTGGTGGACGCGGTACCGGTTTTCGATCCTGCGACCGGAGTTCTGGTGGAGGCCGTTGCGAGCCTCACCGACATCACCGAGCGCCGGCGCGCAGAGAGGGCATTGTTGAATACCACCGATACCCTCTCGGCCCTGATCCAGGCATCTCCTCTCGCGATTCTCGCGTTCGATCCTGCCGGCAAAGTCACCACCTGGAGTGCTGCGGCCGAGCAGTTGTTCGGGTGGCGGGCGTCAGAGGTGGTGGGACTCCTCCTGCCGGCGATCGCTCCCGATCAACAGCAAACATTCCGAGAGCACCACCTGGCCGTGCTGCAGGGACAATCGTTCATCGACGTCGAGGTGCACTGGGAGCGGCGAGACGGCAAGCCGGTCATCCTCAGCCTGGCCCTGGCGCCGCTCTACGGCGGGTTATCCGAGGTGCGCGGCGTGATGGTCCTGGCCGCGGATCTGACCGAGCGCAAGAAACTCGAGAGCCAGCTGCGACAGTCGCAGAAGATGGAAGCGGTGGGGCAGCTGGCCGGCGGCGTCGCGCACGACTTCAATAATCTGCTGACCGCCATCATTGGCTATACCAGTCTCCTGCTAAAGGCCAGCCCGGCCGGCCAGCAGCGCGAGGACCTACTCGAGATCGATCGGGCCGCCGCTAGCGCCACCGAGCTCACCCAGCAGCTGTTGGCATTCAGCCGACGGCAGATGTTGCAGCCCACGCTACTCGATCTCAATGCGGTGCTCTCCGATACCATGCGAATGATGGGGCGCCTGCTGGGCGAGCACATCGAGCTGGCGATCCTTCCCGATTCAGGGCTGGGCATGGTCAGGGCGGACCGGGGACAGATCGAGCAGGTCATCATCAACCTGGCGGTCAACGCGCGTGACGCGATGGAGGGCGGCGGCAAGCTGATCCTGGAAACGCGTAACGTCACTCTCGATCGTGACTACGCGAGCCATCACCCCGGGGCGGTCGAGGGTGAATTCGTCATGCTGGCAGTGACCGACTCCGGGATCGGAATGAGCGCGGACATCCAGGCGCGAATCTTCGAGCCGTTCTTCACCACCAAGGAACGTGGCAAGGGTACCGGACTGGGTCTCTCGACGGCATACGGCATCATCAAACAGAGTGGCGGCACTATCTACGTGTACAGTGAGCCGGATCGGGGGACGACGTTCAAGATTTATCTGCCGAGGGTGATGGCTGCCCGGAGCCCGACCATTCTCCCGGCCCTACTCAAACCCGCGAGTGTACGTGGCGCCGAGACGGTGTTGGTTGTGGAAGACGAGGAAGGCGTGCGCTCGCTCACTTGCCGTGTGCTGCGGACCTACGGATACACGGTGCTGGAAGCCGAGAACGGAGGGGAGGCGCTTCTGATCGCGGAGCAACACCCCGCGCCGATTCACATCCTGCTGACCGATGTCGTGCTGCCGAGGATGAGCGGCCGCAAATTGGCGGAGCGGCTGGTGCGTGCATCCAGCAAGCTGCGGGTTCTCTATATGTCCGGGTACACCGATGGCTCGATCGTCAATCACGGCGCCCTGGAACCCGGCACCTCATTCATCCAGAAACCGTTTACGCCCGAAGGCCTTACTCAAAAACTCCGTGAAGTCCTGGATTCCCCGGATGCTTCAGTCCCACCGGCCTGATGCCGATACCAGAAATGACCCCCCCGCATGTGATATGGGTTACTGGCTGTCGGAGGAAGCATGGGACGGAGATCGACTCCGGCTCGCCTGATCTGGGCAGCTGGACTAGTGCTGGCGCTGACCGGATGCGGCTTTGATCCCGATGGGGACGTGCCGCTCGATCCGCCGCTCATCTATCGCGAATGGTTTGCCAAGACGGAAGCGTGCTCCGGCCGTACTGGAGACTTCGACCGGCTGCGCTGGTCCGTCATAGAAGGGTACAGCTTCCCGTGCTCCAGCGGGCAGTGCGCGGGACATTGGCGCACTGACCACCAGATCTTTCTAGCCGGCGAATGGGTGATGGACGAGATGGTCGTAAGACACGAGATGCTGCATGACCTGCTCGGCCGCACCGGCCACCCCGACCCACCGTTCGGCGACGGCTGCCCGCTGACATGGGCCAGCTGGAACGGCGGCGCTGCCGGCCTTAATGTGGGCCGGGTGAGGCCTCGAGAGATCGACTAGAAGGGTCCGGCACCGAGGTTCTGCGAAACCGCATGGGCCACCGAGTCCGCTCGCGCGGCCAGCGCGTTCTGCCCCGCCTTCGCAAAGGCTCTCGCCGCTCCACCGTACACCACCGAGTACAGCTGAAGAATCGACCCCGACGGCCGGTCCACCCAGCCACGGGGCCGACTGCGCGCGGCCGCCGGCCAGTGATACACCTCCCACAGCAGCTTCTCGGTCCGGGGCAGGTTGATGAAACCGAGGCTCGGGCTCAGCACGATCGAGTCGTTGGCCACGACCGGCATGGGCATCAGCTTCCGGACCAGCCCCTGTGACACGAGGTAGGGGCTCAGCCCCAGGGTCTGATCGGGGTAGCCGCCGTCGCTCCAGCTGAAGAAGATCGGCCTCTTGCCCATGTTGTCGCGGATCAGAAAGACCGTGGCCAGGTCCTGCAGCATCAGGTATTCCTGTCCGAAGGCAATCTTCAGACTATCGAAAGCCACGCCGCCATTGCTCGGCACCTGCATCGCCTCGGGCAGACTATCGAGCTGTTCGCTGGTCAGACTGAACACCGGCTCCTTCGGCTGCGGCCACTCGGTCACCGGGGCCTGAGTGGCCCGGGTCGTGTCGGTGAGCGGCACACCTGCCTCGGCCGGGCGGGGCTTCCATAGTGCGGCCGATTCAGCCGCATCGAACCGGGGTGTCTCCCGCCGCAGGAGCTGCCGCAGATGCCAGCGGGTGTTCATCAGCGACAGGTTGGCCAGGGTCACGTCGCGGCGAATACCCTCGACCTCCTGGGCGTACCAGAGGGGGAAGGTGTCGTTGTCGCCTGCCGTGATCAGAATGCCGTAGGGCTCGACCGACTGGAGAATGTCGTGGGCGAAGTCACGGGGCAGCGTCTCGTGGGCGCGGCTGGCGGTGATCCGGTTGCCGAAAAGGGGAATCAGCGCCAAGGCGAGCACCAGGCTGGCCACGGCCCAGCGGCTGGTCGAGCTACCCGCGTCGCGAAGGAACGCCACGACGGCGCGCATGAGAGCCCCGAGCCCGAGGGCGACAAATATGCCGAAGACTGCGAATGATCCGATGAAGAAGTAGTCGCGCTCGCGAACCTCGCGAGGCAGAGATTCCTCCCCGGGGTACTGGGAGAACCCGTACTTGAAGTTCATGTAGTACACCAGGCCGAGCGACAGGGTGCCGAGCAGGGCGAGCGCGGCCAGGCCAGCTCGGCGGTCGCTCTTCCACAATGCCCACAGCCCGGTCAGTCCGAGCACGGTGAACACCGCGGTTGCCATCGGGGCGAAGCCGGCCCAGTCCTTGGCGAACTGCCAGGAGTAATACTGCCAGAAGTTGGCCAACTGGGCGGGGAACGTCGCCTGTCGCTGAGTCAGCGCCGGCTTCCCATACTGAACCCGGTTCAGCACGTCCTGCAGGGCCTGGAAAGTGACCGGCTCGCCCTCGTTGATCGGAGGGAACTGCGCGGCCCGGAGCGGAAGCCAGATGTAGTTGAGCGAGATGCCGACGATGACCGCGGTGAGGCCGAGGTACACCAGCGAATCTCGAGGCGACTTCCACAGCGCGTAGCCCAGGACCCCCAGTGTACCCAGAATGAGCGGCACCTGTAGCGGGCCGCCCACGAACATGTCGGTCCACTTGCCGGATACCGCGAGCAACAGGGCCCAGAAGGTCACCAGCGCCCAGGGGCGCAGCACCGTTCGCCAGTCGGTCCACAGGACGTATACCGCCAGGGCCGGAAGGGCGAGCACCCCCATCAGGTGATTGGTGGAGGTCAGAGCCATCACGTACGCGATCAGCACCAGCCAGCGGTCTCTGTGGGTGCCTGGCTCGTCGTCGCCCCAGCGCACCACCAGCCACATCACAACCGCAATAGACAGCAGTGAGAGGGTATACACCTTTTCGTTGACCGTGGACTGATTCCACACCGTCCAGGAAGTCGCGCTGACCAGAATGCCGGCAAATGCGGCACCATAGCGGGCCCACCGGTGCGGGACGATACCACGCAGCCACCGCTCGGCCACCAGAAACCAGAGCCCCGCCGCGGCGGCGCTGGTGACCGCGGCGAAGAGATTGATGCGAATCGCGTAGGAGGCGGCGAGCGGCAGCAGTCCAAAGACGTGCGCCAGGATGACGAAGAGCGGATTGCCGGGCGGGTGCGGGATTCCCAGGACCTTGGCGGCGGCGATGTACTCGGAGGTGTCCCAGAATGCGGTGGTGGGTGCCAGGGTGGCGAGATAGATCGCGAAGACGATCACCCCGGTCACCAGCGCCCAGAGATACGGAGGTTTTTCGGTCTCAGTCATGTCAGTAAGAAGTCAGAAGTGAGAAGTGAGAGGTGAGAGGTGAGAAGTGAGAAGGACTTAGCCCCAAGCTCCCTTCTGACTTCTTACTTCTTACTTCTTACTCGTCTAGTGTCTGAATTGCCGCTTGCCGGTCATGACCATCGCCATGCCATGCCGGTCCGCTGCTTCCACCACCTCGGCGTCGCGGATCGAGCCCCCGGGCTGGATGATTGCCGTGATACCCGCACCTGCCGCATGCTCCACACCGTCGGCAAAGGGAAAGAACGCGTCGGAGGCGAGTACGCTGCCCGCCGGGTCGTGCCCCTGCTGCCGCGCCTTGTGCACCGCCAGGAAGACGCTGTCCACCCGGCTCATCTGGCCCGCGCCGATGCCGATAGCCGCTTCCTTGCGCGCCAGCAGGATGGCGTTGGACTTGACCGGAGCGACCGCTGTCCAGGCAAACCGGAGATCGTTCCATTCGGTCTCGGTGGGTTGCCGCCCGGTGGCGACTTTCCATCCCACCTCGGACGGGTCGAACCGAAACTGATCCTGAACCAGGAAGCCTCCCCGGACCCGCTTGTAGTCGAGCGCTCCTGCGCCTTTGCTCACCGGGAGCTCGACGACGCGCAGCTGCTTCTTGGCCGCGAATGCGGCGAGGGCCTCGGCGTGAAATGACGGGGCGACCACCACCTCCACGAACAGGTCGCCCATGGCGTCGGCGGTGGCCTTGTCCACCACCGTGTTGAACGCGACCACCGAGCCAAAGGCGGAGACCGGGTCCGTGGCCCGGGCGCTCCGAAACGCCTCCACCGCGGACGGAGCAACGGCAATACCACAGGGTGTCGTGTGCTTTATGATGGCGCATGCCGGACGATTGCTCCACCACGCCACCGCCCACATCCCCGCGTCCACATCGAGCAGATTGTTGAACGACAGCTCCTTGCCCTGGCGCTGGGTCAGGTCCCGCATGCCGCGGGGCTCTTCCGTCACGTACAGACCGGCCCGTTGCGTGGGGTTCTCGCCATAGCGGAGCGCCTGCACCCGCTCCATGGCCACGCCCAGTCGCGCGGGAAGCCCGTCCTCGCGGGGCGTGAGATAGCCGGCTACAGCCGCATCGTAGTCGGAGGTGTGGGTAAACACCTTGGCGGCGAACTCTCGCCGTACCGCCGGGGTGAGTCCGCCCTTCCGCAGCAGGTCCAGCACGACAGGGTAGTCGGTCGGGTCAACTACCGGCAGGACGGCTTCGTGGTTCTTCGCTGCGGAGCGCAGCATCGACGGGCCGCCGACGTCGATGTTCTCCAGCGCATCCTGCAACGATGCGCCTTCCCGTGCAACCGTCGCCTGAAAGGGATACAGGTTCACGGCGACAAGGTCGATGGGAACGATCTCGTGCTTCTGGAGTGCCGCCATATGCTCCGGCAAGTGCCGTCGGGCCAGGAGTGCACCATGAATGGCCGGATGCAGCGTCTTGACCCTTCCATCCAGGAGCTCTGGAAAGTCGGTGACCTTCTCCACATCCAGCACCGGCACGTCGGCTGCACGAAGGGCGGAGGCGGTGCCACCGGTCGAGATGATCTCCCACCCGAGCTCGACCAACGCCTGGGCGAAGGGAACCACTCCGCGCTTGTCGCTGACGGAGATCAGAGCGCGCGGCATCGTCCGGACTCCGCGGCTGCAAGTACCACAGCAGGTAGAAGCAGATGCTCTGCCTCGAGTACGCGCTCCGCCAGCCGTTCGGGCGTGTCATCGGGCAGCACCGGAACCCGCCTCTGAGCCAGGACTTCTCCCCGGTCGTAGACCTCGTCAACCAGATGAATGGTGACTCCTGTTTCCTTGGCTCCACTGGCCAGCACGGCCTGGTGCACTCGCCCTCCGTACATGCCTTTGCCGCCGAATGCCGGAAGTAGCGAGGGGTGAGTGTTGATGATGCGTCCCCGGTAGGCGGCGATCACCGGAGCAGGTACCAGCTTCAGGTAGCCGGCCAGCACGAGGAGGTCGGTGCGCGACTTCTCGAGCAGCGTTAACCACTCGACCGCATCCTTGGAATCAGAAAGCACCTGGGTGGAAATACCACGCGCGCGCGCATGGGCCAACCCAGTTGCTTCTCGCTCGCTTACAACCAGAACGATCTCGGCCGGCGAAGCCGGCCCCAGAGCACGAAGCAGCGCCTCCAGATTGCTGCCGCGGCCGGAAATGGCCACGGCTATGCGCATCGTCATGGCGGGGGAAGGTAATGGGGGCTATGGGCTATGGGCTATTGGCTATGGGCTTGAAGCGAGCCGTCATCCTGAGCCTGGCGAAGGGCTCGAGAGTTACTCTTTGATTTCCTTCAGAATACAGTCCACGGCCCCGGCCAAATCCCTCACCTGGGGAAACCTACTTGCCCTCTCATCGCCGGCCTCAGGCTCGCCCGCGCCGCTGAGCACCAGGATTCCGTGGCCGCCCAGTGCCTTCGCGGGAAGCACGTCACGCATACGGTCGCCCACCCACCAGCTCTGGGTAAAATCGATCTTGAACTGCTCGGCCGCCTGGCGATAGAGCAGCACTCCGGGCTTGCGGCAGTCGCACGGCCCGGTCAGCTCAGGCAGGTGGGGACAGAAGTAATGCGCATCCAGTCGCGCGCTCTGCTGGGCCAGGAGCTCGTCCACTCGACGTTCGGCGAGCCGGTAGTCGTTCCGAGACACGAGACCGCGGGCGATCCCCGACTGGTTGGTGACCACGATGGCGAGGAATCCGCGGTCGTTCAGCCGCTTGATCGAGCCGGCCGCCCCAGGCAGGAGGCGGACCTGATCCTTATCTCGGAGGTAGGCTACGTCATCGATGATGGTCCCGTCACGGTCGAGAAAAACGGCGCGGCGGGAGTGGTCGGCGGTCTGGCTCATGAGGCGAGCGCCTGCTCGATGGCAGCCGCAATCGCCGGGAAGCTGTCCTCCGGGAGTGTCCGTGGGTCGAGCAGCAACCGGTCAGCAGCCACTCTGGCCACGATCGAAGGCTGCCCCAGGCGCAGACGGAGTGCCAGCCCGTCTGGTCCGAGCGAGCCGGCGTCGAGGGCGACCAGCGTGGTGGCAAGCACCGCGGTGGGGAAGGAGCCACCTCCCACCGCAGACTCCCCCGGAATAGTGGATGGTCGGACCACCGGTGGGCACATTGACGCCAGGCGTCCGGCGCGCCGGGCCAGCTCGTCTGTATCCAGTGTCAGCATGGCGAGCACCGGAACCAACCCAATCGCGGCTTCCGGGTCCTCATAAAGGCTGAGCGTTGCCTCCAGCGCGGCCAGCGTCAGCTTATCGGCCCGGACCGCCCGGGCGATAGGATTTTCCCGGCAGCGGCCTACCAGCACTCCTCTTCCGACCAGGCAGCCTGCCTGGGGACCGCCCAGCAGCTTGTCTCCGCTGAAGAGAACAAGGCCGGCGCCTGCGGCCAGGGCCTCGCCTACCCGGGGCTCGCCGGTCAGCCCCCAGGGAGACAGATCGGGAATCAGGCCGCTCCCGATATCGTAGAGGTAGGGAATCCCTGCGTCGGCGGCCAGGTTCGCCAGCTTTTCGGGCTCGGGCGAGGCCACGAACCCACGTTGCTCGAAGTTGGATCGATGCACCGTGAGGATGGCGGCCACGCCGCCGCCGAGCGCCCGCTGATAGTCCTGCAGGTGCGTTCGATTGGTGGTGCCGACCTCGCGAAGGCGCGCACCGCTCTTGGCGATGATGTCCGGGATGCGAAACGAGCCGCCGATCTCGATCAGCTCGCCGCGCGAAATCAGGACCTCCCGACCTTCAGCCAGCGCATTCAATGCCACGAGCAGCGCAGCAGCGGCGTTGTTCACGACCAGGCCGTCTTCCGCGCCGGTGGCGATCCGGAGCAAGGCGCGGCAGTGGTCGCTCCGGCTGCCCCTGATCCCGGAGGAAAGATCGAGCTCCAGGTTACTGTAGCCACTGGCCACCGCCAGCACCGCTCGAATGGCGGCATCGGCCAGGGGCGCCCGGCCCAGATTGGTGTGCAGCACGACGCCGGTGGCGTTGAGCACCGGCCGCAGCTCGGCGCCGGTTCGCCGCGCCAGTCGCTCGCGGATGTCGGCATCCCACTGCTCCGGTGGCCCCGCGCGCCGGGTCCGGGCCGCGTCGAGAGACTCCCGCACCGCGGCGAGGACCGCACCGCGGGACGCCAGGTGCAACAGCTCCTGAACCGCAGGCTGATGCATGAGACGGTCTACCGAAGGAAGCTCGCGCCTGGGGTCGCTCACCTCTTTTTCTTCAGCGAATCTGGGAGGGCTCGGCGAGGAGTGGCGGGCCGCGCACTGTCGCCCGGCTGCCGCCGCTTCAAGGTATCGAGTCCTGTCTTGAGGCTGTCCCTGGGATCAACCTTGGGCTTCTCCGGAACCGCCACCACACCCACGGCGTTCCCGGCAACGCCGGTCACGTTCTTCACGCCCCGGATCTCGAGGGCCAGACGCGAACCGGGAGCCCAGGGCTTGGGGACTCGCAGGACCAGCCGGTCGTTCAGAGGCGGACGCGAGGGCTTGGCCTCGTCCGCGGGTTGCTGGCGCGCTGCCGGCACGATTCGGCGGCCGGCGCGGCTCGTGTCTACGACCGTCGAGTCTTCGGCGGTCGAATCCTCCGCCGCCGTGGGCCTGCCGTGGATACTGTCATCTACCGGCTGGGGCAGGATCGAAGCGACCGCAACCGGCGTCGAGTCCGGCAGCAGGCGGAGGCGGACGTCTCTGGCGCTCAGGCGCTGGCGGGGGTCGAGCTTCTGGGCGAAGGCAACTGTTGCCTTCGTGCTGTCGTCAACGGTGACTGTTTGAATGCGGGGCGCGGTGGTGTCGTGCACGAAGGCCCAGAGCTCACCCACCGCGGACTTACCTCGTGCAACCCGAGCGGTGCCGAATGCCTCGCGCGAGTCCTGCCGGTGATCGTTATTCTGGTCGAGCACGCCGTTAACGATATAGTCGCCCTGGGGCAGCGGTCCCAGGGAGAACCGGCCGCTGGAATCCGCCACTCCGCGATAGGGCAGGCTGTCCGGCAGCAATGAAGCCACAACGAGGGCGCGCGGGACGGGCCGGCTGGTGGACCAGTCCATCACCTGCCCCTCGAGCGTGGTCTGGGGACGGGCGGGGCCGGTGCTGAAGGTGAGCACGGCACCTTGCTCGCTCTGGTTGGTTCTGAGGTCGCTGACACCCGGGAGGAGCTCGACCCGATAAATCCGATTCGGCCGCCACCCCTCCTGGGGCCGGACCGTAATCCGGTTCCGCCGCCACCTGACCTCAGGCACCCGGCTGCTGGGGGAAAGGATGACCAGCCGCTCGAGCCCGCCGGTCCCCTCACCCCGATTCGGCGTGCCGCCTTCGGAGACCACCTCGTCGAACTGGAATTCCGCTACGCCCCTGAACGGTGTCAGCCGGACGAAAGAGTCCGGTCTGGTCGCGATGAGCCGGGGCGGTTCCGCGTCTGGCGGGCCTCCCGGGGGCGGCTCGATGCGGGCGCAGGCAAGCAGGGCCGCGGGGCAGATGGGCAGCAGGGCGGTAAGAGCGCGCCAACGCACATCGCTGCGTGCGTGGCTGTTCTTACCGCCCCGCGGCCCCGCCGCCCCGCTGCCCCGCCTCACCCGCATCCCAGCAGCTCCCGCTTCTTGACCAGCACGTCGCGCTGCTCCTTCCAGCTGGTAAGCTTCTGGCGCTCCCGGTCCACCACGTCCGACGGGGCGCGGGACACGAACTGCTCGTTCCCCAGCTTCTTCTCCTGAGACTCGACCAGGCGCAGCAGCCGCTCGGTCTCGATGCCCAGCCTGCCGCATTCCTTCCCGATGTCGATGGCCTCGCCCAACGGGACGAACACGCTGGTGCGGTCGGAGAGTACGGCGTGTCCTCCGACCCGCTCGTGGTTCGGGGAGAAGGCTACCGCGGAAAGCTTGGCCAGGCGAGTGATGGTGGCGCGCTCCCGCTCCAAAACAGCCGACATGTGGCCCTCGCTCGCGCTCACCACGGCCCGCACCACCTGTCCTGGCTGCACGCCATACTCCGCCCGAATCCCGCGAATGGCCCCGATGAGCTCCTGCACCAGTCCGAAGTCGCGCAGCGCGGCAGGGTCCTGTGCCCGCCGATCGTGCCGAGGCCAGGGAGCAACCGAGATCGAGGCGGTATCCGGCCGGCCGGGAAAGCGTCGCCACAAGGCTTCGGTGATGAACGGCATCACCGGATGCAGAAGCCGCAGGGCCACGTCGAAGGTCTGCGCCACCACGGCCCGGGCGACATCGCCGCCCTGCTGATCGCCATACAGACGCGGCTTCACCTGCTCGATGTACCAGTCGGCCAGATCGCTCCAGATGAAGCGATACACCGCGGCGGCGGCCTCGTTGAGCCGGAAACGCTCATAGGCTTCCGTGGCCTCTACCACCGCGGCATCACACCGCGCGATGATCCAGCGGTCCGCCAGGGTGAGCTCCTCACCTCGGACGACCGCGGTGCGCGACCCGGCCAGCGGGCGGGTAGGGCCCTCGAGGTTCGACAGAATGAATCGTCCGGCGTTCCACAGCTTGTTGGCAAAGTTGCGGGCGGGAGCGAACGTGGATTCGAGGTCCCGCGGATCGAGGATAACGTCGGTCCCGACCGACATGCCCGAGATCAGCGAATACCGCAGGGCATCGGCCCCGTAGCGCTCTACCACTTCCAGCGGGTCGATTCCGTTCCCCAGCGACTTCGACATCTTGCGGTGCTGGGTGTCGCGCACCACGCCGTGAAGATAGATCCGGGTGTACGGCACCTTTCCCATGAAATGGAGGCCCGACATGATCATCCGCGCCACCCAGAAGAACAGGATGTCGGGCGACGAGACCAGGGTGTGGCCCGGATAGTACGTCGCCAGGTCCCTGGTCTGCTCGGGCCATCCCAGGCTGGAGAACGGCACCAGCCAGGATGAGAACCAGGTGTCGAGCACGTCATCGTCCTGACGTGCCGGACCGCCACAGCCGGGGCAGGCAGTGAGATCGGTCCGGCTCACGCTGGTCATCCCGCAGCCGTCGGCATCGCAGTACCAGACTGGAATGCGATGGCCCCACCACAACTGGCGGGAAATACACCAGTCACGGATTCCCTCGAGCCAGCTGGTGTAGTCTTCACCCCGGCGCTCCGGGACGAAGCGAAGCGTCCCGTCCCGGTAGGCGGCAAGCGCGGGACGGGCCAGGGGCTCCATCCGGACGAACCACTGATCCGAGAGTCGCGGCTCGATTACCGTGGCACAGCGGTAGCAGTGGCCCACGGCATGGCGGTGCTCCTCCGCCCGCTCTACCAGGCCGGCGCTCTCGAGCTCCGCCAGCACCTGCCGCCGCGCCTCATAGCGGTCCAATCCCTGAAAGCGCTCCGGCGCCGCCAGGCTGATACGCGCCTCCGGCGTCATGACATCGATCGTGGGCAGACGATGCCGCTGCCCGATCTCGAAGTCGAGCGGGTCATGTGCCGGTGTAACCTTCACAGCGCCCGAGCCGAATTCCGGATCCACGGCGGCGTCCGCCACCACAGGGATCTTCCGGCCTGCGACCGGCAGCAGGAGCTCCCGGCCGACCAGCTGACGGTATCGCTCGTCGTCTGGATGCACCGCGACCGCCGTGTCGCCCAACAACGTCTCGGGACGGGTAGTGGCGATGGTGATGTGGCCGCTGCCATCGGCGAGGGGATACCGCAGATGCCAGATTTGTCCGTTCACCTCTTCCTTGTCCACTTCCTCGTTCGATAGCGCGGTGAGGCACCGGGGACACCAGTTGATGATGTAGTGCCCGCGGTAAACGAGTCCCTTTTCATACAGCTGGACGAAGGTCTCCCGTACGGCCCGTGAGAGTCCTTCATCCAGGGTGAAGTAGGTGCGTGACCAGTCGGCCGAGCTGCCAATGGCCTTCAGCTGCTCGAGGATCACCGCTCCGGTCTCCCGCACATGCGCCCACACCCGCTCGACAAAGGCGTCCCGACCCAGATCGAAGCGAGTGAGCCCCTCACCCGCAAGCAGCCGTTCGACCACGTTCTGGGTTGCGATGCCGGCATGGTCGGTGCCGGGCACCCAGAGGGCCCGCCGCCCCCGCATGCGCTCGAACCGTATCAGCACGTCCTGGACGGTATTGTTGAGTCCGTGACCCATATGGAGCACCGCCGTGACGTTGGGCGGAGGCATCTGGATCACGTACGGCTCCCCGGAGCCGGGGGCATGGGACTCGGGCGCAAAGAGGCCTTGCTCGGTCCACCAGCGGTAGAGCTCGGACTCGATCGTAGATGGATTGTACTGCGGGGCGAGCGGTTCGCTCATGCGCTCTGGTCGGTCACGCGCTTGTCGCCGGGAATGACCCGATCGTCTTCGCCGCGAACCAGGATACTGTTGATGACCGTCTCAACCCCAGGTACGGCGCAGGCTACACGGGCGGCCACGGTGCGGGCGGCACGGTCTCCCACCCAGCCTCGGAGCTCGACGCTATTGCGGCTGATCGGCACCACTTCGAGCGTACACCCGGCCAGACGCTTCTCGGACCCGAGGGCGGTCTCGACCGCGCGCGCCGAGGCGGCCGAGGTGTGGTGCAGCCCGACGCTGGATCCGAGCCGCCTGGTCACGCGGCGGACCCTGGTCTGGTTCACCCCGCCGACCCACTCACCCAGGGCCAGACCGGCCAGCAGGCCGGTACCCACCCCGAAGGTGCTCCAGAGCAGAATCTGGGTGGCGCTCAATCGTTTGTCTCGTCGCACGCGCGTCCTCTTACAGAAGGATTTACAGTTCGATTAAGTTAACCTTTTTCCGGTCTGAAAGCGGCAATCTTTCTTTCACCAGGCACCCCATGGATCACGATCGCGTAGAACTGAGCGGCTCGGAGCTGATCCGGTGGCTCGTGGTGGCTGTGCTGATCATCGCCGGGATCGGGCTTTTCTTTTACTTCGCCCCTTCCTCCCGGCCGGTCGTACGGCCGTCGGTCGAGGAGTCCGGTTTATGACGGGGGTCCGGGTCACCCTCCCGGATGGCAGCGAACGAGAAGCGCCGGCCGGCACCACTGCTCGCCAGATCGCCGAGGGTATCGGCCCCGGCCTGGCGCGGGCTGCGCTGGCGGCCCGGGTGAATGGCGAGATCCGGGATCTCGACCGCCCCCTGGATTCGGATGCGTCGCTCGCGATTCTCACCGATCGCGATCCCGAAGCGCTCGAGCTCCTACGCCATTCCTCGGCCCACATTCTCGCCACTGCCGTGCGCGAGCTGTTCCCCAGCGCGGGGATCGGCTTCGGCCCGCCGATCGAGGACGGATTCTACTACGACTTCCAGGTGGATCGCCCCTTCACTCCTGAGGATCTGGAGCGGCTGGAAGCCAGGATGGCGGAGGTGGCCGGCCGGGATTTTCCCTTTGTTCGCGAAGTGGTCGATCGCGCAGAGGCACGCCGGCGCTTTGCCGACGACCCGCTGAAGCTGGAGCGGATCGAGGAGCTCGGCGAGCACGAGACCATTACGGTGTACACCGACGGCCCGTTCGTGGATCTCTGCCGCGGGCCGCACATTCCGCGGACCGGCCGGCTCAAGCACTTCAAGCTGCTGCATGCCGCAGGCGCGTATTGGCGGGGCGACGAAAAGCGCCAGATGCTCCAGCGAATTTACGGCACCGCATGGTTCAAGAGGGAAGACCTCGACGCCTATATCCACCGGCTGGAGGAGGCGCGCAAGCGTGACCACCGCGTCCTGGGCAAACAGCTTGACCTGTTCTCGATCCAGGAACTGGTGGGTCCCGGGCTCGTGTTCTGGCACCCCAAGGGGGCCATGGTCAAGTGGCTCCTGACCCGCGCCGTCGAGGACGACAACATCCGCAGCGGCTACGACCTGGTGTATACGCCCAACATTACCCGCGAGGAGCTGTTCAAGATCTCGGGCCATCTACCGCTGTATGAGGCCAACCAGTACCCGCCCATGGCGGCCGGCCACGAGGAAGCGGAGGACGTTCGTTATCGGGTCAAGCCAATGAACTGCCCGATGCACGCTCTGATCTACAAGAGCCAACAGCGGAGCTACCGCGACCTTCCGGTCCGGCTCTCCGAGGTGGCAAACGTCTATCGCAATGAGCGCTCAGGGGTGTTGCATGGGCTACTGCGCGTGCGCGGGCTCTCCATGGATGACGCACACATCTTCTGCACCCCGGATCAGGTCGAGGACGAGATCTTCCTCTGCCTCGACCAGGTAGATCGGCTGGTGCGCGAGACCTTCGGGTTCGAGCTCGACTTCGAGGTCTCTACCCGGCCGACTGAGCGTCTGGGCGGCGACGCGGTCTGGGATCGGGCCGAGAGCACGCTGAAGCGGGCGCTGGATCGGAAGGGAATCGAGTATCGAGTCGATGAAGGCGGTGGTGCGTTCTACGGCCCGAAGATCGATATCAAATTCCGGGATTCGATCGGCCGGCTATGGCAGGGCCCCACGATTCAGCTCGACTTCAACCTCCCGGACCGGTTCGAGCTCGAATATACCGGCCCCGACAACAAGCCCCACCGGCCGGTAATGATCCACCGAGCCATCTATGGAACGCTGGAGCGGTTTACCGGTAACCTCATCGAGCATTTCGCCGGTGCGTTCCCGGTCTGGCTCGCACCCGAGCAGGTCAGGGTGATTCCGATCTCGGATGCCCAGGCCGAAGCCTCGCGGGGCATTGCTCAGCGGCTAAAGCAGGCGGGCTTCCGGGTGCACGTGGACGACAGCAACGAGACCCTCAACTACCGGATTCGCGAGGGAGAGGTACAAAAGGTTCCGTACATGGCCGTGATCGGACAGCGAGAAGCGGAGTCGGACAGCCTGGCGCTCAGGGTGCGTGGGGCGGGGAAGAAGCAGGAGGTGATGACGGTCAACGCGTTCCTGGAGCAACTGGGCGACGAGGTCCGCACGCGAAAGATGGTTCCTTAGCTGGATTCCTATGTCTGCGGCGTGCGTCCCGCGGGCGAAGCTCGGCAAACGTGGGCACAGACCCGGAACTTTGCATCTAAACGTCGGAGCGTCGGCAATGGTGACAAACGTCGCTTTCCCGCGTAATTTGCCCCCAGTCTGAACCCGAACCGGACCATCCACCGTGAGCGATAGCACCACCCCAGTCATCGTCTCAGCCGTCCGCACTCCGATCGGCCGCTATCTCGGCGGTCTCTCGTCCTTTACGGCCCCCCAGCTCGGGGCCATGGTCATCCGCGAGGCGGTCTCGCGCGCCGGGGTGGATCCCGGCGCCGTCGAAGAAGTCATCATGGGACAGGTAGTTCAGGGCGGCTCGGGGCAGGCTCCCGCGCGCCAGGCACTCATCCTGGCCGGACTTCCCGCCTCGATTCCCGCGCTCACCATCAATAAAGTCTGCGGCTCCGGACTCAAGGCCGTGATGCTCGCGTCGCAGGCCATCAAGGCGGGCGACGCCGAGTGCATCGTCGCCGGCGGCCAGGAGGCGATGTCGAGCGCGCCGCACTACGTCTACGGTATGCGGGGCGGGATCAAGGCCGGCAATCAGACCATGGTGGACGGCATGATCCACGACGGCTTGTGGGACTCGTTCGGCTGCTGTCACATGGGGGAGTACGCGGAGTACACGGCCGACAAGGCCGGGGTCAGCCGGGCCGACCAGGATGCTTTCGCATACGACAGCCATCGCAAGGCCGTTGCCGCTATCGACGCCGGGAAGTTCAAGGCGGAGATCCTGGCGGTGCAGGCGCCCGGAAAGGGCGGAGCCACGACCGTGTCCGCCGACGAGTCGCCGCGGCGGGATACCGCTCCGGAGACTCTGGCCAAGCTCAAGGCTGCCTTCCGGAAGGACGGGGGCACGGTCACCGCCGGCAACGCGCCCGGGCTGAATGACGGTGCCAGCGCCCTGGTTGTCACCTCACTCGCCTTTGCCAAAGCCCAAGGGCTCAGGCCGCTGGCCAAGGTGACGGCGTATGCCACCGGTGGCGGGGAGCCGCGCGAGATCTTCTTCGCGCCGGTCCTTGCCGTCCGGGCCCTGATGGAGAAGGCCGGCACCAGGATCGGCGACTATGATCTGATCGAGGCCAATGAGGCATTCGCGGTCCAGGCTCTCGCCGATGGCCGGGAGCTCGGCTGGGATTGGGATCGCGTCAACGTGCACGGCGGCGCCGTGGCGCTGGGCCATCCAATCGGCGCAAGTGGCGCCCGGGTACTCACGACGTTGCTGTATGCCCTTCGGGACCGGGGTGCTAGTACCGGTCTCGCCACCCTCTGCCTCGGCGGGGGTAATGCGGTTGCCCTCAGTGTGGAGCTGCTGTGATGAATCCAGAAACTGGCCCGGTTGGCCGCGCGGGCCCGGAGGCAGTAGCGGCAAGGCGTGCCTCGCCCACGCAGACCCGGCTCCTTCGCCGCGCGATCAGTGTGGGCCTTGGCGCGGCTGTCGTCGCCGCCGCGGCGCAGGTGGTCGTGCCGGTGCCCTTCAGTCCGGTGCCGATGACGCTGCAGCCGCTCGCCGTGCTCGCCGTCGGCGGACTCCTTGGCGGTATCGGGGGCCTCAGCGCACTGGTGCTGTACTTGCTGCTCGGCCTTCTTGGGCTTCCGGTCTTCGCCGGGGGCGGGTCAGGCGCCTGGCATCTGTTGGGACCGACTGGCGGGTACCTCCTGGCCTTCCCCATAGCGGCGGCCGTCACTGGAGCACTGGTCCGAGCGGCGATCAAGGCCTCGCCCGGAGGCGTCAATGGCAGGGTGATACTTCTCGTGCTGCTCTCCTGCGCGCTCGGCATGTCCATCATTCATGTAGGTGGAGTGGCTCAACTGGCGCTCCTCGGCGGTGACCCGGCGTTGGCATTCCGTGTCGGCTTCACTCCCTTCCTCACCGGCGACCTGCTCAAAGTCGGTCTGGCCGCTGCTCTGATCCTCGCGGCCGGGCCGAAGATCCGCTCCTTCCTTTGACCTCGGTCGAGAGCGGCTCCACCAGAATGTCCCCCTGGAAGGCGATCGGATGGACGGTCGCCTTCATGCTACTCGGCATGGGCGCCAGCGGCACGATCATGGCTCTCTGGGCACTGGCAAGGTACGGCAGCGTTGCCGATGGCTTGACCCGGATTCTGGTGCCCGGCCCGGAGCAGATCCTCGTGGCCGGAACCAGCCAGCTGCTCGGATTTGCCTTCGCCACCTGGGCCATTGGATTCCGGGCCCTTCGGCTTCGGAGCCGGGACCTCCGCTGGGCACCCGCTCGCATCGGCCTTCGGGGCTGGGTGATCGGCCTGCTTCTCGGCGCCGGCGCTGCGGGATTGGCCCTTCTGGGGGCCGTCCTCATCGCCCAATCGCACTGGACTCCTGATGACGGAGGCTTGAACGACTACGTCGTCCAAGTGGTAAAGACCTTCATGGTACTGGCCCCCGCTGCTCTCAGCGAGGAGATCATGTTCCGGGGGCTGCCGCTGGTCCTGGTAGCCTTGGCATTGGGCCGCGGAACGGCGCTGGTTCTGGTGGCAGGGCTCGTTTTTGCTCTCTTCCATAGCCTGAACCCCGGGGTCACCCCGTTAGGACTGGGGAACATCGCCCTGGCAGGCATATTCCTCGGCGCTGCGTTCTATGCCCCCGGTGGTCTCTGGACCGCGTTTGGCGCTCACCTCGGCTGGAACGCCACGCTTGCCGCGCTCGACGCACCGGTCAGCGGACTCCCGTTCGACATTCCGCTACTCGATTACTGCGCGGGTGGTCCCGTATGGCTTTCGGGTGGCCGGTTTGGACCCGAGGGCGGCCTCCTGGCCACGGTTGCCATCACCGCCGCCCTGCTCGCGACCATAGGGTGGTCGCGAAAGGAGACCCTGTGAAGCGGGCGGCAGTGGTGGGTGCAGGCACGATGGGCAACGGGATCGCGCATGTCTTCGCTCAGCATGGTTGGGAGGTGGCACTCATCGACACTGTCGCGGGCGCCCTGGACAAGGCCACCGCGACCATCAAGGGAAATCTCGAGCGCCAGGTCAAGAAGGGCACGCTTCCCGCCGACGCGCCGGGCCAGATCCTCGGGCGCATCTCCACCGGGACGAAGCTGGATGCTGCCGCCCAGGCCGACATCATCGTCGAGGCGGCCAGCGAGAATCCGGCGGTCAAGTTCGCCCTGTTCGAGCAGCTCGACCGCGTCGCGGGGCCGGACTCCATCCTCTCGAGCAATACCAGCTCGATCTCGATCACCGAGATCGCCGCTCGCACCCGCCGGCCGGAACAGGTCATCGGGATGCACTTCATGAATCCAGTGCCAGTAATGCAGCTGGTCGAGGTCATTCGGGGACACGCCACCAGCGATGCCACTACGGCCGCCGTCATGGATGCTGCCCGGGCCCTGGGCAAGACCCCGGTCGAAGTGAACGACTACCCCGGGTTTGTTTCCAACCGGGTGCTGATGCCGATGATCAACGAGGCCGTCTTCTGCGTGATGGAGGGGGTGGCCACACCCGAATCGATCGACATTGTCATGAAGCTCGGCATGGCCCATCCCATGGGCCCGCTGGCGCTGGCCGACTTCATCGGACTCGATGTATGCCTGGCTATCCTGGAAGTGCTTCAGAAGGGGTTGGGCGACGACAAATACCGCGCCGCACCACTGTTGCGGAAGATGGTGGCGGCGGGATACCTGGGACGGAAAAGTGGAAGAGGATTCTATGACTACGAGCAAAAATCTGAGCGGTAAGCCGTCAGCGGTAAGCGGAGCGGCGGCGGCAACCCAACCGGCTGGTCCCGCTCACCGCTCACGGCTTACGGCCCAGGCTTCTGGAGCCGGAACGGATGTCTTCGCGGCGATGGAGACCTTGGGCCACGAACAGGTCCTGCTCTCCCACGATCCCTCCTGCGGCTATTTCGGCATCATCGCGATTCACGATACCACGCTGGGTCCCGCGCTGGGCGGCACCCGCTTCTGGCAATACGCGAGCACCGATGAGGCAATAACCGATGCGCTGAGACTGGCGCGCGGGATGACCTACAAGTCGGCGGTAGCGGGGATCAACCTCGGCGGCGGCAAGTCGGTGATCATCGGCGACAACAAGCGGGCGGACCGTGAGGCGCTCTTTCGCGCCCACGGCCGCTTCATCGAGACCCTCGGCGGCCGTTACATCACCGCCGAGGATATCGGTACCAGCCCTGCCGACATGGAATACATCAAGCTGGAGACCGATCACGTCGCCGGATTGCTGGGCCTGTCAGGCGATCCGTCGCCGGTGACGGGCTACGGCGTGTATGTCGGGATGAAGGCGGCGGCCAGGGAGCGTTGGGGCAGCGACAGCCTGGGAGGGAAGACGGTGGCGGTGCAGGGGGCAGGCAAGGTGGCCTATTACCTGATGCAGCATCTGCACGCGGACGGCGCCACGATCATCGTGACGGATATCGATGCGGAGAAGGTGCGGCGTGCCGTGCAGGAGTTCGGGGCGGTCCCGGCTGCGCCCGATGTCATCTACGACCAGGCCGCCGACATCTTCTCTCCTAATGCGCTGGGTGCCACGATCAATGACGAGACGCTCCCCCGCCTCAAGGTTCAGATCATCGCGGGCGGAGCCAACAACCAGCTGGCCGAGGATCGCCACGGCGACGAGCTGGAGAAGCGCAAGATCCTCTACGCCCCGGATTACGTGATCAACGGGGGAGGAGTCATCAACGTTTACGGTGAGCTGCACCGCTGGCCGGTAGAGCGAGCCAAGAAAAAGGCGGGGGAGATCTACGAGACGCTCCTGCGCATTTTCGAGATCGCCAGGCGGGAGAGGATGCCCACCTATCGAGCCGCCGACCGTCTCGCCGAGCAGCGGATCGCGGCGGTCGGCGGGCTCGACCGGATGTGGATGGGGGAGCGGAAGTAGGCGGGGCAGCGGGGCAGCGGGGCAGAAGAACCCGGCAAGAGAAGGCAGGTCCGGCACATTACTATTGACAAATAGTGGTACGCTCATTCCTCAGTTGCTCTTACGGCCCCGCTGCCCCGCTGCCCGACTTTACTATACATTACGCTCAATGACTGAAGTCATTCCCATCGGATCGGACCACGCCGGCTTCCAGCTGAAGGAGCGATTGGTGGAGGAATTGCGGGCGCTCGGGTACCAGCCGTTGGATCTGGGCACTCACAGTCTCGATTCCACCGACTATCCGGACTATGCACATATGGTCGCCTCCAAGGTGGAGCACCATGACGCGAGCCGTGGTATCCTGCTGTGCGGAACCGGCCTGGGGATGTCCTATGCGGCTAACCGGCACCCAGGCGTCCGCGCGGCGGTGGCGTGGTCGCCCGAGCTGGCCAGGCTGGCACGTGAGCACAACGACGCCAATATCCTCATTCTTCCAGCGCGCTTCGTGAGCGAAGAAGAGGGCGTCGAGATTCTGAAGACATGGCTCGACACTGGATTCGCGGGGGGCCGGCACAGCCGCCGGGTAGAGAAGATCGAACAGGAGCACGAATGAGCCTCGACCACAATGCCTCACTCCGTCAAGCCGACCCGGCCGTGTCCCGGCTGGTTGATGCTGAGCTGCGTCGCCAGCAGGAAGGTTTGGAGCTCATCGCCAGCGAGAACTTTGCCAGCCGGGCGGTCATCGACGCCATGGGCACGCCGCTGACGAACAAGTACGCCGAGGGACTGCCGGGCAAGCGGTACTATGGCGGCTGCGAGGTTGTGGACGAGGTGGAGCAGCTGGCAATCGACCGGCTCAAGCAGCTGTTCGGCTCCCAGCACGCCAATGTGCAGCCCCATTCCGGGGCCCAGGCCAACTTCGCCGCTTTCATGGCACTCATCCGGCCGGGTGAGCTCCTCATGGGTATGTCGCTGCCACATGGCGGCCACCTGTCCCACGGCGCCGCCGTCAACCATAGCGGGACCATCTGGCGCGCTGTGCATTACGGTGTAAACCCGGGCACCGGCCTGATCGATTACGACAAGGTGCGGGAGCAAGCGCTCCAGGATCGTCCTCGCCTGATCATCGCCGGTGGCAGTGCCTATGCCCGGATCATCGACTTTGCGGCCTTCCGATCCATCGCGGATGAGGTGGGCGCGTTCTTCCTGGTAGACATGGCCCACTTCGCGGGACTGGTGGCCGGCGGGGTCTATCCTTCTCCCATTCCGCACGCACAGGTCGTCACCAGCACAACGCACAAGACGCTGCGTGGGCCTCGTGCCGGCCTCATCCTGTGCACCATGGAGCACGCCAAGGCAATCGACAAGTCGGTGTTCCCCGGAACCCAGGGAGGGCCGCTGGAGCACGTCATCGCGGCCAAGGCGGTCGCCTTCGGTGAGGCGCTCACCAACGACTTCAAGGTCTACGCCAGGCAGGTGGTGGAGAATGCCAAGGCCCTGGCCAACGCGCTCATCGGTCGCGGGTTTGCGATCGTGTCCGGCGGAACCGATTCACACCTCATGCTGGTGGACCTGCGTCCCAAGAACCTGACCGGCAAGGCCGCGGAGAAGATCCTGGGTCAGGCGGGAATCACGGTCAACAAGAACACGATCCCCGACGACCCCCAGTCGCCCTTCGTCACCAGTGGAATCCGGATCGGCACCCCGGCCGTTACGACGCGCGGCCTGGGAGTCGGCGAAATGCGTCGGATCGCGGAGCTGATCGATCGTGCGCTGACCCGTCCGGACGAGGACACCCTTGCGGGGATCAAGGGAGAGGTCGAGGAACTGGCGGCTGCCTTTCCGCTCTACGCTCCCAAGAACGTTCGAGCCGGATCGGACGGCGCGCGCAAGGTGCGAGTTGCCTCTGTGGGAGCGCACCGGTGAACGAGCTCCAGTTCGCGGACGACGTGATGGCCCGTATTCGGGCTCGTGGCGGCCAGTTCCACGAGCGCGGGTATCTCTTCGTTCTGGGGACCATCGAGTTTCTGCAGACCAGCCTCGAGGCCCGGCGGCATGTGACCGGGGCCGAGCTGGCCTGGGCCTGTCGTGACTTCGCCCGCAAGCAGTTTGGTTTGCTGGCCCCGGTCGTTCTCGCTCACTGGGGGATCACCCGTACCGAGGACCTTGGCCGCATCGTCTTCACGCTGGTTGAGGTCGGACTGCTGGTCACTCAGCCTGGCGATACGGAATCGGACTTCGAGGCGGTATACCAGTTCGCCGACGCTTTTGGCGATTCGTACGACTGGCAAGGCCTGCGCGGCGCGTAGCCTCGATCGCCACCGGGAGGAAACATGGAGACGAAAGAGTGGCCGGGCTGTCAGAAGTGCTCGCAGGGGACCTTGATCCCATTGTCGGACTACGGCCGTGAGGGGGCGCCCATCACCTACAAGGCATGGGTCTGCACCAACCCGGAGTGCGGATTCAATCTGCGAATCGACAACGGCGAAATCAGCTTCGGCAGAGCGATAGGGCAGTCGTACAAATAGGCTATGGGCTATGGGCTATGGGCTGTGTCGAGACTCGTCCCGCAGCCGGCTTGCGATCGTAGTTCTGCAAGACCGAGTAAGCCCACAGCCGATAGCCAATAGCCAATAGCCCTCCAATGATCCCCGTCCTCTCCCCCGAACAATCCAATAGCTGGGACCGCCTCGCCGTCAGTGCTGGCGTCGAGCTCGCGACGCTCATGGAGAACGCGGGGAGGGCAGTGGCCGTCGTGCTGGCT
>Ga0180121_10000171_pt1 | contig 24530 bp, 27 predicted proteins | sample AntDrymUQ5402106_2_FD_129676 | JGI IMG/M metagenome (GOLD analysis project Ga0180121, IMG submission 129676) | Polar desert sand microbial communities from Dry Valleys, Antarctica - metaG UQ540 (21.06) (version 2) (version 2) | ecosystem: Environmental > Terrestrial > Soil > Desert | place...
CGAACCGGGGAACCTTGACCACGACGTAGTCCAGCGTCGGCTCGAAGGACGCCGGCGTCTTGCGCGTGATGTCGTTGGGGATCTCGTCGAGGGTGTAACCGACGGCGAGCTTGGCGGCGATCTTCGCGATCGGGAAGCCGGTCGCCTTCGACGCCAGCGCGCTGGACCGGGAGACGCGTGGGTTCATCTCGATGACGATCACGCGCCCGTCCGCGGGGTTGACCGCGAACTGGATGTTGCACCCCCCGGTGTCGACGCCGACGGCGCGGATGACGTCGATCGAGAGGTCGCGCAGGTGCTGGTACTCGCGGTCGGTCAGCGTCATGGCGGGCGCCACCGTGATCGAGTCTCCTGTGTGGACGCCCATGGGGTCGAGGTTCTCGATCGAGCAGACGACGACGACGTTGTCGGCCCGGTCGCGCATCAGCTCGAGCTCGTACTCCTTCCACCCGAGCAGCGACTCCTCGAGGAGCACCTCGGTGGTGGGGCTGGCCTGCAGCCCGGACCCTGCGATGCGGCGCAGCTCGGTCTCGTCGCGCGCGAGCCCGGAGCCCGCGCCGCCCATCGTGAACGAGGGCCGGACGACCAGCGGGTAGCCGAGCTCCCCGGCGCCCGACAGGCACTCGTCGAGGGTGTGCGCGACGACGCTGCGGGCCGACTCCGCACCGATGTCCGCGACGATGGACTTGAACCGGCGGCGGTCCTCCCCCGCCTCGATCGCGTCGACGTTGGCACCGATGAGCTCCACGCCGTACTGCTCGAGGACGCCCGCCTCGTGCAGCGCCATGGCGGTGTTCAGCGCGGTCTGGCCGCCGAGCGTCGCCAGCAACGCGTCGGGGCGCTCCTTCTCGATGACCTTCGCCACGATCTCGGGCGTGATGGGCTCGATGTAGGTCGCGTCGGCGAACTCGGGGTCGGTCATGATCGTCGCCGGGTTGGAGTTGACCAGGACGACCCGTATGCCCTCTTCCCTCAGGACCCGGCAGGCCTGCGTCCCCGAGTAGTCGAACTCGCACCCCTGCCCGATGACGATCGGCCCGGACCCGATGACCAGGACGCTGGAGATGTCCGTGCGCCGCGGCATCAGCGGCTCCCGGTCCCGGTGAGCAGGGCGGCGAAGCGGTCGAAGAGGTACGCCGCGTCGTGCGGGCCGGCCGCGGCCTCGGGGTGGTACTGCACCGAGAAGGCCGGCGCGTCCAGACACCGCAGCCCCTCGACCACGCCGTCGTTGAGGCAGACGTGGGAGACCTCGGCCGGGCCGAAAGGGGTGTCGAACGGTCCGTCCGGCGGCGCGTCGACGGCGAAGCCGTGGTTGTGTGCGGTCACCTCCACCTTGCCCGTCCTACGGTCCTGCACGGGTTGGTTGATGCCCCGGTGGCCGTAGCGCAGCTTGTAGGTGCCCAGGCCCAGCGCCCGGCCCAGGATCTGGTTGCCGAAGCAGATGCCGAACACCGGGACCCGCCTCCCGAGCAGGTCTGCGGTCAGTCCCACGGCCCGGTCGGCGGTCGCCGGGTCGCCGGGCCCGTTGGGCAGGAACACCCCGTCGGCCCCGGTCGCAAGGACCTCGTCGGTGCTCGACGTGGCCGGGAGGACGTGGACCTCGATGCCGCGCTCGGCCAGGCGTACCGGCGTCATCGCCTTGATGCCCAGGTCGACCGCTGCCACGGTGAAGCGGCGCTCACCGACAGCGGGCACGACGTACGCCGAGGGCGTCGTGACCTCGCCGGTCAGGTCGGCGCCCGTCATCGCCGGGGCGGCCCGCACCCGCTCGAGGAACGAGGCAGCGTCGGTGTCGGCCGAGGTCACGCCGACGCGCATCGCGCCGCGCTCGCGCAGGTGGCGCGTCAGGGCCCTGGTGTCGATGCCGCTGATGCCGACCACCCCCTGCGCGGCGAGCTCGTCGCCGAGGGTGCGGCGCGACCGCCACGACGACGGCCGCCGGGCGGGGTCGCGCACGACGTAGCCGCTGACCCAGATCCGGCCGGACTCCTGGTCCTCGTCGTTGACCCCGGTGTTGCCGACGTGCGGGGCGGTCATCACCACGACCTGGCGGTGGTAGGACGGGTCGGTCAGCGTCTCCTGGTAGCCGGTCATCCCGGTCGAGAACACCGCCTCGCCGAACGTCTCGCCGCTCGCTCCGTAGGACTCGCCACGGAAGGACCGGCCGTCCTCGAGCACCAGCAGCGCACCGCGGGTCACGGCCGTCACTGGAGCTTTCCGTCGAGGACGGTGGGGCGGCCCCGCAGGAACGTCGCGACGACCGATCCGGGCAGGGTGGCGCCGGCGAAAGGGGTGTTGCGGCTGCGCGAGGCCAGCGCGAACGGGTCGATGGTGCGCCGGGCGGCGGGGTCGACGAGCACGAGGTTGGCCGTGGCGCCGACCTCGAGCGGCCGCCCGTGGGACTCGAGCGAGCCGATGCGGGCCGGCCGCGTCGACATCCGGTCGGCGACCCCGGCCCAGTCGAGCAGGCCGGTCTCGACCATCGCCTCCTGGACGACGGACAGCGCGGTCTCCAGCCCGAGCATCCCCATGGCCGCCGCGTCCCACTCGCAGTCCTTGTCCTCGTGCGAGTGCGGCGCATGGTCGGTGGCGACCGCGTCGATCGTCCCGTCGGCGAGGCCCGCGCGCAGGGCTTCGACGTCATCCGAGGTCCGCAGCGGAGGGTTGACCTTGAAGAGCGGGTCGTACGTCGTCGCGAGCTCGTCGGTCAGCAGCAGGTGGTGCGGCGTCACCTCGGCGGTGACGTTCCAGCCCTTCGCCTTGGCCCAGCGCAGGATCTCGACCGAGCCGGCGCTGGACACGTGGCAGACGTGCAGCCGGGAGCCGACGTGCGCGGTGAGCAGCACATCGCGGGCGATGATCGCCTCCTCGGCGACCGCCGGCCAGCCCTTCAGCCCGAGGACCCCGGAGAGCTCGCCCTCGTTCATCTGGGCCCCCTCGGTGAGCCGCGGCTCCTGCGCGTGCTGGGCGACGACCCCGCCGAACGCCTTGACGTACTCCAGCGCCCGGCGCATCAGCGCCGCGTCGGACACGCAGCTGCCGTCGTCGGAGAACACCCGCACCCGGGCCGCCGAGTCGGCCATCGCGCCGAGCTCCGCGAGCTGGGTGCCGGCCAGACCCACGGTGACGGCACCCACCGGGCGTACGTCGCAATGGCCTGCCTCTCGGCCGAGCCGCCACACCTGCTCGACGACCCCCGCTGTGTCGGCCACGGGGTCGGTGTTGGCCATCGCGTGCACCGCTGTGAAGCCTCCGAGCGCCGCCGCCGCGGTCCCCGTCTCGACGGTCTCGGCGTCCTCGCGGCCGGGCTCGCGCAGGTGGGTGTGCAGGTCGACCAGGCCCGGCAGCACGACGAGACCGTCGGCGTCGACCAGCTCGGCGCCGGCCCTGCTGATCCGTCGGCCGGCTTGCCCGATGTCGGCGATGACGCCGTCCTCGACCAGGAGGTCGGTGGCCGCGGCACCGAGGATGCGGGCACCCTTCAGGACGTAGATCCCCACGAAATCGCTCGCTGCGCTCCCGATTCCGCGGGGGCCCCGAAGCGCGGGGGTCATGCCGTCGCCTCGTGCGCCGCGGGGTCACCGGAGAGCAGCAGGTGCAGCACAGCCATCCGTACGCTCACCCCGTTGGTGACCTGCTCGACGATGGTGGACCGGGCCGAGTCGGCGACCTCCGCGGCGATCTCCATGCCGCGGTTCATCGGGCCGGGGTGCATGACGATCGCGTGGTCGGGGAGCATCGTCATCCGGCGGCCGTCGAGGCCGTAGCGCCGGGAGTACTCGCGCGCGCTGGGGAAGTAGGCGTCCCCCATCCGCTCCCGCTGCACCCGCAGCATCATGACGACGTCGCTCTTGGCGAGCTCCCCGTCGAGGTCGTAGGACGTGGCGCACGGCCAGACGTCGACACCGACCGGCAGCAGGGTCGGCGGCGCGACGAGGGTGACCTCGGCCCCGAGCGTGCGGAGCAGGAGCACGTTGGACCGCGCGACCCGGGAGTGCAGGACGTCCCCGACGATCGTGACCCGACGGCCGGCGAGGTCCGTGCCGACGGTCGCCTGGTGGTCACCCGGCCCCGCGTTGAGGCGCCGTCGCATGGTGAACGCGTCGAGCAGCGCCTGCGTGGGGTGCTCGTGGGTGCCGTCACCGGCGTTGACGACGGCGCCGCGGATCCACCCCGAGTGGGCGAGGCGGTGGGGGGCCCCGGAGGCGTGGTGGCGTACGACGACCGCGTCGGCGCCCATCGCCTCCAGGGTCAACGCGGTGTCCTTGAGGCTCTCCCCCTTGGACACGCTCGAGCCCTTGGCCGTGAAGTTGATGACGTCGGCGGAGAGCCGCTTGGCGGCTGCCTCGAACGAGATCCGGGTGCGGGTCGAGTCCTCGAAGAACAGGTTGACCACCGTACGCCCGCGCAGCGTCGGCAGCTTCTTGATCGGGCGGTCGGCGAGCCGGGCCAGCTCCTCGGCCGTGTCGAGCACGAGCAGCGCGTCGTCGTGGGTCAGGTCGGCCGCCGAGAGCAGGTGGGGCTTCATCGGGCCACCGCCTCGATGCCCACAGCGGCTGCCGCCTCGATACCCAGAGCGGCTGCCGCCTCGATGCACACGGAGTCGGTCCCGTCGCGTTCCTCCAGGAGCACCCGGACCCGTTCCCCTGTCGAGGTCGGCAGGTTCTTGCCGACGTAGTCGGCGCGGATGGGCAGCTCGCGGTGGCCCCGGTCGACGAGGACGGCGAGCTGGACCCGGCCGGGCCGGCCCAGGTCGCTCAGCGCGTCGAGGGCTGCGCGGATGGTGCGCCCGGAGTAGAGGACGTCGTCGACGAGCACGACGGTGCGCCCCTCGATGCCCCCGGCGGGCAGGTCCGTGTGCTCGAGGGCGCGGGGCGGCTGCAGCCGCAGGTCGTCGCGGTACATCGTCACGTCGAGCGCGCCGACGGGCACGTCGGACCCCTCCACCGCCGAGATGCGCGCGGCGAGCCGGTGGGCCAGCGGGACGCCGCGGGACGGGATGCCGAGCAGGACCAGGTCGCCGGCACCCTTGTTGCGTTCGAGGACCTCGTGTGCGATGCGGGTCAGTGCCCGGGAGATGTCTGCTGCCTCGAGGACGGTCCGCTGCGGGGGCGCCCCCCCGGGGGCGTCGGTCCGGGCGTTGCTCTGGGTGGGCGTCATGAGACGACCGACCTCCTTCCCCGCCTCACTGGACGGGTCGTTAAAGGATGTCTCGCGTGCTTGTCGCGGGTCACCGTAGCAGCGACTCGGGAGCTCATCGTCGATTGACCCGCCCGGGTGAATCCTGGCCGGATGCCTGAACATTCCGTCGTGACTCTGCGTAACATCACACAGAGTCACGACGATGTACGTACGTCCGGACGCACCGGGCGGCGAACTTGAGTGCCGGGGGTCCTGACCCGCGGCAGGGGGGCAGTTCCGATGCCGACCGAGTATGCCCGAGCGCTCGGCGGTCGCCTGCGGGCGATCCGCACCCAGCAGAACCTCTCGCTGCACGGCGTGGAGGAGAAGTCCGAGGGCCGCTGGAAGGCCGTCGTCGTCGGCTCGTACGAGCGGGGCGACCGGGCGGTCACGGTGCAGCGGCTGGCAGAGCTGGCGGACTTCTACGCGGTCCCGGTCTCCGAGCTGCTGCCTGACAGCACCCCGGGGGGTGCGGCCGAGCCGCCGCCCCGGCTGATCCTGGACCTGGAGAAGCTGCAGGTGGTGCCGGCGGAACGGGCCGGGCCGCTGGCGCGGTACGCCGCGACCATCCAGGCCCAGCGGGGGGACTACAACGGCCGGGTCCTCTCGATCCGCCAGGAGGACCTGCGCACCCTGGCGGTCATCTACGACGAGAGCCCGAGCCAGCTCACCGAGCAGCTCATCACGTGGGGAGTCCTCAACGCCGAGGCCCGCCGCGCCCTGGACTGACCGCTGGCCTCCCGCGCCACCCCCGCGTGCAGGAATCGCCTAGCTGCCCGGGCGTACCAGGCCCGGCTTGAGGTCGAGCAGCCGGCCGAGCAGCCCGTTGACGAAGCCCGGCGACTCGTCGGTCGAGAGGGACCGAGCCAGCGTGACCGCCTCGTCGATGACCACCGGGTCGGGCACGTCGTCGCGCCAGAGCAGCTCGAAGGTCGCCAGGCGCAGGATCGCGCGGTCCACCGCCGGCATCCGGTCCAGCGACCAGTCCTGGGAGTAGGTCGAGAGCAGCTCGTCGATGCGCTCGGCGTTCGCGACCACGCCCGAGACCAGCTCGGCGGTGTAGTCCCCCACGGGTGGCTCGGCGGCGGCCACCCGGCCGGCGAGGGTGTCCAGCGCCGGCACCGACCGCTGCTCGGACTCGAACAAGATGTCCAGCGCGCGCTTGCGGGCCTTGCTGCGGGCGGACATCAGGAACCGGTGACGCGTCCGAGGTAGGACCCGTCGCGGGTGTCGACCTTGACCTTCTCACCCGTCGTGATGAACAACGGCACGGCGATCTCGGCGCCGGTCTCCAGGGTGGCGGGCTTGGTCCCGCCCGTGGACCGGTCGCCCTGCATGCCCGGCTCGGTGTAGGAGATCGCCAGCTCGACGGAGGCCGGCAGCTCGACGTAGAGCGGCGTGCCTTCGTGCAGCGCGACCACCGTGTCCTGGTTCTCGAGCATGTAGTCGGCACCCGAGCCGACCGTCGCAGCGGGCACGTGGATCTGGTCGAAGGACGACATGTCCATGAAGACGAAGTCGCTTCCCTCCTTGTAGAGGTACTGCATGTCGCGCTTGTCGACGACCGCGGTCTCGACCTTCGTCCCGGCGTTGAACGTCTTGTCCACGACCTTGCCCGAGAGAACGTTCTTGAGCTTGGTCCTGACGAAGGCGCCGCCCTTGCCGGGCTTGACGTGCTGGAACTCCACGATCGCCCAGAGCTGGCCGTCCAGGTTGAGCACCAGGCCGTTCTTCAGGTCGTTCGTGGTCGCCACGGGAGTTCCTTCGCTCGTGCAGGCCTAGAGGACCAGCAGGTCCTTGGGCGTCGTCGTCAGCAGGTCCGGCACGCCGTCGGTCACGACGAGCGTGTCCTCGATCCGGACCCCTCCGCGGCCGGGGAGGTAGACCCCCGGCTCGACGGTGACCGGCGTGCGGGCAGCGAGTCTACCGCTCGCGCCGTAGCCCATCATCGGAGCCTCGTGGATCTCCAGACCGACCCCGTGGCCCAGTCCGTGCGGGAACTGCTCGCCGTAGCCCGCCTCCACCACGACGGCCCGCGCCGCGCCGTCGACGTCGCGGACGTCGGCGCCGGCAGTGAGGGCGTGCCGCCCGGCCCGTTGCGCAGCCCGCACCACGGCGTAGATCTCGCGCTGCCAGTCCTCGGGCTCGCGACCGACCACGACGGTCCGGGTGCAGTCCGCGTGGTACCCGCCGTGCAGCGCACCGAAGTCGATCTTGAGCAGGTCGCCCCGCTCGATCTCCCGGTGGGTGGGCCGGTGGTGCGGGATCGCGCTGTTCGGGCCGCTCGCGACGATCGTCTCGAACGCGATGCCGTCGGCTCCCAGCTCGACCATGCACGCCTCGAGGCGCCGGGCCACCTCCCGCTCGGTGTGCCCGATGGCGATACCGTCCAGCGTCTCCGCCAAGGCTCTGTCACCGATCGCGCACGCCTCGCGCAGGAGCGCGATCTCGTCGTCGTCCTTGACCGTACGCAGGGTCTCGACCGGCCGGCCCACGGTGACGAGCTCGGGTGCCCCGTCGATCGCCGAGAGAGCGGCGTGCATCTCGACGCTCACGTCATTCGCCTCGAAGGCCAGCCGCCGTACGCCGTCGCGGGCCGCCCTTGCGACGAGGGCCGCAGCACACTCCCGCTCCACCAGCAGGTCGAGGTCCGGCGACTGGGCGCCGGCCTGGGTCGTGTACCGCCCGTCGGTCGCCAGGACGGCCTCCCGTTCGGTGAGCAGCAGCGCCGCGTTGGAGCCGGTGAAGCCCGTGAGGTAGCGCACGTTGACGAGCCGGGTCACCAGCACCGACTCGGCTCCCCCCGCAAGCGTCAGGTCGAGCAGCCGCGCCCGGCGTACGTCATGGGTCTGCGGCACGGCGGAAGGCTAACTGCCTGGCCGCTATGGGGGTACATTGGGTGCATGCCCAAGATCAGTGTCTACCTGCCGCAAGAGCTCTACGAGCAGGCCAAGGCACGCTCGCTTCCGATCTCTTCACTGGCCCAAGGGGCCATCGAGGACGCCTTGCGTGTCGACAGCACGGATCAGTGGATCGAGAAGGTGCGCAGCCGACCCAAGAGGCAGGTCAAGGACTTCGACATCACGGCACTCATGGCCGAGGTTCGGGACGAGTTCGAGCGGTGATCGTTCTCGACGCGTCCGCTGCGGTGGACATCGTCCTTGACCACACCAGCTCCCACTGGTTGATGGATCACATGGCCGGGCATGCGATGTGCGCACCTGCTCAACAACCGGCTGAGGTGCTTTCTGCGTTGGCACGCCTCCGCCGTGGGGGCATCATCGAGGCTGCTGAGTGCCGGGCGGCCCTCGAGGAAGCTTCCGGGCTGGACCAGGAGATCGTGATGCCGTCGTCGCGGCACCTGTTGCGCGCGTTGGAGCTGCAGCCCTCGATCCGCGTTACCGACGGGTTGTACGTCGCTCTGGCCGAGGAGCGCGACTGCTCTCTGCTCACGACCGACTTGCGACTTGCCCGCTCCGTCACGACGTGCGAGGTGCTCACGCCGACCGCCTGAGCGGTCACAGGGCTCCGGCTTTGGCCACTGCCCGCAGGGCGAGGCGGTAGGAGTCGAGACCGAAACCGGTGATGCTCCCCGTCGCCACCCCGGCGACCACCGACGTGTGCCGGAACTCCTCACGTGCCGCGGGGTTGGTCAGGTGCACCTCGACCAGTGGGGCGGTCAGCGCCGAGCACGCGTCGCGCAGGGCGTAGGAGTAGTGCGTGAACGCCGCGGGGTTCAGCACGACCGGCAGGCCCGCGTCCGCCGCCTCGTGCAGCCAGCCGACGAGCTCGCTCTCGTCGTCGGTCTGGCGCACGTCGGCCTCGAGCCCGACCTCGCCGGCGGCCTCGACGCAGACGGCCGTCAGGTCCTCGAACGTCGCCGTGCCGTAGACCTCCGGCTCCCGCGACCCGAGTCGGCCGAGGTTGGGACCGTTCAGCACGAGGACACGACTCATGAGGACACCTTCTCGTACGCCGAGGCGAGCAGCCCGTCATCGGGTCCCTCGAGCAGCCCGGGTCGGCCTACGCCGTCGAGCACCACGAAGCGCAGCACCGCGCCGCGGGCCTTCTTGTCCAGGCGCATCGCGGCGAGCAGGTCGGGCCACCGGGCCCGGTCGTACGCCGTCGGCAGCCCGATCGAGCCCAGCACGTCGCGGTGCCGTGTCACGATGGCGGCGTCCAAGCGCCCCGAGGCGGCAGCCAGCTCGGCCGCGTAGACCATCCCGACGCTGATCGCCGCACCGTGGCGCCAGGCGAAGTGCTCGACCTTCTCGATCGCGTGGCCGAGGGTGTGGCCGTAGTTGAGCATCTCGCGCGGTCCGGCGTCCCGGAGGTCCACGGCGACGACGCCGGCCTTGACCCGCACGGAGCGCTCGACCAGCTCGCGCACGACGTCACCGGCCGGGTCCGTCGCGGCGAACGGGTCGGCCTCGACGAGCTCGAGGATGCGGGGGTCGGCGATGAAGCCGGTCTTGACGACCTCGGCCATGCCGCTGGCGAGCTCCTCGGGGGGCAGGGTCCGCAGGAGCGCGAGGTCGCACAGGACACCGGCCGGCGGGTGGAAGGCGCCGACCAGGTTCTTGCCCTCGGCCATGTCGATGGCCGTCTTGCCCCCGACCGCCGCGTCGACCATCGCTAGCAGGGTCGTCGGCACATGCACCACCGGCACCCCACGCAGCCAGGTCGCGGCGACGAAGCCGGCCAGGTCGCTCGTCGCTCCCCCGCCCACCGACACCACGGCGTCGCTGCGGGTGAACCCGGACCGCCCGAGCAGGGACCACAGGCCCGCCGCGACGTCGGCAGTCTTGGCCGCCTCCCCCGACGGGACCGGCGCGAGGACCACCTGGTGGCCGCGGGCTCCGAGGTCGGCCTCGACGTCCGCTGCGATGCCGGCCGTGGCGGGTGGGTGCACGACAAGCACCTGCCTGGCGTCGGTCCCCAGCAGTCCGGCCACCTCACTGAGGACACCAGTCCCGATGACCACGGCGTACGGCGAGGCGCCGCCCACCTCGACACGCACGAGAGCCGACGTCACCGGGGAAGCATAGCCGTTGCATGCAGCCAGCATGCGAGTAGGCTGACTGCATGAAGACCTTGCAGATCCGGCACGTCCCCGACGACGTCCACCGCAAGCTGAAGGCCCGAGCCGCCCTGGCCGGCATGTCGTTGTCCGACTATGCCCTCGCCGAGCTCCGCCGGGCAGCCGACCAGCCGACCTGGGACGAGGTCCGGGCTCGCCTCGCAGCCCGACGGCGGGGTCCGCTGCCCGAGTCCGCCGCGGACGCTGTCCGCGCCGAGCGCGACGCACGGTGATCGTGCTCGACGCCTCGGTGACGGTGGAGCTCGTCCTGGCCACCCCAACCGGCGACAAGGTCGAGTCCCTTATCGAGAAGGCTGGCGAGTCGCTCAATGCTCCTCACCTCCTATCCGTGGAGGTCACCCATGTCCTACGGCGCTTCGTTCGTTCCAAGACCATCACCGCTAAGTCGGCGCAGTCAGCTCTCGGCGAGCTGAGCGGGCTGCCGATCAATCGCTGGCGGCACGAGCCACTCATTGCCCGGATGTGGGATCTGCGCAACAACCTGACCGCCTATGACGCGACGTACGTGGCTCTTGCCGAGGCTCTCGAGGCCAAGCTCATCACGACCGATGCACGGCTCCACCGCTTCGCAACCGCCTTGATCGATGTCGAGATCGTCGACACGCTCAACTGACCACCGCGTCCAGCGTCGATCCGAGCGTGAGCGCGGATCAGGCGAGGCGAGCATGACTCTTGGGCGCGGCAAGCCGGGCATCCTTCGTTGACCTCGCCCGGGATGCGGTCGCCAGAGGTCAAGGCACGGGTTGCCGAGGAACTACGGCAGAGGTTGCAGGAGGCCGCCCTACGTGAGCACACCAGCAGCTCAGATCTGATCGAAAGGCCCTCGAGCGATATCTCGCTTCGTGACCGGTGAACTTGACACCTGTCGACACTCAGGCAGCCACCTGCGTCACCCGCGCAAGAAGAAGAACGATTCCGCGGAATCGTGTTGTGGACAAGTGCACAGCCCGCGCGCTGGCGCGGGGCCTGTCGGAGAACAGCGCGTCGATCAGAGGGAGTCGATCAACGCCGTCATCGGTGTTGCGTGAGGATTACGATCTCGTCGGCGACGTCTTCAGCGCTCTTTCCGGCAGTGTCGACCCGGACCGTAGCCACCTCGTCGTAGAGGTGCCGTCGCGCCTCCATCAGGCGGATCCACTCGGCTCGCGGGTTGCCGAGCAGCAGCGGCCGGTCGCGGTTGAAGCCGATCCGCGACGCGGCGTCCTTGATGCCGACGTCGAGGAAGACGACGGTCAGCCCGCGCAGCCGCTCGCGCGTGGTGTCGTCGAGCACCGAGCCCCCACCGAGGGCGAGGACGCCGTCGTGCTCGGCGATGGCCAGAGCAGCGGCGTCCCGCTCGAGCCCACGGAACACCTCCTCGCCCTGCTCGACGAAGATGTCGCTGATCGTCGTGCCCGCCACCTCCGCGACGTCGTCGTCGGTGTCGCGCGCCACCACATCGAGGCGAGCGGCGAGGAGCCGAGCCGTCGTCGACTTGCCCGAGCCGGGCGGGCCGACGAGCACCACGCGCGGAGGCATCAGTGCACGGTCAGGCTGGCTAGGTAGCTCGCCGCGTTGCGCGCGGTCTCGGTCACCGAGTCCCCGCCGAACTTCTCCAGCGCGAGGTCCGCGAGGGTCAGGGCCACCATCGCCTCCGCGACGATGCCCGCGGCCGGGACGGCGCAGACATCGCTGCGCTGGCTGATCGCCTGCGCCGGTGCGCCGGTGGCCACGTCGACCGTGTCCAGCGCGCGAGGCACCGTCGATATCGGTTTCATCGCCGCGCGCACCCGCAGCGGCTCCCCCGTGCTCATCCCGCCCTCGATCCCACCTGCTCTGGCCGTACGCCGGCGCAGGGACCCGTCCTCGGACCGCTCGATCTCGTCGTGGGCCTGGGAGCCGCGCCGACGTGCCGACTCGAAGCCGTCCCCGACCGCCACCCCCTTGATCGCCTGGATGCCCATAAGGGCACCGGCGAGCCGGGAGTCGAGGCGACGGTCCCAGTGGACGTGGCTGCCCAGCCCTGGCGGGAGTCCGTAGGCGAGCACCTCGACCACTCCCCCGAGGGTGTCGCCCGCCGTGTGGGCGGCATCGATCTGAGCCACCATCGCCGCGCTGGCCGCGGGGTCGAGACAGCGGACCGGGTCGGCGTCGAGCCGCTCGACATCATCGGGCATCGGCCACGACCCGTCCGGCGCCGCGGCCTCGCCGATCGACACGACGTGGGACACGAGGCGGACTTCAAACGCCTGGGCGAGGAACGCTTGGGCGACGGCGCCGAGCGCAACCAGCGCAGCGGTCTCCCGGGCGCTGGCCCGCTCGAGCACCGGTCGTGCGTCGTCGAAGCCGTACTTCTGCATGCCGGCGAGGTCGGCGTGCCCCGGTCGTGGCCGGGTCAGCGGCGCGTTGCGGGCGAGGGCTGCGAGCTCGTCGGCGTCGACCGGGTCGGCGCTCATGACCCGGTCCCACTTGGGCCACTCGGTGTTGCCGATGCGGACGGCGACGGGGCCACCCTGCGTACGGCCGTGGCGGACGCCGCCGAGGATGTCCACCTCGTCGCGCTCGAAGGACATCCGGGCGCCGCGACCGTGGCCGAGGCGCCGACGGGCGAGCGCGTCGGCGATGTCGTCGGTGGTGACGAGTACGCCGGCGGGCAGGCCCTCGAGGGTGGCGAGCAGGGCCGGGCCGTGGGACTCACCAGCGGTCAGCCAACGCAGCATCCGCTGATCCTGTCACGGTGCATGCTGCGCGCGAGTCAGGCGATCGTGAGCCGCTTGGTCCCGATCACGTTGAACTTCTCCTCGCCGAACTGGAAAGAGTTCACGCTGCCGCTGATGAGCACGACCTTGAAGTAGGTCCCGAACACCTCGCCGGCCTGGAGGTTCTTGTACAGCTTGCCGTCGACCTTGACGTCGACCGTGCCGTTGCTCGGCCCGACCTCGACGACCCTGAACGTGTGCGCCTCTGTCTCGGACGGGGCGGACGCGCCGAAACCGGTCGAGGACGGGACGTCCGGCGTCCCCGTGGTACCACCGGTCGACGAGCTGGTGACTGGCGGAGCAGCTGTGACGCCCGTAGGCGCGACGGCAACAACCGCAACCGGTTCCACGATGAGCGCCTTGAACGGGTCGCGACCAAAGGACTTCGCCGAGAGCCGAGTAGGAGTGACCGGAGTCACTGCAGGTGCAGCGGGGGCTGGAACGGGTGTGGGAGCAGCCACCGACTTGGGCGCCACTGCCTTCTCGCCGGCATCGTCTCCACCTGCGAAGACGAGGAAGTACGCCACCAGACCCAGGGCCAGGGCCGCCGCGAGGCCGCCAAGGACCAGCAGCGTGGTGCGGTTACGGCTTCCGTCGTCCACCGGCTCCAGGCCGGGAACCGGACCGTCCGAAGCCGTCGCCGGCGGCTGAAAGGGAATCGTCGACTCGCTCATGACCATTACTCCCGAGTCTCTACTGTCCGGACGCGGCGGGTGCCGCGGGCGTGGGCTGGATGACGGCAGGTGTGACCGTGGTCGGTGCAAGGAAGACGCGGCCCTGAAGGGCGAGTGTCAGGTCGCCGGCCGCCGGAGCGTTCGCCGCCGCTGACGCGCCATCGGTCGACGCTGCTCCGTTCGCCTCGCTGACGGTGAACCCGGTAACGAGATACGAGCGCCTGAGCTTCTCGAGCCTGTTGATGAACTGCTCGAGCTCGAAGTAGCTACCGGTCACGTTGAGCGTCAACGGGACCTGGAACAGAGAAGGTGCGGGGGGCACTACCGGCACGGGAGTGCCGGCGGCAGCCTCGGTGCCGGCCTCAGTGGTGGTCGTCGTGACGACCGGAGCCACCGGCTGAGCCAAGACAACGGGCACTGGTACAGCCGGCGCCATCGTGTCGATGCTGACACCTACTTTACGACCAGCGGCGGTGAGGTTACGGATGAGAGTCGGCAGCGCCGGGTTGCTCGGGATCTGCTGACGCATGACCGCAAGGTCGGCGCGCTGAGCGGGCAGGTCGGCCTGCTGGGCCTTGAGCACCGACAGCTGCTGGAGCAGTCTCGCGTTGGCCTCCTCCTGGCTGACCGACTTCTCCCGCAGGCTGGCAGCCTCGCCACGCCTCGGCGAGACGAGCAGGAACCAGCCCGCCGCCAGGATGGCGAGAACGAGGACCGCTGCTAACAGCGACCACTTCCGCGTGACTGACATCTCAGCTGCCCGCCTTCTGGGTGTAGCGCCGGGAGAGCGCGTCTTCGGTGATGGTCGCCTGGCTGGTGAACGAGACGGCGCTCTCGCTGCCGATCTCCTCCTGGGCCGAGCTGGTGAAGTAGGGCTGAGTGAGGCCCTTCTGCCTGGTGAGGGCGTTCAGCCACGCTGCGACATCGTTGTGCGCGTAGCCCTTGCCCTGGAACGTGACCGTCCCCAGCCCGGGGCTCAGGTACGTACCTCCGCCGGGCACTGTCGGGGTCGCCGTTGCAGCGGCAACCATGTCGACGTCCTGCGTGACGGTCATCGAGGTGAGCCACACCTTGCCGGGCACGTTGAGGCTGAGGTCGTTGAGGAAGTAGGACCAGCGAACCTCCTTGCCCATGGCCTGGCCGAGCTGGGCAGTGGCCGCCTCGACCTGGGCGTAGACGAGCGGCACCTCGGCGTACTGAGCCTGCTGTGACTCGAGCTGCGAGCCGCGTGCCTTCTTCGCGTCGAGATCGCCCTGTGCGTCGTTGACAGCGAGGGTCGCGAGCAGCGTCAGCCCTCCGACGACTGCGGCAGCTGCGAGGACCCCTGCACCGAGGCCGAGCTGGACCCTACGGAACCGACGCCCCTCCTCGATCTCGGGGGGAAGCAGGTTCACACGGGGCAGAGTTGCGACCCTGGTGGATGTCAAAGTGGTCATGATGCTGCTCCGAGGGCCAGGCCGACCGGCACCGCGGCCAGCGGTTCGACGAAAGCGAGCTGCTCCGGCGACAGGCCGGTGCGTCCCACATGGAAGCTGTGCATGGGGGCACCGACCTCGACCGGCACCCGGGTGGTGACCTGCAGGCGCTGCGCAAGGCCGCCCAGGCGCGCTCCTCCTCCGGTGAGGACGAGACGCGAGATCGGAGCAGAGCCGCTGGACGCCAGGTAGTAGTCGAGCGAGCCCCGGACCTCGTCCACGAATGCCGCGGCGACCGCCTCGACCACCCGGGTCGCGGCCTGGACCTCCAAGCCCTCGCCGGCAGCACCGAGCCCGAGCTGCTGCTTCATCGCCTCGGCCTGCTCCTGCGGAACGCCCATGCGCTCAGCAACGGCGTCGGTGACGTCCTGGCCGCCCATGAGCAGGATGCGCACGAATCGCGGCACACCACCCTGGTGCACGACGATGTTGGTCACCCGGGCACCGACGTCGACGAGCGCCTCGACCTGGGTGCCCATGCCAAGGTGATCCGCGTCAGCGAGCGACCGGATGACTGCGAAAGGGGTGAGGTCCACCATGACGGCAGTCAGGCCGGCTTTCTGCACCGCCTCGAGGCTGGCGTGCACCATGTCTTTCGATGCTGCGACCAGGAGACCACGCAGCACCCGGCTGCCGTTCTCGGCTGTGAGCTCCTCGAGCGGGTGAAAGTCCAGCACGGCTTGCTCGATGGGCATCGGCACGAAGTCCTGCACCTGGTAGGCGAGCGACTTCTTCAGCTCGTCGGCCGGCATCCACGGCAGGTCGACCTGACGCACGATGACCTTCTGGTTCGCGACACCGATGACGACCTTCTTGCTGCTGAACTTGGTGTGTGCCCAGAGCTGCTTGATGGCTGCGGCGACGGCGTCGGTGTTGGTGACCTCGCCGTCCCGGACAGCCCCCTCCGGCAGAGCGACCTGCCCGAACTTCTCGAGGGTGATGTCACCCTTACCGAACGACAGCTCGGCGGCGCGCACGCCCGACGTCCCGATGTCGAGACCGATGGCGGATCGAACTGCCACGACTCTTCCCCTCCCAGGGCGGCTGCTGCCGCGCGGTGGCCCCTATCGGGACCGTGTCAAGGAAGGGGATCGGCCGTTGCCGGCCATGGCTTGAGCCTTCGGCTCAACCAAGCACGCTGTCGAGGTAAAGGTCTGCCAATGCACCGCCGCAGAGGATGGCGACGAAGGCGCCGACTAGCATGAACGGCCCGAACGGGATCTGCGACTTACGCCCCGCCCGCCGTACGGCCATCAGCGCTCCTCCGACGACCCCACCGAACAGAAAGCCGAGGAAGCCACCCGCGATGACCTCGGCCCAGCCGAGCCAGCCCAGGTAGAGGCCGAGGAGGCCGGCGAGCTTGACGTCGCCGAAGCCCATGCCGGCCGGGTAGATGAGCGCGAGCAGGAAGTAGAAGCCAAACAAGGCGGCCATGCCCAGGACCGCGCGCAGGAGCCGGCCCGGGTCTCCCGACGCGACGGCCGCGCCCCCGAGGAGCGCAAGCCCGACGGCGTAGGAAGGGAGAACGATGACGTTCGGCAGACGCTTGACGTCGATGTCGATCATGGTCAACGCGACGCCGACGGCACCAAGGTAGAGGAACGCTGGTAGCGCAGGGTCGAGGCCGAGACGGACGGTCAGGATGATGAACACTGCTGCCGTCGCCGCCTCGACGAGCGGGTAGCGAGGGCTGATCCTCTCGTCGCAGTCGCGGCAGCGACCACGCAGCAGCAACCAGCTCAGCACCGGGACGTTGTCGCGGGGGCGGATGGCCCGGTCGCAACCGGGACAGTGCGACGGCGGGGTCACCACCGACTCGCCGCGTGGCACTCGCCAGATCACGACGTTGAGGAAAGAGCCGATCAACAGCCCCAGCAGGGCGACGACCGGTAGCAGTGCAGCGAGCACGGTCTCCCCTGGCTGAGACTCCGGACTGGACGATGATGTCAGAACTGGTGCGTCAGACCGCGGAAGCTCAGTTCAGCTCGAGCTCCAGCGTGCTCCTGACAAGCGGACTGATGGGGAGGTCCACGGCGCCGGAGAAGAACAAGATCGAACCCTGCAGCCGGTTGATCTCGCCCGGGCAGAGGTTCTCCGCGATGAGCAGGCCGGTCACCCCTGGTGACGAGCTCGTCTGCTGCTCCACGTACCCCTGCGCCAGGATCGCGCCGCTGCCCATGTGGGTCTGCGTGTTCTGGTACCAGTAGGACCCGCTGACCACCATCAGGCCGGGAATAAACCCGCCGCTGAGCCAGTCCACCTTCTTGTACTGCTGGTACCCGTTCGTCTTCGCGCAGCCCCTGTTGTTAGTGGCCTCGGTGATCATCGTCATGGCACCGGTCAAGGTCACGTTGTTGAGATCGATGTTGCCCCTGTACACGTAATAGATGCCGGGGTAGTTCCCGCCGGAGTTGGTCCACGTGTTCGTCGTGACGTCCGACCGCGTCCAGCCACGGAACGCACCGCTCGTGTAGCCGGGGTAGATGGCCCCGGTGCACGGCACGGCGCCCGACGCCGTGTTCGGCTGGTGGGGCTTTCCGTCCGGGCAGAGGTCGTACCAGTTGGCTGTGTACTTGGGCGACTCGCTGTTGTAGACAGCGCGCGGATCGATCTCCGGGACAGTCTGGACGGGCGCCGAAGACACGCAGGGAGAGGTGCAAGTGCCGCTGGCACTCGCCGAGATCACGGGTGCGGGCCCGGTGGATGCGGCACCAGGAACCCCGGTCAGTGACCCGTTGGTGTGGATGCCGAGCGCGGTCCCGGCGGGCATGTTCGCGGCCAGGCCGACGTTGTAGCTCGAGCAGCACTCGATGTTGCCGTTGGTCAGGATGGCATTGGTCGGCTGGTACGTGGAGAAGATGTACTCGCTCTTCATCAGCCGCTGACGTTGCGCCTGGGCGAAGTTGGGCACCCACGACATCGAGTACACGGTCTGCAGGCCCGCGGGCCGGATCGCGAGGAACTGACCCCCGGACGCCTTGACGAGCAGGCTCGGGTTGTCGGCAGCGAGCTGGGTCAGGGTGGCCTTCGCCCAGGCCCGCTCCGCCGCCTTCGAGGCGAACCCAGAGACCTGCACCGCGGTGGGCACGTCACAGACCGGAACGTTGGTGGTGGGCGGGCAGTACGAGTAGGTGCCGTTCGTCTTCTGGAGCCGGGCGGTGACCTGGTCGACTCCCGCCTCCGCGACGTCCAGGTTCTGGGCGAACACGACGTGACGGGCACTGTCCTGCATCGACGTGATGCCGCCTGCGGCCGCCAGGAAGGCGAAGGCTGTCAGGACGAGTCCGATCCCGAGCACCAGGATCATGCTGAAGCCTTCGTCGGAGCGCATCCGCAGCCGCTTGCTCATCCGTAGTTCCTTAGCTTGATGGCGAATGTAACGTGACGGAGCTTGGCCAGTTTGCCGATCAGCGCGTTGTACTCGATGGTCGAGGTCACGACATCGGCCTGGGTCACGTCGGCAGCGCTGTAGGTGAAGACGGCTCGGGCGATCAGGGTCCGCCCAATGGTCTGGACGACTCCGGTGCCCTGGTTCACGCGCTCGACGTGCTTGTTGATGCCGCCGCCGGGAGCGTCGACAACCCGCCAGACGTAGACCTCGTTCGCGTCCTTGACGTAGTCGCTGTTGTCATCGATCCAGATGGCCAGATCGCTCGAGGTCGCACCCGGGTCGACCCCTCTCGCCTGGCGCAGGTCACGGCTGAGACGTTCCTGGACGGTCCGCACGTCCTGCAGGCCACGCAGGTCGTTGTCCACCTTGCTGTAGCTGTCCAGCGAACTCGACACCGCCGCAGTGACGATGGAACCGAGGATGCCCATGACGATGATGCTGATGAGCATCTCGGGCAGGGTGAGCCCGGTGTCGTCCCTGTGCGGGTGACCGGCTCGACGGACGAGTGACATCAGCAGGTTCCGGCAACCGGGAGGACGAGGACCGAGTTGTACGTCGTGGTGTCGTAGGCCAGTCGCATGTCCGTGGTCGCGGTTGACGGCGCGACCACCCGCACCTCGACCTTCCGGTTCACCGGCAGGGTCTGGGCGCTGGTCAAGATGACGGGGACAACCACGTCGCTGAACGTGCCGTAGCCCCAGACAGGTCGGGTAACCGTGGCGCTCCCCCAGACTGAGAGGACTCCCGGGGCGCTCTCGAAGAGCACCTGCACGGAGAAGGCTCCGGCACTGTCCGGATTGCCGTCGTTGGTCATGCCGAACAGCTGCACGTAGGCCGTGGTGGCCCGGATCGTGCATGCGGTCGGCGTGGCGAAGTCGAAGACGGCCACCTTCCGGGGGTCGGTGTCGGTGAAGTCACCCCCGCGCTGCAGGAAGCGGCCGGCAAAGGCGTCGACGTCACTGCTGAACTTCGGGAGGACGAGCCCGGTCGGGGGCGCGGCGTTGATGGGCTGCGGGTTCGTCGTCGCGGTGTCGATCTCGGCCGGGAAGTTGTGGAGGTGGTACGTCCGGTAGGTGCACGTCGGGGTGCAGGTGGAGCTGGCAAGATTCACTTTCACGGTCTGCGTCTGAGAAACGGTCGAGACGGCGTTAGATGTTGCGGTCACGGATAGGTTGATGACTGCAGGCGAGATGCTTTCCGTTACCGGCACCGTGTAGGTCCCGACGAGGCACACCTTGTCGTCAGTGTTGATTGTGTTTGTGTCGGCGACGCCGTCCAGGTTCGGATCCATCCGCGTCAGCTCGTCGGCGCCCCGGACGCCGTCGCAGCTGCCGGCTCCGTTGTCGTTCCACCAGGCCAGTTGCCAGGGTCGCGTCACGTTGTTCGTGTCTTTGGCCACTGTGCTGATGTCCCAACGGTCCCTCGCGCCACGGTTCGTGACCGTCAAAGCGACAGTCAGCTGGTCACCACGGTTGACCGTGACCCCCGTCGCTCCTGCGGCCAGGGTGGCTCCATGGAATGCCGCGGTGAACTTCGGCTGCGGCAGCCCACGCCGCTGCAACGTGACCAGCGTCGAGGTGGTCCGGCTCTTCGTCTGGGTCCCGCTCCTCCACGACACGACGACCGTGAGTCGCTTGTAGGCAGCGCCCACCGTGGTGTCGGCCGGGGGCGTGGTGACGTACTGGGCGACCGCAAAGATGGTGCCATCGAGTGTGGTGTTCAGCTTGTGCGGGTTGAGAGGGGAGTTCGCGACGTACACGACGTCCTCGCTGCTGACCGTGCCGTCGGAGAGCTTGACGCCGTACTTCCCGGCCGAGATCGTCGGGGTGTCAGCTGCCCCGGCCGTCGAGTTGAGGCCGAGGGTCGCGTAGTCGAGGTCACGCGAGGTCTCGACTGCCCGCGTCGCGAGGTCGATCGCCTGCTGTGCCTGGCGTCCCGAGAGCGTGGCCCCAAGGCTGCCCATGAGCACGGTCGCGAGCGCGGTGAAGATCAGCGCCGCGACAGTGAAGGCGACGATGGTTTCGATGAGCGCGAAGCCCTGTTCGCCCCGGGCAGCCCGCAGGCGAGCCCCGATCGACAGGCGGAGGTCGGACATGCTGAGTGCTTCGGATCGTGGGGCGAGCCACTTGAGCCGCGAAACGGGTGACAGTCGGGTCGGAACAGCCGCAGGGCCCCCGACGACATCGTCAGGGGCCCTGCGGGTGGTGCTGGTGCGACGAACTGGTGTCAGGCGGTCGGGGTCGTGCAGGCGCCCGCGGCCTTCGCTGGCACTCCGGCCGAGCTCAGGTACTTCCAGACCTGGGCCGACTTCGAGGTGACCGAGAGGCAGTAGTTCGAGCCCGCGTCGCCGAAAACGACATGGCCGGTCGTGTCGGCCGAGGTCTTGAAGCCCGAGGTGGTGAGGTCGCCCAGCGCCGACGTATAGGAGCCGGTGTCGGTGAGGTAGGTCTCCTGAGCAGTGGCCATGTTCTTGAGGTCGGACTTGGCCTGCGCATCCCAGCCCTTCTGGCGCTGGTTCAGGAAGACCGGGATGGCGATTGCTGCGAGGATGCCGATGATGATGATGACGACGAGGAGCTCGATCAGGGTGAAGCCCTGGTCCTTCTCCTCCGCCGACTTGCGGATACGAGCGAGCATGTCCTTCTCCTAAGCGAGATGTGATCGTGGGGTGATGAACCGGTTGTCCGGGAGCGCACAGCTGCGCTCCCGGACGACCAGATGGGTCACTAGCAGGCAGCGCCCACGACGGGAACGCCCGTCGCGCTGGTGTAGCGCCAGATCTTGGTGGACTTGGACAGCACCGAGAGGCAGTAGCTCGTGCCTGCCACGAACGTGGCTGCGTGGGCCGTGGTGTCGGCCGAGGTCTTGAAGCCTGCGGTCGTCAGATCGGCCAGCGTGCCGGTATAGACGCCGTTGTCGGTGAGGTAGGTCTCCTGAGCGGTGGCCATGTTCTTCAGGTCGGACTTGGCCTGCGCGTCCCAACCCTTCTGACGCTGGTTCAGGAAGACCGGGATAGCGATTGCAGCGAGGATGCCGATGATGATGATGACGACGAGGAGCTCGATCAGGGTGAAACCCTGGTCCTTCTCCTCTGCCGACTTGCGGATACGAGCGAGCATGTGATGCTCCGTCCTTTCAGGACCATTCCCGAGAGCCACGCCGCCGGTCCCTCGCGGCATCCCATCGGGATGCCGGCCGAGGCAGCTGGGCTGACCGCAATCTCTGGTCACGCGGTTCCCTGGCTTTGCGACCCCGTCTCGCGACGGGTGTGCCATTGTCTTGCCGGTGTGGCTCGTTGACAGGGTGGTTTTCGGTGCCAGGCACTGGGGCCTTGAGCACTCACACGGAACCAATTTCCCGACCACCCGAACGGCTTAGGTCCAACAGCCGAGGGCCGCATCTCTCGAGGAGAGTGCGGCCCAGGCCGCGACAGGCGGCAGGATGATCAATGAGGACTACTCGATCAGTTCGAAGACCTTGAAGATCGGCATGTACAGCGCGATGATCATGGACCCGATGATGCCACCCAAGACGGCGATCATGAGCGGCTCGATGAGCGCGGTGAGCGCCTCCGTCGTCGCCTCGACGTCCTGGTCGTAGAACTCGGCGATCTTGTGCAGCATCGTGTCCAGGGCGCCGGTGTCTTCACCGACGGACAGCATCTGGACGACCATCGGGGGGAACACGGGGTGGTTCGCCAACGGCCCGGCGAGCGTCTCGCCGTTTCGCACGCTGTCCTGGACGTCGCGGATGGCTCGCGCGAGCACGACGTTGCCGGTCGTGTCGCTGACGATCTCGAGGCTCTGCAGGATCGGTACGCCGGAGTGGAGCATCGTGCCCAGGTTACGCGCGAAGCGGCTCAGGGCGATCTTCTGGAACAACGGGCCGAAGACCGGGATCTTGAGCTTTAGCGGGTCGACGACGTTCCGCACCCGATCCGTGCGCTTGACCCGCTTCCAGACGACCGCGCCGGCGATCAGCGCCACGACGAAGAACGGCGCACCCACCTTCAACAGGTGGGACAGGAGGACGAGGATCTTCGTCGGGGCCGGCAGCTCGCCACCGAGCCCGTCGAACATCGATGCAAACGTCGGGACGATGAACAAGAGCATGCCGGTCACGGCCAGGATGGCCATACAGAAGACCACGACCGGATAGGTCATGGCGGCCTTGACCTTGCCACGGAGCTTGACCTCGGCCTCGTAGTTCTCGGCGATCTGTAGCAGCACGGAGTCCAGGAAGCCGCCGACCTCGCCCGCACGGCACATGTTCACCATGAGCGGTGGGAAGGCTTCCGGATACTTGCCGAGTGACGTCGAGAGAGCGACACCTGTCTCGACATCCTTGCTGACCTCCGTCAGGACGCGAGCCAGCTCCTTGTTCTCGGTCTGTTCCGACAGGATCGTCAGCGAGCGCAGCATGGACAGGCCGGCGTTGATCATCGTCGCGAACTGGCGTGACATGATCGCGAGGTCCTTGAGCTTGACCTTCTTGCCGAAGCCAGGGATAGACAGCTCCTTCTTCATCCCGGCCTTGTGCTGGCTGATGCTGACAGGCGCGTAGCCCATCTGCTTGAGCTTCGAGGCCACCGCGGCCTGCGACTCGGCGTCGAGCTTGCCCGAGACGATCTTCCCGGACTTGTCCCTGACCGAGTACTCGTACGTCAATGTCGCTGCCATTGCACTGCCTCTCAGCCTCGGCCGGTGAGCCGGTTGAAGTCCTCGACGTGGTGGCACTTCTCGAGGGCGACCTCGTAGGTGATCTTGCCCTTCATGACCAGCTCCGCGAGGTGCTGGTCCATCGTGTGCATGCCGTGCTTCGCCCCGGCCTGCATCGCCGAGTAGATCTGGTGGGTCTTTCCCTCACGGATCAGGTTCCGGATGGCCGGGGTAGCCACCAGCACCTCGGTCGCAACAGCGCGGCCCCGACCGTCTGCAGTCTTAGCCAGTGACTGGCAGACGATGCCCTGCAGTGTTCCTGCTAACTGGACGCGCACCTGCTGCTGCTGGCTCGGCGGGAACACGTCGATGACGCGGTCGATGGTCTGTGCCGCGTCCTGCGTGTGCAGGGTCGCGAACACCAGGTGGCCGGTCTCGGCCGCCGTGAGAGCGACGGAGATCGTCTCCAGGTCGCGCATCTCACCCACGAGGATGATGTCGGGGTCCTGGCGGAGAACATGCTTGAGCGCGTTGGCGAACGACCAGGTGTCCTCGCCGACCTCACGCTGGTTGACCAGGCACTTCTGGTGGCGGTGGAGGAACTCGATGGGATCCTCGACAGTCATGATGTGCTCGGATCGCGTGCGGTTGGCCATGTCGATCAGCGAGGCGAGTGTCGTGGACTTTCCCGAGCCGGTCGGTCCCGTGACGAGGACAAAACCGCGCGGGAGCTGGGCGAAGTTGGCGACCGATGGCGGCACGCCGAGATCCTCCAGCTTCTTGATCTCGAAGGGGATGATGCGGAAGGCGGCTCCGAGCGCGTCGCGCTGGCGGTACACGTTGACCCGGAACCTCGCGCGCCCGGGGACGCTGTAGGCGAAGTCCAGCTCGAGGTTCTCCTCGAACTTCTCTCGCTGCTTCTGGGTGAGGGCCGCGTACAACAGCCGCTGGATGACGGGCGGGGTCAGGATCGGGTGCTCGTCGAGCTGGATCAGCGAACCGCTGATCCGCAGCGCCGGCCTGGCACCGGAGGTCAGGTGCAGGTCGGATGCGCCACGCTCCAGCACGAGCATCAGGAGGTCGTTGAGGTTGACGTCCTCGTCGTCGATCGGTGTCTCGGTCGACGCGCGGGAGTACGCCGCCTCGTCGGCCTCGGAGTCGGCGACCAGGACGGAAGAGTCAGTTGGGTCCAGAGACACGACATCGGGACGGAAAACAGGAACGGGTGCTGCCGCCGCGGCCTCGTAGGGCGAGGCACTCGCCGGAGCGGGGGCAGGCTCGTAGGAGTGGGCGGGCTGGTAGGCCGGCGCCA
>Ga0180121_10000172_pt1 | contig 24443 bp, 22 predicted proteins | sample AntDrymUQ5402106_2_FD_129676 | JGI IMG/M metagenome (GOLD analysis project Ga0180121, IMG submission 129676) | Polar desert sand microbial communities from Dry Valleys, Antarctica - metaG UQ540 (21.06) (version 2) (version 2) | ecosystem: Environmental > Terrestrial > Soil > Desert | place...
TGGGTAAAAGAGATAGTCGAGGGGCGTCGTTACATTCCAGCGAGACTAGCGCGAGCTGTTATCAGTCTTCTCGAACAACTTGCCAGAGCGCTGAGAGTGCTGGTTGTCTCCCGTGAACTCGTCATTACTGTCGGCTGGACGGCCATTATTTGGCTCAGCATCGCGTTTTCGACCTGGTTGGTGTTTCGCGCGTTCGGACTTCCTTTCGGCCTCAGCCAAACGATCTTTGTGCTCGGCTGGGCGCTGGTAGGCTCGCTCGTGCCGACGCCAGGCGGAGCGGCTGGCGCTTTTCACGCGGCGACGGCAGCGGGATTAGTTTTTCTGGGCGTTGCGCGCGAGACGGCAGCGGCAGTTTCCATCGTGTTGCACCTGATCGATTTCGGCCCGGCGTTAGTTTTTGGATTCATCTATTTGATAAAGGGAGATGTAAGCCTAGCCCGGTTGCGCTCAATGACGTCGTCTGAGGCAGTAGAACACGCAGTTGAAGATGAAAACATTGGGCCTGAGAAACTCTATGTATCAAGCGATCTGGAAACAGTCGCTGCCAGGGATTGAGTTTGCTGAACTTTCTAGGACCCTAACAGTCTTTGAGGGCTAATCATGAAGTGTCCATTCTGCGGATATCTTGAAGACAAGGTGGTCGATTCACGCGAGTCGCGCGAAGGCGAGGCTATTCGGCGGCGGCGAGAATGCTTGCGCTGCGAGCGGCGATTCACTTCCTACGAGCGCATCGATGAAATTCCTTACATGGTAATTAAGAAGGACGGACGCCGTGAACCTTTCGATCGCAACAAAATAATGGCTGGGCTGTTACGCGCCTGCGAAAAACGACCCGTACCGTCTTCAAAGCTGGATTCGATTGTAAACGCGATAGAAAAATATGTTCAGGAATCCTCTGAGCGTGAAAGACCCACAAGTAAGATTGGTGAGATGATCATGCGCCGGCTGAAGGAAATGGACAAAGTAGCTTACGTTCGTTTCGCTTCGGTTTATCTTGAGTTTGAGGACGTTTCGGAGTTTATGACCGAACTAAAACATCTCGTGCAAAGACGCGCCGGGACTTCAGGCGCCAAGAAGGGCTGAGCGTTCGGAACTCGCTAATAGCGTGCCGAAGACGAAATACACACGCTGGCAAGTCGGTTCTACTAAATGATGAAACCTGCCCGCGCAACAGGGCTTGAACGCCTTGAACTGCAGCGCCTTCGCGATCGCGTGGGACGTTTGTTTTCCGCTTTGCAGGAAGCGACTGTGGCTGAGGATCCATTGGCCGCGGAAGCATGGGCGCCGCCAGTTGATCTTTGCGAGACGGCGGACATGATCGTTTTGTGCGTGGAACTGCCCGGTTTGACTGCCGCGCAGGTTAGGATTGGTGCAACAAACACGCAATTGAGAATTTGGGGAGAGAAAAAACGTCGGGTATCGCGAAATAAGATACTTTCGCATCTCTGTTCTGAACGCAGTTACGGCAGGTTTAGTCGGATCGTTCCACTTCGCTGGACAGTCAGCGTGCAGGATGCCAGCGCCGAACTGTCCAACGGCATCCTAACGATAAGTCTTCCCAAGATCGAAGACCGCCGCGGAGTGGAATTCAAGATTCCGGTAAAGGATGCAGGCGGGGAGTAAGGGTTTGGGAGTGAAGGGTCGAACATTTAAACAGGGAACAGAAGTAGATTCATTATGGCAATCATAAAAGAAGCAGACATAGTCGAAGACATTGAAGGGGCCGATAGCGCGCAGGAATTGCAAATTCCAAACGAGCTCCCGGTATTACCACTTCGCGACATCGTCATTTACCCATTCATGATCGTGCCGCTTTTCGTGTCGCGGGAGAAATCCATCAGGGCTGTAGATGAAGCGCTCGGCGAGAATCGAATGATCCTGCTCGCTTCCCAGCGAGATCTCGACAAGGAAGAACCTGCTGCGGAGGATCTCTACAAAGTTGGAACCGCCGCTGTGATTATGCGCATGCTGAAGCTGCCTGATGGGCGCATCCGCATACTTGTTCAGGGTCTTGCCCGCGCCGAGATTCAGTCCGTCGATACCAGCGGAGCCTACATTCGCGCACACGTTCAAGTTACGCAGGAGGTCTTGCCTCCCGAGCGATCGCTTGAGGTCGAGGCACTGATCAGGAACGTACGCGGGTCAATGGAGAAGGCGATAAATCTGGGGAAGAACATCTCTCCAGAGGTTATGGCAATCATCGCGAATCTGGACGACGCCGGACGTCTGGCCGATCTTTCGGCGTCAAATCTTGAGCTCAAGGTCGAGGACGCCCAGTCAGTTCTGGACATAGCCGACACCACCGCGCGCCTGCGACGCGTGAATGAGTTGCTCAATAAAGAGATTGAGGTGTTGACGGTGCAGCAGGAGATCAACACGCAGGCACGAGCCGACATTGATCGTTCTCAGCGCGAGTTTTATTTGCGACAGCAGATGAAAGCAATTCAAAGCGAGCTGGGCGAAGGAAACGAACTTGCGGAAGAGGTCGCGCAGTTTAGAGAGAAAATTGAAACCGCCGGCATGCCGAAGGCGGCTGAGGAGGAGGCGCTGCGCCAGCTGAAGAAGCTCGAGCGAATGCATCCGGATGCCGCCGAGACAGCCACGCTCAGAAACTGGATGGAGATCATGACCGATCTTCCGTGGTCGAAAGCTTCGACTGACAATCTCGACCTGTTAAAGGCTGAACGCATTCTGAACGAAGATCACTACGGTCTGGAAAAAGTTAAAGACCGAATAATTGAAGCGCTGGCGGTGCGCAAACTCAAGGAGAAACCAAAAGGACCGATCCTTTGTCTCGTTGGCCCACCGGGTGTGGGTAAGACTTCGCTGGGGCGTTCCGTTGCCAGGGCGCTGGATCGAAAGTTTGTGCGTTTGTCGCTTGGCGGAGTGCACGACGAGGCTGAGATTCGCGGCCACCGCCGAACCTATGTGGGCGCCATGCCCGGTCGCGTGATTCAAGCACTCCAACAGATTGGCACCAACAACCCCCTCATTATGCTGGATGAGATCGATAAGGTAGGAGCCGACTTCCGCGGAGATCCATCATCGGCTTTGCTCGAAGTACTCGACCCGGAACAGAACAACACTTTCCGCGACAACTATCTGGGGGTTACGTTTGATCTATCGAATGTGATCTTCATGACCACCGCAAACATACTCGACACAATCCAGCCACCGCTTCGCGATCGCATGGAAGTAATTCGTCTGGCCGGGTACACGGAGGAAGAGAAGCGCGAAATTGCCCGGCAGCACCTTCTGTCAAAACAGATGGAAGAAAACGGCATAACGGCAAAAGATCTAAACATTTCCAAAACAGCATTGACAGCAATCATCCAACAATACACACAGGAAGCAGGGCTGCGGCAGTTGGAGCGCGAAATTGGACGTATCTGCCGCAAGGTTGCTCGGCGGATTGCGGAGGGCCACAAAGGCTCCGTTAGGGTGTCGCTGAAAAACCTGCACGAGTTTCTGGGTGCGCCCAAGATAATTCCCGAGGAAGCGCTCAAGAAAGATCAAATTGGTGTGGCAACCGGACTCGCGTGGACTGCCGTTGGCGGAGATGTCCTCTTCATTGAAGCGCTCAGAATGAAGGGCAAGGGTAATCTGGTGCTGACCGGTCAGTTGGGAGAAGTTATGCGCGAGTCGGCCCAGGCGGCGTATTCATATGCAAAGTCACGCGCGAAAGATCTGGAGATTAACGAAGAGGACTTCAATACCTATGATCTCCATATTCACATTCCGGAAGGAGCGATTCCGAAAGACGGACCTTCCGCCGGAATCACCCTGGCAACCGCAATGGTCTCGGCCCTCTCGGGGCGAGCGGTTAGGAAAGATGTCGCGATGACCGGCGAGATCACCCTCCGTGGCAACGTGCTTCCGGTAGGTGGAGTCAAAGAGAAGGTGCTTGCGGCCCGACGTGCTCGAGTTTCGACGATTATCCTGCCGCAGCAGAACCGGCGCGATATGGACGAAGTTGCAAAAGAGCCGTTCAAAGATATACGCTTCGTTTTTGTTGACAACATGCGGCAGGTGTTTCGAGAGGCGCTCAAGGAGAAGGTAGTACCGCCGGTTACTTCGGGCACACGGCCGCAAAGAATGCCCCAGGCCGCCGGCGCCAGACCGGTTTGACGGACCGGGGGATCTGAACAATCTATGCCGAACGAAGCGAACAGTTTCTCACCCAGGCGTTCGAAGTATTTTCCCACTCGGCGCTAATAGTAGGGAAATTGATATCTCGCCAGGCAAGGCAGGCAGAAGCGCACCGGTGGAAGGCACTGTCTCAGATCGTTCCGAATCCCCGCAATAGTTTTAACAATGCAAGATTTTCTATATTGAGAGAGAATAGAGCAGCATCGGGGAAGTGCTTGCCAGACCTGACAAAGGCAACTAATATCGCGTTCGCAAGTCTCACTTCGAAAAGGTCCCATCTCGCATGAAGATAGCCTCGCTTAAACTGGAAACGTCCTACGCCACGGCCAATGAAGAAGCGGTCCGCATGTGTGAAGCCGCTTTAATCCTAAAAGACAAAGGCGATTGCGATGGCGCTCAGAAAGTGATGCGTCCCCTTTGGGAACGCGTCGGAGACCGCCCGCGGACTGACGGTCTTGATCATTCCATCGCTGCCGAAGTCTTACTTTGTGTGGGGATTTTGACCGGCTGGATTGGGAGCAGGCGGGAAATCAAGGGCGCGCAAGAGGCTGCTAAGAATTTCATCACTGAAAGCATCACTTACTATGAGTCGGTTAGTGATCTACAGAAGGTCGCTGCCGCGCGAGCGGAGATCGCGTACTGCTATTGGCGGGATGGGGAAGCTGATGAAGCCCGCATCATGCTCTTTGAAGCGCTGCAGAAACTAACTGCCGAGGGAAACACAAAGGCAAGAGCGCTGCTTAAATTGACGACGGTGGAGTGTTCAGCCTCACGATTCAACGTTGCCTTAAGACTTCTTGAGGATAATGTCTTCCTGTTTGATAGGGTTACCAATCACACCATCAAGGGGAGCTATCATCATGAACTTGCGATCGTGCTCAGAAACCTTGGGGCCGCCGAAAGAAGGGACGATTATTTTCAACGCGCAATCAGCGAATACGAAGAAGCAGATCATCATTACGAATTGGCTGATAATCTGATCTATCGAGCCCATGTTCAAAACAACCTCGGGTTATTGCTCTATAACCTTTCGCGGTTTAAAAGGGCACATGAATATCTTGATAAAGCCCGGCGTTTGACAGTCAGCCTCAGAGATAACATAGGGATTGCCCAGATTGATGAAACGCGAGCGCAGGTCTTAATTGCTGAAAGAAATTTCGTGGAGGCAGAATCTGTTGCGCGAAACGCGGTTTCAGTTTTTGAAAAAAGCGGGCGTCAGGGGCTCTTGGCTGATGCCCTTATCACGCACGGGATTGCCCTGGCTCGACTAAAGGAAGGTCAGCGGGCCCAATTCACCTTGGAAAAAGCAATCGAAGTTGCTTGTGGCGTTGGAGCCCTAAACAAGGCCGGTCTTGCTGCGCTGACGATGGTTGAGGAGATCGACGATCTGGCTCCTGAACTGTTAGAGCAGGCATGTAATCAGGCTAGTGATTGGCTGGCGAAATCGGAAAGTCGAGAAGTATTGCTAAGAGTAGTCGCCGCATCGTCGAAGATCCGTGCAAAAGTACGCGGTAGATTGAATAGGGAGCATGCCTCTGAAGTCATCCTTAGTAAAGTTAACTTACAAAATAAAGTTGACTTGCAAAGGGAGGTATTAGAGTTTGAAGGGAGCTTGATTAGACGCGCTCTCGCTCAAGCTAATGGTAGCGTTACGCACGCAGCCTCGATGTTATCAATGAGTTATCAAGCTCTGGCTTACATCATTGGGGGGAGGCACAAGGATTTATTGAAAGAGCGTTCCCCGGTTCGCCGCCGAGGGCGGAAAAGAGATCAGCAAATGCGACGCCTGTCCTCACACTGAACAAAAACGACAACCCGCAGCCGGCTTTGTACTCCCCTGCTCATTCCGAATCCCAATCGTGCGTCATTCCCGCGCGCTACTTTCACTGATACATGTACGAAAAGCTTTTCTTTTGTTTCCACTTTCTTGATTCGTACAAATCGCGGTTGGTGTCTGTGTTTGGGATCTGCCGCAGATTTCCCCTCAGGCGCTTTTACTATTAAGGCAAGATTCAAACTGAGTGGAGAGATATATGGGAACGGATGACTCTGATCTACGGCGAGAGGTGTCAGAATCGGGAACACCTTCTCCATGAAATAGCTACGAAGTGTTTCCCGTTCAGAGGGAGTGAGTGTTTCATAGGCTACGACGTGTACGCCGGCAGCCTCCAGCTTGCGACTCTTAATCCGGGGGAGACGGGCTTTATTTCAGGCGGAAGGATCGGTCGTCCTCACGACGCTATAGCTTTCGCCCAACCCTTTTCGATGATATAGCATCTGTATTCTTGACGTTAGATTTGGTGGAAAAGTTCACCAATTGGCCCTTTTATTTGACCGGCACTTGTTTGACACAGTGGAAAACCGTGTGATATCCTTCGGACTGCATTTGGGGCTTCGTTTTGAAGGAGTGTTTGGTCCATCCAGACGTCTGAGAAGCCTAAATACCTCGCAAAAGTGAATGCTGCGTGCGGTGAGCTTCCAAGGCAATCAATCTGAAAATCAGTAATTATACCAGCGAAGGAGAACGACGATTAATGACAACGAGCTTCCCCCCCCTAATAGCGCGACTAACGCTATTCACGGTGCTCGTAGTGCCGGCTGTCGGCGTTTATGGACAGATACCGGCAGGTTCGTCGGCTCGTGATATCCCAACGGTTGTGCAACGCACGGATGAACAGGTCACGAGGGTCATCGCCGCTGCTGAAGACAACTTCCGTAAAGGTCGATTAAATCTCGAAGACAACAAACGGGATCAGGCGCGAGCAGATTTTGACAAAGCAGTAGACTCAATTCTCGAGTCGGGTCTGGATGTCAGAGCGAGTCAACGACTGCAGGGTTTCTATTTGGAACTCGTCGAGCGCATTTATCGCGAAGAGGTTCCGCTTTCGCGCAGTCCGATACAAGTGAATGTATCCGAACTGGTGGCGCAAAACCCCAGCACCGGAGCGCCGCAAAAAATTGATCCACCGCAAATCGGATTTCGCGAGCAGAAGTTTGAGGCATCGCCGCTTGACGAACTCAGCAAACTTGTTCTGACTCCTGAAGAGCAAAATGTTTCGGTTGACGACGTACACGCTCTTGAACAAGCCAAGCAGAATGTAAACTTCGGATTTACGATTAATCCGCTGATCCAGCAATACATCAACTACTATCAGGGCCGTGGTCGATCGACTATGGAATCTGGACTGCGCAAGTCCGGTCGGTACATGAAGCTCGCCCGACAGATATTCAAGGAGGAAGGCGTGCCTGTCGACATCACCTGGTTGGGCCAGGTTGAAAGCGCATGGCAGCCAAAAGCTATGTCGTGGGCCGCAGCTTCGGGGTTGTGGCAGTTTATTCCTGGCACAGGTCGACAGTATGGCCTTAAACAAACCGCCTGGATTGACGAGCGCAATAGTTTCGAGCAGTCCACCCGAGCGTCGGCCCGTTACCTGAAAGCCCTTGCCGCGCACTATCGCGGCGATTGGGAACTGGCGATGGGAGCTTACAACACCGGCCAGGGCAACATTGACCGGGGGATATCTCGAGCAGGTAAAGCCAATTTCTGGGCGATCTATCCTTTTATCGCACAGGAAACGCGCAACTACGTCCCCAATATTTTGGCGACGATCCTGATTGCCAAGAACCCGGAAAAATACGGATTCAAAGGGATTCGTCCGGAAGCTCCAATGGCTTACGATGTCGTGCAGGTGTCAAATGCAACGAGCTTACAACTTGTCGCCGAGTCCACCGACTCCAGCGTGGATCAGATTCGCAGTCTTAATCCAGAACTCAAGCGAGAGGTTACGCCGCGAGGCGAGGCTTACAACGTTCGCGTTCCCGGCGGAAAAGGAAAACAGTTTTTGGCGATCCTGAAACGGATTCCGGCAGAACGACGCGATTCAGCGCGGGTGATTTCAGTAGTGCCCGGCGAAAACTTGCAGAACGTAGCTAATCGCGCAGGCGTGAGTTTGGCTCAACTGCAGGCAATGAACAGTGGAGTGGATTTAGCCTCCACCAGCAAGCTAGTGGTTCCCAGCAGCGGAGTTCGTTTGGCGAGTTGGCGTAGGGCCAAACCCGGTACGGCGGAACCTGTTAGCACGGGGTTTACCAAGATTCGTGCGCGCAAAGGCGATACGATCGCCCGAATCTCAGCTGCTCGGAATCTGGATGCGACTGAAGTTGCACGCTTAAATAACATCACAGCAGAAGTCGAACTTCGTGCCGGTCAGGAAGTAAGACTGCCTGCGACGGTAAGTGCAGTCCCTTCGCGCCGGCGATAGGTTTGCTGATCTGAAACTCTAACGCGTCGGTCATAGTTACTGCCGACGAACATAAAACTCTGGTGAGCGCGCTTTCGATTGGATCGAAAGCGCGCTCGATTTGTTTTCAACGTCCTTTCCACGCTTGTCTTGCTCTTCAACCAGGTTCGCAGAGGGGGGCGCCTCCCATGCTCTTTCGCACACTGTCGGCCGCTGTCTATGGCATCAATGCCGATCTTGTTGACATTGAAGTTGATCTGACTCCCGTACGCGGCGAAGCAGATTCTCCATTGTCTGTGACCATCGTTGGTTTGCCGGATGCTGCCGTGCGCGAGTCGCGCGAGCGCATTCGCGCTGCCGTCACCAACTGCGGGTTCTTTTTCCCGTTTCAAAGAATCACTATCAATCTGGCGCCGGCGGATGTGCGCAAGGAAGGAGCCAGTTTCGATCTTCCCATTGCGCTCGGCATACTCGGCGCCAACGGGGATCTGGCAGAAGAAAACAGCCTTACGCACCTTCTCTGTGTCGGCGAACTGTCGCTTGACGGACGAGTGCGTCCCATTAAAGGGGCTCTCCCGATCGCCATACTGGCGCGCGAAGCCCTTATCAAGCACGTCATTCTTCCTGATGAGAATGCCAAGGAGGCTGCTGTAGTTTCCGGCGTGAATGTCTACCCCGTTTCCAATCTCCGCAGCGCCGTTGAATTAGTGGCAGCCTTGCGTTCGCCGGATCCTCCCCAGCCGTTGAGGGTTGATCTGGCGGAGCTTCTGGTTCGGTCCGACCGCTATCCGGTGGATTTTCGTGAGGTGCGTGGCCAACTCTCGGTAAAGCGAGCCCTGGAAGTTGCGAGCGCAGGTTCTCACAATATCCTGCTTATTGGTCCACCCGGTTCCGGAAAGACAATGTTGGCGAAGCGTTTACCCACAATCTTGCCGCCCTTGGAATTCGAGGCGGCTTTGGAACTAACGAAGATCCATTCGGTTGCCGGCCTTACCGGGCGGGCGGGACTTGTTACCGAGCGGCCCTTTCGGTCTCCACATCATACGATTAGCGATGCGGGCTTAATTGGCGGTGGAGCCCTGCCGCGGCCCGGAGAAGTTTCACTGGCTCACAAGGGCGTCTTGTTTCTCGACGAATTGCCCGAATTTGATCGCAGCGTTCTCGAAGTGTTGCGTCAGCCCCTCGAAGATCAAAAGGTCACCATTAGCCGCGCCGCGATGTCGTTAACCTTTCCCGCTTCATTCATGTTGGCGGCCGCCATGAATCCTTGTCCCTGCGGGTTCTGGAACGACCCAACGCGGGAGTGTCGCTGTACCCCGCTCCAGATTCAACGCTACGTGGGTCGAATTTCCGGACCACTGTTGGACCGCATAGACATTCACATCGACGTGCCTGCAGTTAAGTTTAGAGACTTGACTGGCGAGACGCCACCGGAGACTGACGACTCCGCAACGATTCGCAAGCGAGTAATTGCCGCAAGAGAACGGCAGAGTACCCGCCTGGCTGGCGAGAAAATGTTTTCGAACGCAGAGATGACATCCCGCATGATCCGTCTTCATTGCCGCATCGACTCCGCAAGCGAGCAAATGCTTGAACGTGCTATGACGCGGCTAGGCTTGTCAGCGCGCGCCTATGACCGTATCTTGAAGGTCAGCCGCACAATTGCCGATTTAGAGGGTTCTGAAGAAATTCGCTCAGCTCATGTAGCTGAAGCGGTAGGCTATCGTTCACTCGATCGCACTTACTGGACCTGACGCTTCGCAGCGGATCACGCCGAGTCTCCCTTTGCTCTACCGGATGTTTGTTGATTCGATGGTGCCCGATGACGGCTGGTTAACTGGAAAATGAACACTCTTTTGGCGGCGATGTGAATTACTCGTTCCATGCAAAGGGAAGACTACGAAAGCCTACATGCGTTGGAAGCAAAATTCTGGTGGTTCGCCGGGATGCGTGAAATCACCGCAGCCCTGATGGATCCGCTGCTTCCGCGCTCGCGTGATCGCATGATACTGGACGCAGGTTGCGGAACAGGCGGGAACCTGGAGTGGCTCAGGCGTTACGCAGGGAATGGAAATGTAGTGGGAATTGACCTCGTTACCGACGCGATCAGTTTTTGCGCGGAAAGTGGATCGAGTCCTCTGGCGCAGGCTTCCGTCACACACTTGCCGTTTGCCGACTCGAGCTTCGATCTCATCACCAGCTTTGATGTTCTGGTCCAATTACCCGGCGACGACGCGGACGATGAGTCTATTCGGGAGATGTATCGAGTGCTTCGGCCGGGCGGCAACACGTTTGTTCGCGTTGCCGCTTATGAATGGATGCGCAGCGGTCACGACGAAGCACTGGGTACGAAACGTCGTTATAGCCTTCCGGTCTTGCAGCAGAAGCTGAAGCGTGCCGGATTTCGGTTACGCCGTGCCACTTACGCCAATGGCATGCTGCTACCTTTAGCTGCGTTCAACCGGCTGGTGTTGAAGCCCACCGGGCTAATGAGTAAAGGTTCCGATGTAAAACCTCTACCTTCGCACCTGCAATGGTTGGATGGTCTAATGAGAACTGCGCTCAGCGGCGAAGCCCGCTGGCTCGATCGTGCCGGAGCGAGGTTGCCGGTTGGCTTGTCAGCAATTTGCATCGCAGAAAAACCGCCTGGATAGGATTCCAAAAATCCCCGGACGTTCTTAACCAGTGTGTGAAGGTTCAAATTCGAGAATCGCACGGGCAACTGTCTCCACCTCGGCTTCGGAAAGCTGCGGGTAGAGCGGGAGCGAAAGCGTTACAGTGGCGAGATGCTCGGCGACAGGTAACGAGGGCTGGTCGCCTCGCAGGAAGAGGTTTTGCTGGTGAAGCAGGTAGGGATAGTGGATCATTGTTTCAATACCGCGCGCTGCCAGATGAGTTCGCAGCGCTTCGCGCTCAGGCCTAGTCACAACGTAGAGATGGAACACGTGGGCGTCCGGATGTTGCACAAACGGGCGTCGCAGACTTGTCGAAGATGTCAGTATCTCGTCGTAGAGCGCAGCCAGTCTCCTGCGGCTTTGGTTCCATTCATTGAGGCGCGTTAGTTTAACTCGCAACACCGCCGCCTGGATTTCGTCTAATCGCGAATTACGCCCTTCAGTTTGTCCTTGCAAAGCGGGCGAGTGCCCACCCTGACGTAAAACTTTTACCTTCTTGATCAACGCCTTGTCATTGGAAACCACTGCCCCACCATCACCAAGTGCTCCGAGGTTTTTGGTGGGATAGAAGCTATAAGCAGCAGCACGTCCAAAGGCGCCGGGTAAACGATCGTGGTAGCGAGCCCCGTGGGCCTGAGCAGCATCCTCTATAACCATTAGCTTGTGCCTGTCAGCGACAGCGCAGACGCCGGTCATGTCAGCCAGCTGCCCGTAGAGATGAACGGGAACGATCGCACGCGTGCGAGGGGTTATAACCGCTTCGATTGCTCTGGGGTTTAGGGTGTAGGTTCGCGGATCGACGTCCGCAAAAACGGGTACGCCGCCCGCATTTAGAATCGCGAGCGCGGTGTAGGCTGCTGTCAGAGTTGGAAGAATGACTTCATCGCCCGCCCCTTTGCGTACCGCGCCGGACGCGATCAGCGCAAGCGACAGAGCATCCGTACCTGAGGCCACCGTTGCCGCTGCCTGCACCTGACAAAAGCGTGCCCACTCCTCTTCGAAGTTTTCGACTTCGGGCCCCAGAATAAACCGACCGCTCTTGACGACGCGCGCAAGAGCGACATTTGCTTCAGACTCAATTTCCGCGTTCTGTCTAGTTAGATCGAGAAAGGAAATGGGCATCGGACTCCAAATAATGTTTGCCGTACCTCATGTAATATTCGATAGTCAAAGCAAGCCCCATTCGAAGTGAAGTCCGTGGACGCCAGCCAATTACGCGCTCGATTTTACTAAAGTTTGAATAGAAGTTGCCGATGTCGATCAGCTGCCGCTCGGCGGGGAAGGGCACGGCGCGTATATGGCCGCGACCGGTTAGTGAAATCAATTCTTCTGCCAACTCGGCGATACTGATAGGCTCCGGAGCGCCCAAATTGTATATCTCGCCATCGGTAGCTTCGCTTGCACCCGTCAGTAGTAAAGCCTCTACCACGTCATCCACGTAGTTCAGATCACGACGTTGCTTCCCGTCTCCAAACAACTCAAGCACCTTGCCTTCCATTGCCCCCCTAATAAACCATGGAATAAAGCCCTGCCGGTCATGACGCAGAAGCTGTCGCGGTCCGTAGGTATTGGTCAGCCGTAGGCACACGGCACGCGTGCCGTAAATCCGATGGTAGAGGAGATGGTAGTGTTCGGCGGCCAGTTTGTTGATGCCATTGACGTCGAGTGGAGCGAGGCGATGCTTTTCATCCACGGGCAGGTAGAGTGGCTTGCCATAAACCTGACGCGTGCTGGTGAACACGATCTTCACATGGGGATTATAATGGCGACAAGCTTCGAGAAGCGTAACATGAGCGGCGCAGTTCAGTTCTAAATCCAGAAGGGGATTAAGCATCGACTCCAGATGGCTAACATTCCCCGCAAGGTTGAAAACATAATCCACTCCGCTTACCAGGTGATTGAGTGCAGGGGCATCGCGCAGGTCAACTTTATGTAACTCAATGTGGTCTTCGATACCATGAAGGTTGAAGAGGCTACCTCCCTGGTCTGGAATGAACGAGTCAACGATGGAAACCTTGACGTCTCCGAGCGCAACGAGGCTGCGGGCCAAATTGCTGCCAATGAAACCGGCGCCCCCGGTGATCAGCACGGAGCAGCCTTTATAAATGCTGCGGAGATCGATCATCTTGAAATCAGGAATAACTTAGGAAATTGTCTGTCGCAGCAGGTTGCGATTCTTGTTGGAACGGCCTGTCCCAACCATTCTCAACCAGAGCAAAGAGAAATCTACAGCTGTAGCTAATACTCGCCGTAAAGTAAAAAATTGCGAATGTCCGTGCACGCGTGGATAGTGGCAAACTGGCGCCTCAGCAAATACGCATCCCGCCCGCCGCAATTTGGAAACCAGCTCGACGCAAACAGCGCCAGTTGATGATCTGATCTCAAGTTCCTGAACCCGACTTCTACGCAAGAGTCTAAAGTCACAATCGACATCGCGAATGGGCAAGCGGAACAGGAACCGCGCAGCCTGGTTGTAGATCGCGCCTAACACTTTGCGACTACTCGCATCAGCGCGCTTCATTTTGTAACCGTTGACTACGTCCACCTCATCCGTCAACAAGCGATGCAATTTGGCCAACTCATTCACGTCATACTGCCCATCTCCGTCGGTGTAAAAGACCAGATCCTTACTGGCATGGCGAAAGCCTGTCCGCAGCGCGGCTCCGTATCCCAGGTTGCACTCGTGATGAATAATTCTTACGCGTGGATCTTTACGCGAAAGCTCTTCAAGCACGGTGGCGGTTTCGTCGGTGCTTCCGTCATTGACGACTATTACTTCAAAGTCGTCCGTTAGAGTTGGAAGTACGTCCAACGCGGTCCCTACAAGTGACCCAATAGAACCGGCGTCGTTGAAAGCGGGAAAGAAGACAGTTATTCCACGACCAGTTTCCGGGTCTGACATAGGATTTACTTGCGTTTGTAGCCGGTTGATTTCTGAAAGACGTGTTCGCCCTCTAGCTTATAGGCCTTTCCGGTATATGCGTCAAAGCCCCAGGCGGTAAGTTTGGCGCGGTCGGGATTTATTCCACCCAGCGAAAACGACTTCGACCACCTGGAATCGCCGTAAATGCCGCGACGAAAGAGCGCCGATACAATATCTCGCTCGATATTTGTAGGGGCGATAACAAAGATGATTGGGGGGCCACCAGCCTGTTCGTAGGCAAGAAGCACCACGTCAGCAGGCTCTCCCCTCTCCGGCAGATTAGCCCACCCGGAGGCTACATACTGGTCAGCTTCAAGTTGGATCAGGCTCTGGAATGCACCGTATTTGTTCTGTCCTTGCGTCTGCAGGCTCTGAATGTCCTGAACCCGATCGCTTTTGATCAAGCCTGGCCTAATTAATCCTAAACGGTCTGCTGGGTTGATCTTCCGTTTTAAGGTTTCGATATCCGGATAGACCCTCTCGGTCAGACATTCATCTTGTAGGACATTTACAAATAAAGCGCAGGCTTTGGATTGCAGCGACAAAGCCCGGAAACTGCTCATCTGTCGGATGCCGAGCAAGTAAATGGGCAAATGAATGAGGACGAGAGCGACGCCAAGAAGCGCGAGTAAGCGTCTGGTTGAGAATCTGAAATTGAAAACCCGAAGTTCCTTTGAACCCTTTTCCAGTATTATCGGAATCAAGTAAAGCAGGGCGACCGGCAAGTAGAGCGAGTAGGTCGTATATCTGACGACTGCCAATCCGCGCTCCGGGTCCTGGCTTACTCGGCCTATGGTAATTAAAGCCGCGGTCAGTACGGAGTAGGCTCCTAACATCAGCCAGCAAAGCAGGCGCAGAGCCTGAGACGTCGAGATTCTTGCCAGCTTCCAAAACCGCAAACATGACCACACATATATACTAATAAAAACAAACCCAAGGGGGGCCGCAACCAGCAGCCGGCCCGGCGCAAGTGGTCTACCGAGGATGCCGAGGAAATACAGGACGTTTCTGAGTGGGTTAACTTGGGTCCATGCTAGCGGATCATGTTGTGGGGGTGAGCGGAAATCGTGGAAGTAAAAAACTAATGTCAAGACGAAACCCGCGACCCAGGCAACGATCCACCATCGCTTTCGCCAGAGCTCATCTCGTGACGATGACCACGCGAGAGCAGGAAGGAGTAATCCCCAGCACAACATTCCATTCGCTGAAGAGAAGCTGCTGATAATTGCTGCTATGGCGCAAAGCGTAAATCTGGTGCCGATGCGAAGGTCGGTGGCGGAGGCCACTAACAAGGAAGCAGTGAAACAAGCGATCGGCAAAAAATAGACCAGCTGCTGGCCTTGCAGCCAGTTCTCGTGCTGGACGGGTGAGAAGATAATTAAGTTAGCAACGAGATAAATCCCGGCAGCACGCGATGGGTTGTCTCCCAGTGACCATTTACCAAGGTGGTAAATGTTGTACGAGACCATTCCTGCCAGAAGAAAACTCAGCACCATCCAAGAGCGGACATCCCAATTGGTCAACCAGCCGAGGGCGACAAAAATCAAGTTGGGGAAGAACTGCCTATACTCGTTTTGCTGTTCAAAGAGACTGTGAAAGGAAAGTGTGCCCTGGGCGAATTGATTGAGGTATCCACCGATCAGCCATTCATCCCAGAGCGGAGTGTCCACCCCGTAAAGCAGAATCGAGATGCCGGTAAAAATGGCCGGCAGAGCCGCCAGAAGGAGGAGTAACGCTGGGAGCGCGCGCGGCTTCCGTTCATCCAACATGGTTTTCAAGGACCCATCTTAAGCCAAATCCTGCAAAGTCAAAAGCATGACTCACGTCAGTTAAAGTCAATTAGTAATGCCTCTACTTGTCAGGGCGCCCGTATGACCGTATCTTAACGGGCAGCCGCACCAAGACGCCCTGAGGGCACAGAAGAAAACCCGCTCGCTCATAAAGCCGGAAGGGTTGGCTATCGTACACCGAGCGCACTTACTGGACTGAGGCTTAGGGTCTAAATGTTGATGCGGCTAGGGAAATTCAATATCTTTTGGGTTGGGTAAGGCAACGACGCGCTCAAAGCCCTGCATCACACACCCGCGATGAGGCCAGCTCGTGACTCGCAAAGCCGTAGGGCACATGCCGAGGAAGTAGTTGGGCATCTTTGAACCGGCGGTCTCGTGATGCTCGGTGGCGACCAAGCGCTAAACGACGAAACACTCGTCGCTTTGCCCCAATACGAACACGTGACCGCAGCCGAAATCGAGACGCCGCAGGAAACAGATTACGCGCTGGCTCAGAAAGCGGCTCAAGGCGACATGGGAGCCTTCGAGCAACTTTACCAGCGGCATAATCGCCGAGTTTACTCCCTTTGTTTGAGAATGACCGGTAACGTCTCGGAGGCCGAAGATCTTTCACAAGAGGTCTTCATCCAGCTCTTTCGAAAAATCGGTAGCTTTCGTGGTGAGTCTGCTTTTACCACCTGGCTGCACCGGTTGACCGTTAACCAAGTCTTGATGCATTTTCGTAAACGCGGCGTCAAGATGGAGCAGACGACGGACGACGGTGAGACGCCTATTCAGATAGTCAAAGGCACGGAGAATCCCAATGCGATGCCGGTCGTGGATCGCATAGCGCTCGACAAAGCCATCGCTAAACTGCCTCCCGGCTACAAAATGGTCTTTACCCTTCACGATATTGAAGGACACGAACACGAAGAAATAGCCAGGATGCTGGGCTGCTCGGTCGGGACTTCCAAATCGCAACTGCATAAAGCCCGGATGAAATTGCGCGGACTCCTGAGGCAACAGAAGGCAAAGGAGTAGCTTCCAACAAACTAGCTTGCCAGGGTTGATTCCCCTGAACTCGAGCGCGGAGTTGCAGAGTTGAAATGAACGGTTTCGCCTCAACATTGGATTATTAACGCAGTCTCCCTTGATCGCTTGAATAGCAAATTGCCACGCTGCAAAGATGATCGTCCGTAACTAAGAAATTAGGTGGCAGGTTAGAGGTTCGAAGACAATGAACTGCGAAAAGTGTCAGGATTTGATTGGCGATTTTCTTGATGGCGCCCTGGGCCACGAAGATCAGGCAAAGCTCAATTTGCACCTGGAAGACTGTCTGGGCTGCGCGGATGTACGCAATGATCTACAGGCCATCGTTGGCTTTTGCCGCACACAGCGTGGCGAATACAGCGCTCCTCCCAACGAGAGGGCATTGTGGCTTCGGATCCGTAACATGATCGAAGCCGGCGCAGATTCCGCGGCGCCCGCGCCGGCGCGTCAGGTCTCGTGGTCCAACTGGATAGGCCGCAGTTGGGAACTCTCTTTCCCCCAGTTGGCTGCCTCCGCTGCAGCGATAGTTTTGGTTGTGTCGCTTTCGACGGTAGTGGGCTTGCGCCGGTGGGACAGTGGAAATGCCCAGTTTAAAGCCACGAGCGGAGATGCCGAATTCAAGGCAAAAATGCTGGATCGCGTATCGCAACAGAAGCAGTTGATTTCCTATTGGAACCAACGGGTAGAGTTCAATAAAGCCCGCTGGAATCCCCAGATGCGGGAGACTTTCGATCGGAACTTGCAAGTGATTGATCAGGCCGTCAACGAATCATTCGATGCTTTGACCCAAAATCCTCAAGATGAGGTCTCCGAGGAAATGTTGAATGCCGCGCTTAACGAAAAGCTATCACTGCTGAAAGAGTTTGCATCTCTCTAAAGGCTTGGTCTTAGGAAATCCGGTTGTTGAAAAGTTCTACACTGATGAAAAGTCGAATGGTGTCTCTACGATCTAAAATCTCCCGTGCCCCTCTTTTGTCAAAGCTGGGACTGCTCGCCGCGCTCCTCCTTTTGGGTTCGCTCGGCGGCAGCATCGGCCACGCACAGCAGCGCGTATCGAAACGCTATCCAGCCGCAAAAAATGTGCGGATTGTTCTCAGGAACATCTTCGGTACTATCACGGTCGAGTCGTGGGATCGCGATGAGATCAAACTCTCCGTGACCCTTGAATCACCTAAGGCCAATGTTTCCCCAAGGCTTACCGGCGACGCGTTGACGATTGATGTCATGGCGGACAATCCGGGACGCAGCGATATCGGCGACGTCAATTTCAAGCTCCAGGTGCCAGTGAATTCTTCAGTTGATTTGGAAACAAAACGCGGCCAGATTACCGTTAGCAATATTCGTGGCGATCTGGTCAGAGCCAAGGTTTCTCTCGAAGGTGACATTGAGCTGAGCGGCATCACCGCGTCGCAAGTGTATGCTCAAAACACGATTGGCGATATTTACTTTGACGGAGAATTTGCACGCCAGGGGACCTACCAGTTCCAATCTGGAAAAGGCCACATAACTATCCGCATTCCTGCGGATTCCGCTTTCCATCTTACGGCCGCAGCACCGACGAAACAGATTGCGCTGGGCCAGTTTTGGAATGATAAGTTTAAGAACATGGGAGGCGGACGCAAGTATGAGGGAGAGGTCGTGGACGGCCGCTCACGGGTTATGGTCACAAACTTCCAGGGCAGCATCACTTTTATGCGTCGATAGGAATTCCAGCTTAATCCCGAGTTCGCTGCGGACGTGCTTAATCGCTTTGATTGGGGCGTCCGTATTCTTATGGGTAAGACCGACCGTCAGGCAGTTGGCTCTCGTGTGTCAACCAGCTGGCGACGGAGTTCGCACGCTGCTGCCATGCGGCAGGCCTGCTCGAATGCTACTATCGGCAACTGATGGTGAATTTCGGAACGCTAACTTAACCGTTATTCAGGTCGATCGAGTTAAATAATGAAGTCTTTATCAGTTTGCTTACTTCTGCTGGCGGCAACGTCTCTCTCTCCCTGGCCTGCCGTCCCTTTATCTCACGCAGTCGTCGCACAGCAGAAGAAACTGCCGGATCCGAATCGCGTGCCTCCACTTGTTCGCACAACCACCAGACGGGAGGTGCGTCGTCTTGGTTTCGGCGGAACCCTGACTCTGGTTGGGGCGCCGGTGGGCTCGATTACGATTGAAGGATGGTCTCGCAGCGAGGTCGACATCACCGCGGAAATTCAGATCCGCGCCGACACGGAAGCGGACCTGGATCGGTTAGCAGCGCTTAATAACTTCACGCTCGACGACGACACGAACCACATCAGGGTGTTGACGATGGGAACTCATGACAAAGTCTTCATGCGGTCAGTAGCGAAGAAGTTTCCCAAAGAGCTGTTGGGATTGCCGTGGAAAATTGATTACCGGATCCGGGTTCCCATTTCGATCGATTTGGACATTAATGCCGGACGAGGACCGGTCAGTCTCGGGGGGATTGAAGGCGACGTGAGATTGACTGCATCTGAAGGCGAAGCCAAGCTAAACCTCGCCGGGGGATCTTTGGCGGTAACAATCGCGAGCGGTAAAGTTAATTTGATTGTTCCGCTGAGAAGTTGGCGTCGCGGAGGAGTGGATATCCGGATGGCCGTAGGAGATATAACGCTGGAACTTCCTTCCGGCTTCAGCGCAGACCTCGACGGTGAGATTCTCCGTGCCGGCCAAATCAACTATGCGTACGGCGAATTGGAAGTGCGTGAAAAGCCAGGCTTGACTCCGCGGAAGATGAAAGCCCGTGCCGGGGTCGGAGGCTCATTTTTTCAGCTTACAGTAGGCGTTGGAACAATCAATATCAATAAGGCAACCATCAGCAAGTGAGTAGTGGGCGGTCGGCAGTCGGCAGTCGGCAGTCGGCAGTCGGCAGTCGGCAGCAATTAGCGGAGAGCACACAAAGATTTCACATTGTTGGCGGCGGCGTTCCTTTAGCTTCTGACTGCCCACTGCCCACTGCCCACTCCCCACTGATTTGCTGTTTGCCTGCGCCGCCAGTATCCTCTCGTCTCATTATCATGAGCATAAAATCAGACAAATGGATCCGCAGGATGGCTGCCGACTTTGGGATGATCGAGCCATTTGAAGCCGGACAGGTAAAGGAAATAGAGGGAAGACGTATCGTGTCGTATGGAACTTCCAGCTATGGTTATGACATTCGCTGTGCGGACGAGTTCAAGCTATTTACAAATATCAACAGCACGATCGTGGATCCCAAAGAATTCGATGCCAAGAACTTCGTTGACGTGAAAGGCGAATCGGTACTAATTCCGCCGAACAGCTTTGCCCTCGCGCGCACAGTTGAATATTTTCGTATCCCCAGAAACGTGCTCACAATTTGCCTCGGCAAAAGCACTTACGCGAGATGTGGAATACTGGTAAACGTCACACCGTTTGAGCCTGAGTGGGAAGGTTACGTGACCCTCGAATTTTCCAATACCACACCTTTGCCGGCCAAGATTTATGCGAATGAAGGTGTCGCGCAGGTGGTGTTCTTTGAGTCGGACGAAGTTTGCGAAACCTCATATAAAGACAGAGGCGGCAAGTACCAGGGCCAACGCGGCGTGACGCTGCCCAAGATGTGAGAATGAGCTCTACTCCCCAACGATTGCCCAATTCGATAGACGCTGAGTTGTCCCTCATAGGGTTCAAAAGATTGGATCCTCGCGCAATACTGCCATCGCGCGGGAGCGTCTGTGCGGCGGGGCTGGATATATACGTGATTGAAGAACTCACCATTTCACCAGGCGAGCGCTGCCTCGCCCGCACAGGCCTTGCGGTTGCTATCCCTGAAGGCTACTACGGGCGCCTCGCTCCCCGTTCCGGCCTCGCCATTAAAAAGGGACTGGACACGATGGCTGGTGTGATTGATGCCGATTATCGTGGTGAGATTGGTTGTCTGCTCTACAATGCTGGAAACGAGATCATACACCTGCCTATTGGGAGCAAGATCTGCCAATTGATAATCGAGAAGATAATCACGCCGGCGCCGGTCTGGGTGGATGAGATCACCGACACCGACAGAGGCAGCAGTGGTTTCGGTTCCACTGGCTAACTTGTTCTCAGCGGAGTAGCTAATTGAGCTTGAGCTCAACCCTCTGGGGGAGTCCTTCGACGCTCAGTACTAGACCTTGGGGGCTCTCCACCGGCTCTTTTTTTGGCGTTTGAAAAAAGAGAAACCCCTGGCGGCGACGATCAGAGTCGGATAAGGGCGACTTCAAATCAATCGCGTACGCGACAAACTCCTTTTCAAACTGTTTCCGTGAATTCGGATTGTATGTGTAGACGTCGTTTGCTTTCAGAAGGCCTGAAACGGTTTCTTTCGCAGATAGCAGTCTCCATTGCTTACCCTCGCCATCACGTAAATGAAAACGCGCCCGTTTGATTTCCACGGGCACTCCGCTTTCGAAGACCAACTCCACTCGCACAGGCATTATTCCGCTCAAAGGCAAATTTGCTTCGAAGAGATCCTGGCTCTCTTCATCGCTCATAAGTGGAGCCACCCGGACATCCACACCGCCGGCGCTTTCATGTTTCGCACTTTCCCCCAGCGGCGGTAGTTCAACAGCGGGTTTGACTTTGTAGAGCGCGCCCGCGCATGAACTGGCAAACAGTAAGATTGCCAGAAGAACAATCGACAAAAACTGCCGGTTAACCATGACTCAAATTTAGCACAGGCGTTGGTAGGAGCACAGACGCAAGCCGGGGCTGGTTACATCTATTTAAAGTGTGCCGACAACCGCGGCGCTTTGGATCGCAAATCGAAAGCGGTGTCGCGCTTTGCTTGTCACTGCGCTCCAAGTTCAGGCCGGTGTTTATGCTACTATGGCGCGCAAAAATATGATTCGACCCTTTCGCGGTGTTCATCCGCAGATTCCAAACAGCGCATATGTCGATGTTAGCGCGCAGGTGATCGGCGACGTTCACCTGGGCGAAGAGTCTTCCATCTGGTGCAATGCCGTCCTGCGCGGCGACATGTACTACATTCGCATCGGCAATCGCACAAATGTCCAGGACAATTCCGTTATTCACACCCGCACCGGCTCGCAGCCGACTATTCTCGAGGACGAGGTGACAGTGGGCCACAGTGTCACCTTGCACGGCTGCTACGTCGAACACGGCTCGCTAATTGGAATCGGGTCGATCGTGCTTGATGATGTGCGCGTCGGTGCCCAGTCGCTTGTGGCCGCCGGTTCATTGATCTCGCCCGGCACGATCATTCCACCTCGATCGCTAGTCATGGGAATTCCGGCGAGAGTAAAGCGGCCTCTGACCGACGAGGAAATTGCGGGCCTCGATCTCTTCTGGATGAACTACATCGAGTATTCGAAGATCTATCTCCAGCAACCCTGAAGATCATATTTGAGGAGAACGAATGTATAGCTGCTCTAGAGTATTTCTGGTTTTGGTTATTATCGTGGGATGCGCGCTGGCTGGCTTTGCGCAAGGCGACTCCAGCGTTGTAAACAGCGATGGCTCAACGTCGTCATCCTCAGCTGGAACGCCGGAAAGTATTGTTCTGACGAGCTACCGGCTCAGAAAGGGCGATAACGAAATCGGTTTTTGGGGTGGAGGTTCATTCCGCGCCACAACGGCTTTCGGAGGGCTCACAGAAGCTGAAGCGAGCGACCGCAAATTTATTGTCGCTGCTTTCCGTTACGGACGGACGTTAGCCGCCAGTGACAGCATGGCTTTGCAGTACACGCTCGACGCAATTCCGCTTGCGGTAGCGACAGGAAACATCGCGCAGGTGACGACGGTTGGCCCGGTCACAACCTTCAGGCGTGAGACTGCGTACGGCGCCGGCTTAACGCCGTTGGGCCTGCAACTGGACTTTGCAAATGGTTCGCGGGTTCACCCCTTCATACATGTGAATGGCGGCGGCCTAATCTTTAATCAATCAGTGCCATTGCCGGATGCTGGACGATTCGCTTTCGTAGGTGAAGCAGGCGGCGGGTTGCGCGTGTTTACCTCGGAGAGACGCGCCGTAAACCTCGGCGTGAGGTTTCATCACATCTCCAATGGGGATCGTTCGGGCTCAAATCGTGGCCTGAATCAATTCGTTATTTACGGCGGCTTCTCCATCTTCAAATAAATGGGCTCGAGCAAAACTCAACCAGCTCGCGGCATGCGCGACTTTCTCCCCGCTGAAGTGCGCCGGCGTAATTACGTCATCGGCATCGTCAAAGAAGTGTATGAGCGTTACGGGTTTGAACCTCTCGAGACTCCTGCGGTCGAGAACATTGAGACGTTGATGGGGAAGTATGGCGAGGAAGGGAACCAACTCATCTACAAAATCCTCAAGCGCGGCGTGCACGAGAGTACTGGAGAGGCGGACCTTGCACTGCGTTACGATTTGACAGTGCCGCTTGCGCGCGTCGTTGCCGAGTACCGCGACAAACTGCCAAAGTTTTTCAAGCGTTATCAGATTCAGCCCGTGTGGCGTGCGGATCGCCCCGCCCGTGGGCGCTTTCGAGAGTTCTACCAGTGTGATGTTGACATCCTGGGCTCCCGATCAATGCTGGTGGAAGCTGAGATTTGTGCGGCCGCAAGCGGAGTCTTGACGAAGCTTGGCTTCAACGATTTCGCGATCAGGATTAATCACCGTCAGGCTCTAACCGGTGTATTGCAAGCGGCGGGAATAGCTCCAGAGAAACACGATGCCGCGCTAACGTCGCTCGACAAACTGGATAAGATTGGTCGCGAGGGTGTCGAGAAAGAGTTTAGCGAGCGGGGCATTGAAGCCGCTGCCGGCACAAGCTTGCTCGACTTTTTTGGCGAGCTTAGTTTGCTGGATCATGCCGCCGAGATTGCGGCTGGTGAAAACGTTGGGAAAAAGAGAACTGCATTGAATGCGGCCCTCCTCGGACGGTTGGTTGAGTTTGTGGGCGACAATGCGCTCGGCGCAAGGGGAGTCGATGAACTCCGCTCGATTATTGAGTTTGCAGACGCCGAAGGGATTGGTGCGAGAATTGAGATCGATGCGAGCCTGGCGCGCGGGCTTTCGTATTACACGGGCGCGATCATGGAGATTAATGTAAAAGACCTTCCGGGCAGTCTGGGCGGTGGTGGACGCTACGACAATCTCGTAGGCATGTTTCTGGGCCAAGACGTTCCGGCCTGCGGGTTTTCCCTGGGGCTGGAACGGATCATTGTAGTCATGACTGAGCGCGAAATGTTTCCTCAAGTCCTGGTGACTTCGCCGGCAGACATAATGGTTAGCATCTGGAGCGAGGAATCTTTATTGGAATCGATAGCGCTCGCAGATGAATTGCGGGATATGGGGCTGCGGGTTGATCTTTATCCGGAAGCTGACAAAATTGGAAAGCAGTTTAAGTATGCCTCAGCACGCGGAATTCCTTTGGTCGCGGTTGTCGGTGACGATGAACGCGCGCGGAACGAGGTGGCAATCAAAGACCTCGCATCAGGCGAGCAGCGGTCGGTAAAACGCGAAAACGTTGTGCCGGCCATTCGAGAAGCATTGAAATCCTAAGGTCGAGGGTTCTCTTTGTCTTTTCTCAACCAGAGCTGGAGGAATCGGCGCCTCAGACGTTCAGACAAAGATGAATGAATCACTAGCTACACATTACCTTGAAGACTCAATCGCGAGTCTGCGCGCTTACAA
>Ga0180121_10000173_pt1 | contig 24430 bp, 26 predicted proteins | sample AntDrymUQ5402106_2_FD_129676 | JGI IMG/M metagenome (GOLD analysis project Ga0180121, IMG submission 129676) | Polar desert sand microbial communities from Dry Valleys, Antarctica - metaG UQ540 (21.06) (version 2) (version 2) | ecosystem: Environmental > Terrestrial > Soil > Desert | place...
ACCAGCAGCAGATCTGCCGCGCGCTCAGGATGCCGAAGGAGAAGGTGCGCCTCACCCTGGCGGGAGTCGGTGGGGCGTTCGGCGGCCGCGAGGACCTCTCGATGCACGTGCACGCCTGCCTGCTCGCGATGAGGACCGGCAAGCCGGTGAAGATGTCCTACAACCGCGAGGAGTCCTTCTTCGGCCACGTGCACCGCCACCCCGCGCAGATGCACTACGAGCACGGCTTCACCCGCGACGGCGACCTGGTGTTCGTCCGCGCGAAGATCTGGCTCGACGGCGGGGCCTACGCGTCCTCGTCGGCCGCCGTGGTCGGCAACGCCGGGCTGATGGGCATCGGGCCCTACGTGGTCCCCAACGTGACCATGGACTGCTGGGGCGCCTACACCAACAACCCGCCGTGCGGCGCGATGCGCGGTTTCGGCGCGGTGCAGGCCGCGTTCGCCTACGAGTCGCAGATGGACAAGGCGGCGCTTGCTCTGGGCCTCGATCCCGTCGATGTGCGGGTGCGCAACGCGATGGAGGAGGGCTCGGTCGCACCGACAGGGCAGGTCGTCGACAGCGCCGCCCCGGTGGCCGAGCTGCTGCGCCGGCTGCAGGCGATGCCGATGCCGCCGGACGCGGTGGCAGGCGCGGACGTGGACCTGCGGGCGATGCCGGGCGGGGTGTCGAACACCACCCACGGCGAGGGCGTACGCCGGGGAGTCGGCTGGGCGGTCGGCTACAAGAACATCGCGTTCAGCGAGGGCTTCGACGACTTCTCGACCGCACGGGTGCGCCTGGAGGTGACCGGCGGCGAGCCGACCGTGACCGTCCACACGGCCGCGGCGGAGGTAGGGCAGGGGCTGGTCACCGTGCAGCAGCAGATCGCGCGCACCGAGCTCGGAGTGGAACGGGTCGTGATCGCTCCCACCGACACCAGCGTCGGCAGCGGCGGGTCGACGTCGGCGTCCCGACAGACCTACGTCACCGGCGGGGCCGTGCAGGAGGCGTGCCGTCGGGTGCGCGCTGCGGTGCTCGCCCGCTCGGGCCGCGAGCTGTGGGAGGACGTGCTGGGAGACCTCGCGGCGGTGCTCGGCGACGAGGCCGTCGAGGAGACGGTCGTCTGGCGGCACCGGCCGACCGAGGCCGTGGACCCCGAGACCGGCCAGGGCAACGCCCACGTGCAGTATGCGTTCGCCGCACACCGCGTCGTCGTCGACGTGGACGTCGAGCTCGGCCTGGTCAAGGTCGTAGAGATGGCCTGCACCCAGGACGTCGGCAAGGCGATCAACCCGCAGGCGGTGGTCGGTCAGATCCACGGCGGCAGCGCGCAGGGCATGGGGCTGGCCCTGATGGAGGAGGTCGTCGTCACCGACGGCATCATCCGCAACCCGTCCTTCACCGACTACCTCATCCCGACGATCCTCGACATGCCGCCGATGCGGGTCGAGGTGCTCGAGCTGCCGGACCCGCACGCCCCGTACGGCCTGAGGGGTGTCGGCGAGCCGCCCACCGTGTCCTCGGGCCCAGCCGTGCTGGCCGCGATCCGGGACGCGACCGGGCAGTTCCTCACCAGGGTCCCGGTGCGGCCAGAGCACATCACCCACACATGACCGCTCCCGACCTGGTGGTGCACGCCGCCCGGACGGTGCTGGGCGGGAGCTTCGCGGGGGAGACGGCATGCACGGTGGTGGTGGCCGGCGGGCACATCGTGGACGTCCTTGCCCTCGACCGTTCGGTCGAGGGCGTCGAGGTGGTCGAGCTACCCGCGGACGAGGTGCTGCTGCCGGGCCTGGTGGACACCCATGTGCACGTGAACGAGCCGGGGCGCACCGAGTGGGAGGGCTTCGCCACCTCGACGCGGGCGGCGGCAGCGGGCGGCGTGACGACGATGCTGGACATGCCGCTGAACAGCCTTCCCCCGACGCTGGACCCCGGGGCGCTGGCCGTCAAGCGCGCCGCTGCCGAGGGTAAGTGCGCGGTGGACGTCGGCTTCTGGGGTGGCGTCGTGCCAGCCAACGTCGGATCCCTGGGGCCGTTGCTCGACGGCGGTGTGTTCGGCGTCAAGTGTTTCCTGGCCGACTCCGGGGTCGAGGAGTTCCCGCCCCTGACCCCGACCGATCTGCTGCGCGCCTGCGAGGAGCTCGCCGCGCTCGACGGCCTTCTGCTCGTCCATGCCGAGGACCCGGGTGAGCTGTCGGCCGCCCCTGACGCCGGCGGCCCGTCGTACGCAAGGTTCCTGGCCTCCCGCCCGTCGACGTCGGAGGACGCCGCCGTCGCCACCGTCCTGGAAGCCGCGCGCGCGACCGGCGCCCGCGTCCACGTCGTGCACCTGTCCAGCGCCGGCGCGCTGCCGCTGATCGCGGCGGCCAGGGCCGACGGGGTCCGGGTGACGGTGGAGACGTGCCCGCACTACCTGGTGCTGCGCGCCGAGGACGTGCCAGACGGGGCGACCGACTACAAGTGCTGCCCGCCGGTGCGCGACGACGCGAACCGCGGGGCTCTCTGGGAGGGTCTCGCGGCAGGCACCATCGACATGGTGGTGTCCGACCACTCGCCATGCACGCCGGCCCTCAAGTCACTGGACACCGGCGACTTCGCCGTGGCGTGGGGCGGCATCTCCTCGCTGCAGCTGGGCCTGCCGCTGGTGTGGACCGAGGGGCGTCGGCGCGGCCACGACCTCGCCGACGTCGTGCGGTGGATGTCGAGCGCACCGGCGGCGCTCGCCGGGCTGCGCACCAAGGGGGCGCTGCGCCCGGGGTCCGCCGCGGACTTTGTCGTGCTGGCGCCCGACGAGGAGACGGTCGTCGACCCGGCCGCGCTGCACCATCGCCACCCGTTGACGCCGTACGCCGGCGCGCGGCTCACCGGCGTCGTGCGGGCGACGTGGTTGGCTGGTGCGCCGGTGACCGGCGACGGAACGAGAGCGGGCCGGCTGCTCGCGAGCGGAGAGGAGTGAGGTGAGCTCGACGAACGGGCCGGACCTGCGTGCGCTACTCGGGCTGCCTGACCTGGCCGTGCGGACCTTCGGTGGCAGCGTCGTCTGGGCCAACGACGAGCTCTTCGCGGGCCGGGAGAACCTGGTGAACCCGGGCCCGGCCATCCACAGCCCGCAGACGTTCGGCGCCAAGGGACAGGTCTACGACGGCTGGGAGACCCGCCGGCGGCGGGAGCCCGGTGTCGACCAGGCGATAGTCCGCCTCGGCGCGCCCGGGGTGGTGCGTGCGGTGGTCGTCGACACCAGCCACTTCACCGGGAACTACCCCAGCGAGGCGTCGGTCGAGGCCGTGTTCGTCGAGGGCCACCTGTCGGTCGAGGACCTGCGGGCCGCGACCTGGACCTCGCTGGTAGGGCGCTCCCCGCTGCAGGGCGACACGGCCAACACCTTCCCGGTCGACGACGGGCACCGCTTCACCCACGTCCGGCTCACCATCCACCCTGACGGCGGTGTCGCCCGGCTGCGTGTGCACGGCGAGGTGGTCACCGACCCCAGGCTGGTCGAGGCGCTCGGTACCGTCGACCTGGCCGCGCTGGAGCTCGGCGGCCGGGTGAGCCGCTGCAGCAACCTCTTCTACGGGTCGCCGGACCGGCTGAACGCGCCGGGCCTGGCCCGTTCGATGGGGGAGGGCTGGGAGACCGCGAGGCGGCGCGGCGACGGCAACGACTGGGTCGAGGTGCGGCTCGCGGCCCGTGGGGTGGTGCGGGTGGCCGAGCTGGACACGACGTGGTTCCTCGGGAACGCGCCGGGTGCCGCAGCGCTCTCCTGCTGGGATCGGGTAGGTGACGACGGGGAGGGTGACCCGACCGACGGGGCGTCGTGGCAGCCGCTGATGGCGCGCACCTCGCTGCAGCCCGACACCCGCCACCGGTTCCTCCTCGATGACACCGAGCCGGCCACGGCCGTGCGGCTGGACGTCTACCCCGATGGGGGGATGGCCCGGTTGCGCCTTTGGGGCTCACCGACCGACGACGGGCTGGCGGCGCTGCGCGCGCGATGGGACGAGACGGCCCCGTGACGGGGACCCGGCTCGGCACGGACACCTATGACGAGGTCGACGCGCGGCTCGCCGAGGTCGACGCGCGGCTGGTCGCCGGCTGGCCGGGGGACCCGGGCACCCGCCAGCCGGTGCACACCCTCTACCTGCCGGCCGACCGGGCCGGGCCCGCGGTGCTGGCCGACGTCAGACAGGTCGCGCTGGACGCCGTCGCTGCTCACGGGTCCGGCGCAGCGACCATGGCGGCCGTCGTCGGCCTGCCTGCCGAGCTGGTGGCGCAGGTGTGGCCGCGGGTGCTGGCCAAGCTCGAACGGGAGCCCGTCGAGGACCTGCGCCTGGACCTCGAGGACGGTTACGGCCGTCGTGCCGACGACGAGGAGGACCGGCACGCGCGGGCCGTGGGTGACCTGCTCGCGTCGCTCGCGGGTGCAGCCGGGTCGCCGTTCGTCTCGGGTGTGCGGGTGAAGTCGCTCGAGGGGCCGACCCGTCACCGGGGCATCCGCTCTCTCGACCTCGTCCTGGGGGCGGCGGGTGGGGTGCCGGAAGGGTTCGTCGTGACGCTGCCGAAGGTGACCTCGGTGGAGCAGGTCGATGCGATGGTCCTCGTCTGCGAACGGCTGGAGGACGCCCACGGCCTGCCTGCGGGAGCTCTGCGCTTCGAGATCCAGGTCGAGACGCCACAGGCGATCCTGGGTGCGGACGGAACTGCTCCGGTGGCCCCGATGCTGCACGCGGCGGCCGGGCGCTGCACCGGCCTGCACTACGGCACCTATGACTACAGCGCGTCCCTGGGCGTCGCGGCGGCCTACCAGTCGATGGCCCACCCGGTCGCCGACCACGCCAAGTCGGTGATGCAGGTCGCCGCCGCGCAGACCGGCGTGCGCGTCTCGGACGGCTCGACGAACATCCTCCCGGTCGGTGACGGAGAGGCGGTACGCGCCGCCTGGGCGGTGCACGCCCGGCTGGTGCTCCGCTCGCTCGAGCACGGCATCTACCAGGGCTGGGACCTGCACGGCGCCCAGCTGCCGACCCGATACCTCGCGACCTACGCGTTCTACCGCGACGGGATGCCGGCCGCGGCTGACCGGCTGCGAGCCTACGCATCGCGTGCCGAGGGTGGGGTCCTCGACGAGCCCGCGACCGCTCTTGCGCTGGCCGGGTTCCTCCTGCGCGGCGTCGACTGCGGTGCCCTTGACCTCGACGAGGTGCTCGGGTCGAGCGGGCTCGGCCGTGCTCACCTGGACGGCTATGCGCGACGCGGTGCTGTTGCCGGACCACCGGGCGGGGTGGCGTGGCTCGACCGGGCGCCCCTGCCCGGCGTACGGCAGGCGTTGTTCGCGGTCTGCGCGACGCCTCGGTGGGCCGATGCTGTCGCGGCCGCCCGCCCGTTCGGGTCGCCGGACGCTCTGTACGCCGCCGCCGACCATGCTCTGGCGGACCTGACGGAGAGCGACCTCGACGACGCCCTGTCCGGTCATCCGCGGATCGGCGGGCGCGTCGGGAGCGCCGAGTCGCGCCGGGAGCAGGCCGGGGTGTCCGGCAAGGGGACGCTGGCCGCGCTCGCCGAGGGCAACAGGGAGTACGAGGCGCGCTTCGGGCGCGTCTACCTGGTGTGCGCGAGCGGCCGCAGCGGCGAGGAGCTGCTCGCAGTGCTGCGCGGGCGCCTCGGCAACGACCCGGCGACCGAGCGCGCGGTCGTGCGCGAGGAGCTGGGCAGGATCAACCGGCTGCGCCTCGAGCGCCTGGTCGGGACCGAGGAGCACTGATGAGTGCCGTGACCACGCACGTGCTGGACGCCGGCACTGGACGACCGGCCGCCGGGGTGGCGGTTCGTCTCGACCGGCTGACCGACGGCCTGCCGGATTACAGCGGCTCGACGGCCGAACCGGTCGCGAGGGGCGTCACCGACGCCGACGGCCGGATCAGCGACCTGGGGTCCGCGGCGCTCGAGCCGGGGACCTACCGGCTCACCTTCGCGACCGGCGAGTGGTTCGCCGCGGCGGGGCGCGCGACGTTCTACCCGCAGGTCGTCGTCGACTTCTTCCTCGGCGAGGACAGGACGCACCACCACGTGCCGTTGCTGCTCTCGCCGTTCGCCTACTCGACCTACCGCGGGAGCTGAGATGGCGATCGTGCTCGGTGACAACCAGTACGGCAAGGCCGAGACGCATGTCGTCCGCGTCATCCGCGACACCGCCCGCCACGAGATCCGAGACCTCGTCGTGTCCAGCTCGCTGCGCGGAGATTTCGCGGACGCGCACGTCACCGGTGACCAGTCGGCGGTGCTGCCGACGGACACCCAGAAGAACACGGTGTTCGCCTACGCCAAGAAGCTGGGCATCACCTCGCCCGAGCAGTTCGCGGTGGCGCTGGCCCGGCACTTCGTGGACGACGTGGACACGGTGAGCTCTGCTCGGGTCACGGTCGAGGAGCACCGGTGGGAGCGCGCGTCGGTCGACGGGGCGCCGCACGACCACACGTTCGTGCAAGGCACGCAGGAGGTGCGCACCGTCGCGGTGGCGGTCGAGGACGGGTCGACGCACGTCCTCTCCGGCCTCACAGGGTTGGTGCTGCTCAAGTCGACCGGATCGGAGTTCCACGGCTTCCGCGTCGACGAGTACACGACGCTCGAGCCGACGACCGACCGGGTGATGGCGACATCGGTGACGGCCCGCTGGCGCTGGGCGACGGTCCCCGCCGACCCCGACGCGGCGTACGACGAGGTCCGCGCCACCCTGGTCTCCCGCTTCGGCGGGCTGCACTCGTTGGCGTTGCAACAGACCCTGTGGGAGATGGGACGCGGCGCCCTCGAGACGCGCGAGGACATCGCGGAGATCAGGCTCTCCGCGCCCAACCGTCACCACATCGCCGTCGACCTCTCGCGGTTCGGCCTGGAGAACCCGGGCGAGGTCTTCCACGCGACCGATCGTCCCTACGGCCTCATCGACGTCCAGGTGCTGCGAGAGAAGAGCAGTGGCGAGGGCCGGCCCGATGTAGGTCCTGCCTGGCGCGCGGTGCCAGGCTTCTTCTGAGGGTGTCGGCGATCAGGCACTCGACCTCTACAAGCTTACGTTCGGGTCTGCCCCCACCACGATTGACTACTTGCCGGGGGTGAAGCTCTTCAGCGCCGCGCGCCCGCCGGGCCCGTCGGTGTGGATGCTGAGCAGTGGGCCGACGCCGGGGGCGTAGAACTTCAGTTCCTGGACCTTCGGCTCGGTGGGGACCAGGTCTCGGGTCATCAGGATGTCCTTCTTGAAGTAGCCGAACGGCACCTTGACCTGCTCCTCGCCAACGGTGATGACCTCAGCCTTGTCCTCGGCCTCGCCGTCGTAGTACTCCTGGCGGTAGCACAAGTTCGGCGTCGGCTGCGCCGGCATCGCGATCCCTGGATGGGCTCCGTCGACGCCGGCCTCGAAGGAACCGGCGTGGTCCACGACGTTTCCGTTCTTGTAGTTCGTGACGTACTCGCCGAGGTACCAGATGTTGCCTTTCCTGTCCTGGGCGAACCAGTCGTCCGTGACCTCGACCGGCACGCCGTTCTCTGTCACCGTGTCGCGTACCACGCGGGCCTCGATCCCGTTGGCGATCTCCTTTGTCTTGCGGGTGACGACGATGACGACCTTCTGGTCCGTGCCCTTGCTGTCGGTCTCGCTGTAGACCCATCTGCTGCCCGGGCTCATCGGCCAGTACGGGTTGTCGATCTTTGTCGTGAAGTCCGCCCGTTGCAGATGGACGGGTTCGCTCCCCTGCGGTAGCCCGCCGGTCTTGCACGGTTTGCCCGACACGGCAGAAGCTTGGCTGTTGTTCTCGGCGCTCGCGCCGGCTGCCGTCAGGGCGAGTCCCACGGCGACGACGCTCAGCGCGCCTACGATTGGTCTGATGGTCTTCATCTCCACTGTCCTCTCGGTCCTTGCGAATCCCCTTGGTCCAGGTGGGCGTCATGGTTGCGGGCATCGAATGAGGTAACGATGAGCCACGAGGCATGGTGGGCGGCGCAGGTCACGTTGCGCCCGCCAAGCCCGCTGGGTTGAGACAGCTCGAGCGAGATTGCTAACGTGAACAGATGGCGCCGCCCGTCAGTCGCTGTGTGATGCTCAGCGTGGCTTTGTTGACGGTCTCCTGCTCGCAGAGCAAGGCGCCGCTGGCCGACGAGCTCGATCACTACACCGACAAGGGTGACGGCTGTCCGCAGGTGGTCTCGGCGATCTCCTACGCGGACGAGGCGTTGAAGGTCGCGGGCCAGGAGCACTACCAGGTCTTTGACGATGCGGTGCGCTCAAAGATCGCTGCGGTGAGCGGAACCATCGCGCTCGAGGTCCGCGACTTCCCCTCCGATGCAGCTCGCGACCAGGCGCGGAAGGTGGCGCGGCTCGCAGATGACACTGCCGCGCGCTCGGCGAAGGGAGATCGGCGGGTGCGGTTGCTGCGCGAGTACCGGCGCGAGGCGATAGGACTGGTGCTGGTGTGCTCCCAGGAGGTGCCCGGACTCTGACCCCGCTCGGGCGGAACTGCGCGCGGTCGCTCTGCTGATCGGCGGCCGTCCACCGCGGCCAGCCGCGGCATCACCAGCGGCCAGCCGTCGTAGCCGGGCGTAGTGAAGAAGACATCCGGCTCACCGAGCACGAGAGCGTGTTTCTCGGCCTCGTCACCGACGAACAGCACCGCGATGTCGGTCCGGATGAGTCGCGGCTTGCCCGGTCGACCAGGCCGGGAAAGACGAGCGCCATCACCGAATACCGGTGTCGTACTCAGCCAGGACTTCCTCGACGGTGCGTTTTGCCAGCAAGACGAACCCTGGGTTCGTCTTGCGGTAGTAGGGGATGATCAGGGCCGCTTGGTGGAGTGCGAAACCACGTGCTCGGATCCACCTTCCTTCGTCGACACCGAGGGCACCGCGAAGCACGGCTCGCCCGGCAGGTCCGAACCCGCTCCAGGCAGCGATCACCTCAGCGGCGGGGTCACCGACACCCACACCGCCGAAGTCGATGACCGCGCACAGCCGGCCACCGTGAACGAGCAGGTTGGGCCTCAGCAGGTCCGTGTGTATCCACACCGGCGCCTCTAGCCGCGCCGGTGCTTCCAGTGCATGCACCCAGACGGCGGTGGCTGCATCAGCGTCGCTTTGTGCCCACAATTTCACGCGCGGCAGTCGCGCACCGAGGTGCTCGCCGAGCCGGTAGATGGCGTTCACCGTCCCCGTCGACTGCACCGCACTGATCGGGAGCTCGGACCATTGCGGGAACTGAGCCAGGAGCAAGCGCCTCACCATTGCCGGGTCGATGTCGACCTCGTCGTCATGCATCTTGTGAGCGCTCAAGCTAGGCCGAATGCTCGACGCTGATGACGACATTGCCGATCTTCTGTCCCGTCTCGACGTAGGTGTAAGCCTCGACGATCTGGTCCAGCGAATAGCGTCTGTCGATGATCGGCGTGAACACTCCTGAGACGACCAGATCCTTGAGGTACCTCACCATCTCCTCGTCATGACGCGGAATGGGGAACCGGACCTTCTTGCCGCCGAAAAGCGGAGTGACGAGCGCCAGGATCGGATTCTGGGACAAGGGACCCAGCTCCGACGAAAGATAGGTTCCGCCCGGCTTCAGCAGTCGCTTGCAACGACCGAAACTGCTCTTGCCCACCGCGTCGAGGACCACGTCGTACGTCTGATCGTCCTTCGTGAAGTCCTCGGCGGTGTAGTCGACGACTCGGTCAGCACCCAAGCCCTTCACCAGCTCGACATTCGCGGTGTCGCAGACCGCAGTGATGTAGGCACCAAGACTCTTCAAGAGCTGAACTGCCGCCGAGCCGATGGCTCCGGTTGCGCCATGGACGAGGACCTCCTGCCCGCTCTGGATCTTCGCCGCCCTGATGAACGAGAGGGCGTAGTGCGAACCCTCGGTGATCGGAGCGGCTTCCTCGAACGTCACGTTCGGCGGCATTGTCGCGAGTGACCCGCCTTCGGGGACCGACATGTACTGGGCGTGGGCACCAAACCGGCCGTCGTCGTAGCCGAACACCCTGTCGCCAACCGCCAAGGACGCGACGTCGCTGCCGACGGCCTCGACTACTCCCGCAAACTCATTACCCAGGACCGGCACCCTTGGCCTGGTCAGCCCATAGACGACTCTCGCGAGAAAGGGCTTGCCCGCCCGGAAACCACAGTCGGTCCGATTCACCGTCGTCGCGTGGACCTTGACGAGAACCTCGTCGGTCCTGACAGTCGGCTTCTGCACTTCGGAGACACGAACCACATCCGGCGGCCCGAATCTGCTGTGAACGGCTGCCTTCACGAGTGCACTGTAGTGACAGGGCCAAGCGGCCAGGCTTCACGCGACCCGACCGGCTACAGCGTGCGGTGCATGACGTGCAGGCCCACGAGACCGTGCCTCGCGTGGTCGAAAGCCTCGGGCACCGTGCCGATGACCGCGAAGCCGAGGGACTGCCACAGCGCCACCGCCGCGGTGTTGGTCTCGACGACCGCGTTGAACTGCATGCTGCGAAAGTCGGCGTCGCGCGCCCAGTCGACGGCGTACTGCCCAAGCGCGCGGCCGACTCCTCGACCTGCGTGCCCAGCGTCGACCATGAAGCTTGCCGTGGCGACGTGGGCACCTCGACCCGGACGGTTCGGACCCATCTTCGCCGAGCCCACCACCGCGTCGTCGACGACCGCGACCACGGTCCGGCCCGGTGCCCGCTCCATCCACAGGGACCGACCTGTCTCCGGCGTCAGCCCGTCGGGATAGGCGTAGGACTCGCCGGCGTCGACAATGGCCGAGAAGAACGGCCAGACCGTCGGCCAGTCCTCGTCCTCCGCGACTCGGATGATCACGACACCACCCTAGGCACGTCCCCGCGACGCCCGCTCGACGCCGGGCCGGGACCGCAGGGGTCGACAGTGCCGAGGTCCGACGCGGCAGACATTTCGGTTCTCGGCTACCGTCCCCGCCCGTGCTCCTGCTGCTGCCACCCTCCGAGGTGAAGACGTCCGGCGGCACCGGGCCGCCGGTCGGCCGCCGACCACGGTTGTCCACGCCGGGTCTCGCCTCCGCGCGCGGGGACCTGGTGGCCGCGTTGAGGCAGGCCGCGAGATCGGATCCCGACGGTCTGGCCGCAGGCCTGCGGGTCCCGCCCGGCCTCGCCCGTGCCGCCGTGAGGGCGAACGCCTCCGTGGCCACCGCGCCGACCCGCGCCGCCCTGGACCGGTACGCCGGTGTGCTGTACGCGGCGCTCGACGTGCGGACACTGACGGCGGCGGGGCGGCGCCGTGCCGACGTCGAGATCCTCGTGCTCAGCGGCTTGTGGGGCGTGGTGCGCGGCGGGGACCACGTGCCCGACTACCGCGTGCCGGCCAGCGGCCTGGTCCAGGGTCTCGGCGGGGTCAGTGCCCACTGGCGGCGCCCGCTCGCCGACGTGCTGCCCGAAGTCGTGGGCAACGACGCCGTGCTCGACCTCCGCTCGACCGACTACGGCGCGATGTGGCGGCCGGCCGGTGACCTGCGTGACCGGGTCGTGGCGGTGCGGGTGCTCGCCGAGCGCGGCATCGGTGACCGCCGTACGGTCGGGCCGGTCAGCTTCCACGCGAAGACGGTCAAGGGCCTCGTCGTGCGGCACCTGGTGAGCGCTCGGACCCGCCACCCCGACCCGATGGCAGCCCTTGCCGACGCGGCAACCGCTCTTGATCTGAGGCTGGTGGACACGAGCACCGCGACGGCGCGTTCGGCCGACCTTGGGCCGCTTCACGCCGCTGCGCCAGGCGCGTCTGGAACCGTAGGCTCCCGGCGCGAGCAACCCGGAGCGGCGGCCGCAGGTGACCTCTACCAGGTCGCTCGCCACGGTCAGCCCCTCGCTGACCCGGCAGGTTCTCGCTCCTCGCGAGGTGCCGCTGGGTGGGCCGCGGGCCATGCTCGTGCGGCGGACGCTGCCGCACCGCGAGCTGCGCACGGTCGGTGCCTGGTGCTTCCTCGACGACTACGGGCCGTCCGACCGCGTCACGGCGTACGCCGGGCCGGCGCTGCCCGCGCCCGTCCTCCCGGGGACCCGTCTACGGCCGCGTGGCCGAGCTGAGTCAGCGTTCGGCGGCGGCCCGGAGAGCGGTCAGGGTGGCCTGCATGCCGCGCCGGTTGTGAGCGGCGCGGTCGGAGATGCCCATGAGCGGGACCGACGCGAGCTTGAGGAGGTGGACCCGCCGGTCGCTCCAGCCCTCGGTCACGGTGGCGCCGTCGGCGGTGGCCTCGAGGTCGTAGGACCAGCGCGAGATGGGCACCCCGGCGAAGTCCACGTCGAAGGCGAACCGTCGGCCCGGCTCGGCCGCGGTCACCGTGCAGGTGGTGGTCCACCGCATCGGACCGCGCTTGTTGGTGCCACGGAAGCGGGCACCGACGGCGGGACCGGTCGCATCGCCGACCCAGCGGCACGATGTGGTCTCCGGGCTCCACCGGCCCATGCTCGTCACGTCGCTGACCAGGTGGTAGACGACTGACGGCGCCGCCCGGATCTGCTCGGTCACCTCGACGTCGGCCACGCCCTCATCAGGTCCGATCAGGCTCACCAGCGGTCGTGCACGTGGGCGCGCACGTCACGGTCGTAGACCTCGCGCAGGGCCACGAGCGCCCTATCGTCCAGCGGCTCGAGGTCTGCGGCGGCAGCGTTGCCCCGCGCCTGCTCGGCGTTGCGCGCACCGGGGATCACCGTGCTCACTCCCGGCTGGTCGATGATCCAACGCAGTGCGAGCTGAGCTGTGGTCGTACCGTCCGGGGTGTACGTGGCGAGCTCCTGTGCGGCCCGGACGCCGACCTCGAACGGCACACCGCTGAACGTCTCACCGACGTCGAAGGCCTCACCGTTTCGGTTGTAGCTGCGGTGGTCATCGCCCGCGAACGTCGTGGTCTCGTCGTACTTCCCGGAGAGCAGCCCGCTGGCGAGCGGCACCCTCGCGATGATGCCGACGCCGGCATCTGCGGCGGCCGGAAGGACGTGTTCGAGCGGCTTGCGACGGAAAGCGTTGAGGATGATCTGCACCGTGGCGACGTTCGGTCGCGCGATCGCGGTCAGTGCCTCCTCGACCGTCTCGACCGAGACGCCGTAGGCAGCGATCACCTTGTCGTCGACGAGGCTGTCGAGGGCGTCGAAGACCCCGTCGTCGGAGAACACCGAGGTGGGTGGGCAGTGCAGCTGGACCAGGTCGATCGTGTCGACGCCCAGGTTGCGTCGGCTCCGGTCGAGCCAGCCACGGAACGACTTGTCGGTGAAGGCCTCCGCCACGTGCGGGTCGGCGCGACGGCCCATCTTCGTTGCCACCACGAGGTCGGCGTCGGGTCGGTCGCGGAGCAGCGCGCCGATGAGCCGCTCGCTGCGTCCGTCGCCGTAGGCGTCTGCGGTGTCGAGGAAGGTGACGCCCGAGTCCACTGCCGCGTTGAGGACGTCGAGGGCGTCGCCTTCGCTCACCTCGCCCCAGTCGGCGCCGAGCTGCCAGCAGCCGAGGCCGACCACCCCGACCTGTCGACCCGTCCGCCCCAGCTGTCGCGTCTGCATGCCGTCGAGCCTATGTGGGTTCGTCGGGCCCGGTCGGGGCACCTCCCCCTCGTGCTGATGCAGGTGGTCCAGCGGATGCGCGGGAACCGGACCTTGCGCGGTCTTGCCCGGGTGGGGCTGCTGTCCCGGGCGCTGCTCTACCTCCTGCTCGCCTATCTCGCGGCAGCCGTGGCGGGGGGTTGGGGCGGTGGAGGGGCGCAGGCCAATGCCAACGGCGCGCTGTCCACGGTCGCCGTGACCCCGCCGGGCCTGGTGGCACTGGTGGGGGCGGCGGCGGGGTTCGCGGCCTTCGCCCTGATCCGCCTCGCGGGCGCCTACGGAGACGGTCAGGTGGCAAGGCCCCGGCGGGTGACGACGGCGGGTCAGGCGCTGTTCTACCTGGCCATGTCGGCGACGACGGTCTCCTACCTGATGGGGCGCCGGAGCACCGGGTCCAGCGAGCAGGAGGACTCCACGGTCATCGCCCTCGTGTCGACCCCGGTCGGTCGCGTCCTGCTCGCCGCCACCGGCGTGGTCGTGGTGTGCGTGTGCCTGTGGCAGGCGCGCCTCGCGCTACAGGGCGGGTTCGCCGACAGCCTGCACACCCGGGCGATGCGCGACGACGTGCTCGCCGCGACCCGGGTGACCGGCGGAATCGGCATCCTCGCCCGGGCCGCAGCGATCCTGCCCATCGGTGCGCTGATGGTGGTCGCGTCGGTCCAGGCGCGCCCGGGCGCGGCGAAGGACCTCGACGAGCTGCTCATGGCGCTGGCCCGGGAGCCTGTCGGCCACGCTCTGGTGTGGGCCGTGTCCGCAGGCTTCCTGGTCTTTGCGCTCTACAGCTTCCTGGAGGTTCCCTACCGTCGTGTGCACGCGGGCAACTGATCGGGCTGGTCGACGATGCTGGCGCCGTCCACAGGCCGCGGGCTGTCCACAGAACGCCGGGAGGGGCTCGTGCGTACGCCGGGGAGCGCGCACCCTCGACGGCATGCAGCCAACCGCCGACGCCGACCTGACCGTCGTCAAGATCTCCAACCCCGCCGACATCCTGGGCGTGCTGCCGCACCGCATCGGCTTCCATCCGACCGAGAGCCTGGTGATGGTGTGCCTCGAGGGGCCGCGTCGGCGCGACCGGCTGGTGATGCGCGTGGACCTGCCTACCGCTCGGGCCGAGCGGCGGTTCGCCCGGGAGATGACCGACCGGGTCCGGCAGGCAGGCGCCTCGGCCGTCGCACTGGTGTGCTACACCGATGCGCCGCTCGCCGTCAGTCAGCACCTGGCGAGAGCGTCACTCGTGGCGACGCTCAAGAAGCGGCTCGACGCGGACAAGATCGAGACCGTCGAGGCGCTGCTCGTGCGAGGTGGGCGCTGGTGGTCCTACCTGTGCGCCGATGAGAGCTGCTGCCCTTCGGCGGGGACACCGTTGTCCTCCGAGTTGACGAGAGCGGCCGGTCACTATGCCGCCGAGGCGGTGGCGCACGGCGGGGTCGTGCTGACCGACCGCGCGACGCTGGTGATGAGCATCGAGCCGTCGAGCAACCCGGTGGCGGAAGCAGTCCGCGCCCAGGCGGCCTGCACGGCCGGGGACTCGCTGGTGACGGTGATCGCGTGTGACGGTGTCGAGGCCGCAGGCAGGCTGGCCGTCACGACGCTGCACCGTCTGGTGGCCGCGTGGTCGGACGGCTGCCGAGAGGTGACGCCCGAGGATGCGGCGCTCATTGCCCTCGGGCTGCGCGACAAGCTCGCCCGTGACGAGGCGATGACGATGGTGCTCGACCACGACGAGGGCTTGCTCGTCGCCCTGTTCACCGACATCGTGCGCCTGGTCGATGATGTCGATGCCGCGCCGGTGTGCACACTGCTGGCGTGGACGGCCTACTCGCAGGGCCGGGGGGCGTTGGCCGTGGTGGCCGCCGAGCGGGCGCTGCGCTGCGACCCCGGCTACGACATGGCCGAGCTGGTTCTTGCGGGCCTGAGCAACATGGTGGCGCCGAGTGCGATCCGGGACGTGGCCGCGCGGGTGCGTGCCGACCTCGCGCGCTGAGCGACAGCGAGCCGCACCAGGGTGCTAGTTCAGCTTGCGGGTGGCGTCGGGCAGGGCCCCCCCGCCGTGCACGTCCTCGGCGAACGTCGCGAGCGCGGTGAGGGCGACGTTCTGGCTCCAGGGGCCGTAGGACACCCGGGCCACGCCCAGCCGCTGCAGGGTGTCCAGGCCCGGCGACCCGGGCCCGCCGATGACGTTGACGGTCTGTGGGCCCAGCGCCTCGACCAGGCGGGTGACGGTGGGCTCGTCGAGCTTGCCGGGGACGAAGAAGGTCGAGGCGCCGGCGTCGAGGTAGGCGCGGCCCCGTTCGATGGCGTCGGCGAGGACCAAGTCGGGCTCCTTGTCGGCAGCCTCGAGAAAGGCGTCGGTGCGGGCGTTGAGGACGAAGGGCACCCCGGCCTTCTCCCCGGCCGTGACGGCGGACTCCACGGCGCGCACCGCGTCGGGCAGGGGGTCGAGCCGGTCCTCGAGGTTGGCGCCGACGACGCCCACGTCGATGGCGCGGCGAACGGTCTCCCCGGCGTCGCCGTAGCCCGCTTCGAGGTCCGCCGTGACGGGGAGGTCCACAGCGGCGGCGATGCGGCCGACGGCGGTGATCATCAGGTCCCGCGGGATCTGCTCCCCGTCGGGGTAGCCGTGCGCCGCGGCGATCGAGTGGCTGGCGGTGGCCAGCGCCCGGGTGCCCGGCACGTCCGCCACGACCCTGGCCGTGATGACGTCCCAGACGTTGACGAGGAGCAGGAGCTCCGGAGCGGTGTGTAGTTGGAGGAGCTCGCGGGCCTTGCTCGACGTTGGTGGTCATCGCAGCAACCTATCCTCGGGGGCGTGGCCGATCTGAGCTCCCTTCCCGCCGATCTGCCCGTGCCCGAGGACGACGGTGCTGCCGACCATCTGCTCGGGCAACCCGCTCCCCGCCTCAGGCTGAGCAGCATGTCCGGCGAGAGCGTCGATCTCGGCCGGCTCGGGCCCGGCCGCACGGTGCTGTACGTCTACCCGCTGACCGGTCGGCCGGACGCCGAGCTTCCCGAGGGGTGGGACGACATCCCAGGAGCTCGCGGCTGCACCGTCGAGGCGTGCGGCTTCCGGGACCACCACGCCGACCTCCTCGTTGCTCAAGCGACTGACACTGGTGATCCGGGAGAACGTGGTCGAGCACGTGTTCTACCCAGTCTTCCGGCCCGACGAGCACGCGGAGCAGGTTCTGGCCCGGCTGCGCTCGCACCCTGAACCCGAGACGGCCCGACAGGGTTCGTTCGCGGCGGCGACCTGGCCGAGCCCGGTGGTGGTGAACCGGGGCGTCACCGGTCCCGGCGTACCGCTCGTCGTCCTGCTGCACGGTCGCGGCTCCGACGAGGAGGAGATCATCGGCCTGGCCGACCGGCTGCCAGTCCGACCCCCCTTTGTAGCGTGCTGACATGTGGACGAGGACCGGCACAGGAGTCGCGGCTCAGCAGGCCGTGGTGTCGGGCACCGCGGGCGCGGTCTCGGCGGTGCGTGACGGCGCACTTGCAGGTGCGTCGGCCGAGTCCCTGGCAGACACCCTCACCGAGGTGCGGCAGGTTCAGGCGCAGCTCGAGTGGGTCGCGCTCAGGTCGTTCGCGAGGTCGACGTCTCGGGTAGCCACGTCGTCGACGGCGCGCTGACACCGCAGTCCTGGCTGCGGCAGCGGGCCAGCATGTCGCCCGGAGAGGCGACCGCCGCGGTCCGGACCGCCCGCGCGCTGGGCTCGGGGTCTCTTGATGCAACGTCACGGGCGCTCTCGACCGGGGAGATCGACCCCGGCGCACGCGCGCCTGATCGCCAGGGACGCGCTCGACGCACCGGCCGGCGCGGTGTCGCTCATCGAGCCGGTGGCGCTGGCGGTCGCGCGAGTCCGAGCCACGGCGGGTCGCTGAGGTGATGCGCGAGTTCCGGCACGCGCTGGACCCCGATGCCGCCGACGAGGCAGCCGTCCGGCGCTACGACCGCCGCGGCCTCTCGGCGGCCACCACTCTCGACGGGATGGTGGCGGGCCGGTTCCTGCTGGATCCCGTCCTCGGCTCGGCCTTGCTCACTGCGCTCGACGCGGCGGCACCGCTCGTCACGGGCGACCGGCGCAGCGCACCGCAGAAGCGGGCTGATGCGTTGGGCGACATCGTCCGCCACTTCCTCGCCACCGCGGACGCGCCACGCACCGCCGGAGCCCACCCGCACGTCGTGGTCACGACGGCCCGCGCGGCCTCTGGCCCATCGTGCCCACCCGAGGAGCACGGCTCGACGCCGACGACTGGCCCGAACGGCGGCACACGTTCGAGCGGCGGCTCGAACGTGTCGTGGGTCGGGCTGGTCCCCGACTCGACGGCGGAGCGGGTGGCCTGTGACGCGCAGGTCACGGTCGTCGGGGTCGACACGGACGGCGAGGTGCGTGACGTCTCGACGACCCGCCGGTTCTTCACCTGGGTGCAACGCCTCGCAATGATCGCCCGCGACGGCGACCACTGTCCGTGGCCGTGGTGCCAGCGACCTGTCTGGTGGGCCGACGGCCATCACGTGCGGGCCTGGCAGCGAGGGGGCCGCACGACCGTCGCCAACGGTGCGCTGCCCTGCGAGGGCCACCACATCTCTACGAAGGACACTGGACCCTCGAGAGGTTGCGGGACGGGCGCTACCTCGCCCGGGACCGCAGCGGTCGGGTCACCGGCCCTGAGCCGCACCGCCGGCCCCGCGGCATGCGCCCACCTCCGCGCCGGCGCGAGTGAGCCGTAGGCTCCCGCCATGCCGTCGCCGGACCTGCCCCAGCGCGCCCGTGTCGTGGTGATCGGCGGTGGTGTCATCGGTACGTCGGTCGCCTACCACCTGGCACACCTCGGCCAGGACGTCGTGCTCGTCGAGCGGGACCGGCTGACCTCCGGCACCACCTGGCACGCGGCCGGCCTGATGGTGACCTTCGGGTCGACGTCGGAGACCTCGACCGAGCTGCGGAAGTACACCCGCGACCTCTATGCGCGACTCGAGGCCGAGACGGGTCTGGCAACGGGGTTCAAGCCGGTCGGCTTCATCGAGGTCGCGAGCGACGACGACCGGCTCGAGGAGTACCGCCGGGTCTCCGCCTTCAACCGCTGGTGCGGCATCGACGTGCAGGAGATCTCACCGCGCGAGGTAGGCGAGCTGTTCCCGCTCGCGCGGACCGACGACCTCCTTGCCGGCTTCTACGTCGCCGAGGACGGGCGCGCGAACCCTGTCGACGCGACGATGTCCATGGCCCGCGGTGCGCGGATGGCCGGTGCGACCCTCGTCGAGGGGGTCGCGGTGCTCGACGTGCTGACCCGGCGCGGCGCTGTGACCGGCGTACGGACGTCTGCCGGTGACGTCGAGTGCGAGTTCGTCGTGAACTGCGCGGGCATGTGGGCTCGCCAGCTCGGTGAGCGCAACGGTGTGACGATCCCGCTGCAGGCCGCCGAGCACTACTACCTGCTGACCGAGGAGATCCCGGGAGTCTCGGGGGACTGGCCCGTGCTAGAGGACCCGGCGTCCTACGGCTACTTCCGGGAGGAGGGCGGCGGGCTGATGCTCGGCCTCTTCGAGGCCGTGTGCGCGCCGTGGAACGTCGGTCGGGTCCCGGACGACTTCGCCTTCGGCGAGCTGGCCCCGGACTGGGAACGGATGGGCCCCTACCTCGAGAAAGCGATGGGACGGGTCCCGATCTCGGCCGAGATCGGCGTGAAGAAGCTCTTCTGCGGTCCGGAAAGTTTCACCCCCGACCTGCAGCCCGTGGTGGGTGAGGCACCGGAGGTGCGGGGCTACTTCGTCGCGGCCGGGCTGAACTCCATCGGGATCCTCACCGGCGGCGGGCTCGGGCGGGCGATCGCACACTGGATCGTCGACGGCCGCCCGGACGTCGACGTGACGGGCATGAACATCGACCGGTTGCACGGCTACCAGGCCAACCCGGAGTACCGCGCGACGCGCACCGTCGAGTCGCTCGGCATGGTCTACCAGTGCCACTACCCGACCCGCTCCATGCAGACAGCACGGAACGCGAAGACGTCGCCGCTGCACGACCGGCTCGCCGCGCGCGGTGCCTACTTCCGTGACGTCAGCGGCTGGGAGGGCGCCGACTGGTACGGCGAGCCCGGTCAAGCTCCTGACCCCGGTCCACTCACCTGGGGCAGGCCGGCGTGGTTCGACCGGTGGGCGGCCGAGCACCGGGCGGCGCGCGAGAACGTCATCTGCATGGACATGTCGTTCATGTCGAAGTTCCAGGTGCAGGGACGCGATGCGGGCCGCCTTCTGCAGCACCTGTCGGCGAACTCGGTCGACGGCGCCGACGGCCTGATCGCCTACACGCAGTGGCTCAACGACGGGGGCACGCTCGAGGCCGACCTCACGGTCACCAAGCTCGACGCCGAGCGGTTCTGGGTCGTCGCGTCCGACACCGCGCACCGGCACGTCGAGACGTGGATGCGCCGGCACATCACCGAGGATATGAACGCCTACGTCGCCGACATGACCTCCGGCTCCGCCCAGGTCAACGTGCAGGGACCGCACTCCCGCGCCCTGCTGCAGGCGCTGACCACGGCCGACCTGTCCGACGAGGTCTTCCCGTTCCGCACGGCCCGTTCGATCGACATCGGCTTCGCGCGGGTGCTCTGCGTGCGCATCACGTACGTCGGGGAGCTGGGCTACGAGCTCTACATCCCGGTCGAGCAGGCCACCCACGTCTACGACCGTCTCGTCGCCGCGGGGGAGCCGTTCGGGATGTCGCACGCCGGCCTCAAGGCGCTGGCGAGCCTGCGGATGGAGAAGGGCTACCGCGACTACGGCCACGACATCGACAACACCGACTCCGTGCTGGAGGCCGGACTGGGTTTCGCGGTCGACCTGGACCACGACTTCATCGGGCGCGCTGCAGTCGAGGCGAGAAAGGCCGACGGGCCCCTGACCCGTCGCCTCGTGCAGGTCCTGGTCACCGACCCCGAGCCGATGCTCCACCACGCCGAACCCGTCCTGCGAGACGGCAAGCCCGTCGGCTACGTGCGTGCCGCGTCCTACGGCCACACCCTGGGCGGGGCCGTGGGTCTGGCCATGGTCGAGGGCAGCGAAGCCGTCGACAAGGCGTGGCTCGAGGGCGCGAAGTGGGAGGTCGACGTCGCCGGACGGCTCTGCCCGGCGATCACGTCGCTGCGACCTCTCTACGACCCGACGATGGCCCGCGTGCGGGCGTGAGGCAGCCCGCGACCAGTCTGGCTGTGGACAAGTTCACGGAGCTCGCGGCGCGTGGCGACAGGATTGCCGCATGACATTCACCGACCTCCCTGACGACTGGCCGGAGCGACCGTTGACCGAGCCGCAGCTGGTCGCCGACGTGCTGGACCTGGTCGTCTCCGTCCGTGACCGCCGCTCCGGCGCGCTGGCTGTGCTGATGTGTGACGAGGACGACCGCCTTGTCCAACCGGTGGTGATCACCGACCTCGAGCCGATGGCCGACGAGGACGACCGTTGCGATGCGCTGGCAGTGATCACCGGAGCCATGGAAGGTCGCGGCTCGATCATCGTGGCGGTGGCCCGCCGTGACGGGCTGAGCATCACCGAGGACGACCGGGTCTGGGCGCGGGCCGCCCGGCGGGCGGGCGCCGGCGCGGTGCGGTTGCTGGGTGTCCACCTGGTCACTGCGACCGGCTCGCGCGAGGTCCCGCTCGACCTCGCCGCCTGAACAGTGAGGAAACGGCATCCGCTGGCGTAGCGTCGGGTACGTGAGCGAGTTCGCGGCCGGCGAGCGGGGGATCCGCCTGGGTCAGCTGCTCAAGCTGATGAGCCTGGTCGACACAGGGGGAGCGGCCCGCGAGGTGCTGGCGGCGGGCGAGGTACGGGTGAACGGCGAGGTCGAGACGCGGCGCGGCCGCCAGCTCAAGGAGGGCGACACCGTGGAGTACGGTCCCGAGCGCATCGACCTCACCTGACCGGTGCGGGCCCACCTCCCGGCTCTCGAGGGAACGGGCCTGAGCCTTGGCTCAGCTCACCTCGGGGACGGCGAGCTCGCCGAGCCGGGACCAGTCGTCCTGCGGGATGGTCATGTTGACGATCCGCGGCGTCTCGGCGAGGTGCGAGGGCAGCGTCAGCTGCGCGCGCCGGAAGTGCTCGGACTGGACGTGTGCGGCCCCGGACTCGTCGTCGCGAAAGGCTTCGACCAGGACGTACTCCGTCGGGTCCTCGACACTGCGGGACCAGTCGAACCACAGGCAGCCCGGCTCGCTGCGGGTCGCCTGGGTGAACTCGTGGACGACCTCGGTCCACCGGTCGGCGTGCTCGGGCAGTACGCGGAACTTCGCCGTAACGAAGATCATTGTCGGCTTCTCCCGTTATGCAGGGTGGGTGCTGCGCCCCATCGGCGCGCCGACGATGCTATGCGGCCCCCGTACGGTCCGAGCAGCCGCGGCGTCTCGACCCGGTCCGCCGCCGAGCTCGGCCTAGCCGATCGTCGGGCCGGCGAGACTGCCGACCGCATAGGTGATCCCCGCGGCACCGAGACCGATCGCCAGCTGCCGCAACGCCCGGGTGAGCGGGGGCCGGCCCGCCGGAGAGAACGCCGACGATCGAGCCGGTGACGAGCAGGGCGACCCCGACGGAGGGCGCACGCCACGGCGAGCGTGGCTCCCATGGACAGCCCGAGTGCATAGGGCAGCACCGGCACCGCCGCACCGTAGGCGAAGAACGCGAAGCTCGACAGCGCGGCGGAGCGCTCAGAGCCGACCGCGTCGAGAGCCTCGAAGGAGGGTGGCTCGAAGATCTCCTTCTGGCGCTCGAGCACCACGTCCGCCCGCTGCTGCGCCTCCTCCGCGGGCATCCCGCGGGCGCGGTGGACCAGGGCAAGCTCGTTGGCGTCGACGTCGAGGTGGGGGACCAGCGCATGGGTGCCGGGGCCGGGCGCGGAGGCGGTGAGCAGCTCCCTCTGCGAGCGCACGGAGATCCACTCCCCGGCGCCCATCGACAGCGCGCCGGCCACCAGGCCGGCCAGGCCGGTGAGCAGGACGGTGCTCGCCGCCACCCCGCCGCCGCTGACTCCCAGGACCAGGGCGAGGTTGCTGACGAGCCCGTCGTTGGCCCCGAACACGGCGGCCCGGAACGTCCCCGACACCCGTGCCCGGCCGCGCGCCGCGAGTCCGCGCACGACCTCCTCGTGGACGCCCTCGTCGGCGGCCATGGCCCGGGTGGCGTCCAGGTCGGCGAGGTACGGTGTGCGGCTCTCCGACCGCTACACGAGAGCGAGCACGAACACCGACCCGAACCGCCGGGCCAGCGCCCCGAGCGCCCGGGTCCGCAGGCTGCCTCGCTGCGGCCGGCCGACATCCTCGCCCAGCAGCCGCTCCCAGTGCGCGGCGTGGCGCGCCTCCGCCTCGGCTATCCCGAGCAGGATCTCCTCGAGCGGTTCAGGAGCCGAGCCGCGCCGTCGTACACCTCGACCGTGGCCCTGCCGTCGCCCGGCACGCGGACCTGGGTGTGCTGGACCTCGGTGCCGGCACTGCGCAGCAGGGCGGTCGCCCGACCGTCGCCCGACAGGACGAAGCGGGACACCCGCGGCTCGAGCATCACCGCGTCGACCCTGGCCTCGTCGCCGCGCCCGGCGGTCGTGGTGACCCGCAGCGAGGTGGCGCTGCGGGACAGCTCACGGCGCAGCGTCACCGGGAGCAGCGCGCCGGGGGCCGGGGAGACGCCTTGCGGGCCGATGTCGCCGGACCCGACGCGACCGAGCCCTCCGCCTTCGGGGCCGGACCCCTCGGCGGGGCGGCCCGCCGACCAGGTCGTGACCGCGGAGCTGCCGGGTACCAGGTCGACAACGGGCAGGACGAGACGTTCCTGCTCGGCCCGCGGCACCGCCAGGGTGGCGGTCGCCCGCTCAGCCAGGGCCAGGTAGCCGGTGCCACCGAAGAGCGACTCACCGGTCCACTTCTCCGTGAGAGTCACCACGCGCGCGGCGCCGGTCGTCGTGGCGTCCTCCGCCTGCACGGTCGTGGTCCCGACGCGTTCGACGATGCCGGCGACCTGCGCGGCTCGTGCCACGTCGGGGTTGGCGTCGAGCGCGAGCATGGTCAGCAGCCCGTGGATGGTCGACTCGGCCCCCGAGTTGGTGTTGACGACTCCGTCGCCGGAGATGCCGTCGATGGTGCGTCCGGTCGCCGGGTCGTAGGCGGGGACACCGGCCGCGTTGGCACCGAAGAACCATGCCGCCTGCATGCCCGCCAGCGCCGGAGGCCGACCCGGTCGGTCACCTCGGCGACGGCCAGCAGGGACTGCACGCGCGAGTCGGCGCCGTAGGCGATCTGCGACTGGTCCAGTCGCGTGGGCAGGCGGCCGTTGTCGGAGCCGCCAGAGGTGAGCATCCACGGCGTGAAGACCGCGGCGTCCTTGACCGCTGGCGCGACGTACGTCTTGGTGTCCAGCGCCTCCGATGCGCGGGAGAGCGCGGCCGGCATCTGTGAGCCCCAGGCGTGCCACACCGACCGTGACAGCGCCCATGGGTACACCGCGCCGAACGGCCAGCTGCGAGGTGTCCCGTCGGAGAGCCCGGCGATGCCCTCGGCGAGCCGCTCGAGGGCCGTACGCCCGGAGCGGCTGCCTCCGGCCGCGACGTAGGCGGCGAGGCCGAGCACCGCCTCCGCACTGGCATCGCCGCCGTCGGCGATCAGCCACGATGGCGTCGGGCGGCCGTCGACCGACTGCATCTGCCCGTACGTGTCCAGGACCTGGCGCTCCACGGCCTCGATGGAAAGCTCCAGGCCGTCGCCAGGAAGAGGGCGAAAGCCTCGTCAGCCGGCGCATCCGTGGCGACGAAAGCGGAGTAGCCCTCGCCGAGTGCCCAGATGGTGCGGGCGAGCCAGTAGGACGCGTCGCTGTCGGACGGGTCAGGCAGCTCCACCGGCTC
>Ga0180121_10000174_pt1 | contig 24407 bp, 21 predicted proteins | sample AntDrymUQ5402106_2_FD_129676 | JGI IMG/M metagenome (GOLD analysis project Ga0180121, IMG submission 129676) | Polar desert sand microbial communities from Dry Valleys, Antarctica - metaG UQ540 (21.06) (version 2) (version 2) | ecosystem: Environmental > Terrestrial > Soil > Desert | place...
CAGCGTACTTGGTCTCCCCGTCATTAACATTCCGGGATGCGCGCCCGTTGGTGATAACTTCACAGATGCCGTGCAAGCGATTCTGCTCTTCCTGCAAGGTCTCGGCCCGCTGCCGGAGTTCGACGAGCTGGGCCGTCCGGCGTGGCAGTTCTCCGAGACCGTGCATCGCCGCTGTGTACGCGCCGGTTACTACGAAGAGGGCACTTTCGCGAAAGAGTATGGCGACCCAGAGTGTCTAGTTGAAATCGGTTGCTGGGGACCTGTCGTTCAATGCAACATTACTGAGAAGGGCGCGGTCGCGCACATGGGCGGCTGCATGAATGCGGGCGGACCTTGCATCGGCTGCACGATGCCAGGCTTCCCCGACAAGTTCTCGCCATTCTACAAATCGCCGCCTGGCTCGCTCTTCTCAAGTAATGCGTCGCGGGTGCTCGGCTCAATCGTGCGACCGCTGCGCCGAATCAGCCAGCGCGAGCGCAACCGCGAGATTCGCTGGCACGAGACAGTGTCAAGCGGCTGGGCAATGGAGAAAGGCGACGTTTCGCTCACGCACAAGGTTCTGGAATTCTTTTACGAGGCGATGCAGTTTCAAGGCGCGAAGCGTCCCGAACGACACCGCACCGAAGACAAATCTTCGTCAGGCTACCAAAGCCTGCCTGAACGCTTGTATGGCAAAGATTATCAGGTGCTTCCCGAACAGCGTGGGCGGAAAGCAGAGAAGAGAGGCGAACACACAGAAGGAGGAGAAGAATGAGCAAACAAACGAGTATTGTCGCCTTGTTGACGGCGATTGGAATTAGCGTTCTGGGAGCGGCTTGCTCAAACCAGCCGAGCGATAGCACGGCGTACAGCGGACCGATAGTGAAAACCGAACCGGCGCAAGCTGCGAGCGATAAAGGCGATCAGGTCGTGACCGGTGGCGACCTCGCGTTTATGAACGACGCGGCTCCGGGCGGCGTGGCTGAAGTCGAGATGGGGCGAATGGCGGCCAAGCAAGCTCAGAGCAGTGAGGTGAAACAGTTTGGAGAGCGAATGGTCGTCGACCACACGAAGGCGGGCGAGGAGCTGAAGCAGTTGGCGAGCATCAAGAAGGTCACGCTGCCGGCGATGGTCAATCCGAAGCACAAGGAGGCGATGGAGAAGTTGTCGAAATTGAAGGGCGCGGACTTTGACCACGAGTACGTGACCGCTATGGTTGCGGATCACGAAAAGGACGTGGCGGCATTTGAAAATGCCGTGAAAGCCGGCGTGGATGCAGACGTGAAAGCGTTTGCCGCGAAGACGCTGCCGACGCTCAAAGCGCATCTGCAAATGATCCGCGACATCGCAAGCAAAATGGATCATAAAGCGACTCCCTGAAATTCGAATAATTTACTTAACAGTTTTTTCGTGCGGTCTGGTGTGATTTTGTAGATGGAGTCTTTGCCCACAGACAGCGATTCACGAAGAATCACGAAACTCAAAGCGGTTCTCATTGATGAAACCAGCGAAAATGACTTAACGACAGGACAACAGAGGAATATGAACCAGATGCTAAAAGCAACTTTTGGAGCGGGCTGCTTCTGGGGCGTTGAGGCAGCGTTCCGTCAAATTAAGGGAGTCGCGGCAACCCAGGTTGGCTACCTCGGAGGCAACTCTGAGAACCCAAGCTACAGGGAAGTGTGTACCGGCAAAACCGGTCATGCGGAAGTTGTGGAAGTCGAATACGATCCATCCCTCGTCACCTACGAGAAACTCCTTAAAGTGTTCTGGGAGAATCATGACCCCACACAGCATAACCGCCAAGGCCCTGATGTTGGCGCGCAGTATCGAAGCGCCATCTTCTTTCACACGCCAGAGCAGGAAGCCGCGGCGAGGGCTTCGAAGCAAACACTTGAAAGAGACGGCAAGTACAAGAGACCGATTGCCACAGAGATCATGCCGACATCGAAGTTCTGTAGAGCTGAAGAATATCACCAGCAGTACTTAGAAAAACGCGGATTGGCTCAATGTCACATTTGATGCCGGAAGAGGTGAGCGTGAGAGTATATGAACTGAACAAGTTCACCGCCATCCTGTTCCGCGTTCCAGGCGAAGGAAGTCAGAGGAAGATTTAAGAGAAGGAGCAAAGGGATGAAAAGCAACGGACAGACTAAAAGTCCAGACCCTACAGACGTGTTGAGGGGGCTGGCGGCGGGACTGATCGGCGGGTTGGTCGCCTCATGGACCATGAATCAGTTTCTGGCGATGACCAGTAAACTGGCGGAGGAATTAAATAGATCGCAAGGCGGGCAGAAGAAGAAGGAAAAGCCGGAGAAAAAGGAGAGCGACGATGCGACGGTGAAGGCGGCGTCAGCAATTTCCGAAAATGTCTTCGATCACAAACTGACGAAGAGCGAGAAGAAAGTCGCCGGGCCCGCAGTCCATTATGCTTTCGGCACAATCACGGGCGGCTTTTACGGCGCTGCAGCCGAACTCGCTCCAGTCATTAGTGCAGGCGGTGGTCTACCCTTCGGTGCGGTCTTCTGGCTCGTAGCGGACGAAGCGGCGGTGCCGGCGCTCGCACTCTCGAAGCCACCGACTGAATATCCGGTCTCGACGCACGCCTCCGCGCTCGCGTCGCATTTCGTTTACGGCGTGACGACCGACGTCGTGCGCCGTGCCGTCCGTCGCGTGTTATGACAGTTGTGCCCGCTCCGGCGATAGTTAGGTCTCCCTCCGCTAGACAAAGTCTGTTGGCCGCGTGGCGCTGGTGGCTGCCACCCTCGCTAATTGCGCTCACGCTGGCCCTTGTTTTCGTTGATCCTTTTGCGGGCGATTGGGACGCCCTCGATTACACAGTGTTGGCCGTGCAGGGTCGTCCCTCTTCGATGATCCTGGGACGCACGCTATTCATCTTTGCCAATCACACGCTCTGGCGCATAGCGCACGCGCTCTTCGCCTTGCCGCCGGAGAAAGCGTATTTGCTTTTCAAATACGCTGTCGTTGTTCAGAGCCCGCTAGCCGTTATCGCCTGGTGGTGGCTCGCGCGTGATCTGACAAACTCTGTACACGCGGCAACTTTGGCGGCGTTGTTGCTGGCGCTGTCTCCTTTCTACATTATTTACAGCGGACAGGTGATGACGGAGATTCCTTCGCTGCTGCTCTTGGCTGTTGCGCTCACGATTCATCTAAAGGGGTTGCGCAGCAGACGTGTGGCGCTGGTCTTGGCGGGTGCGGCGTTGCTTGGGCTGGGCGTCAACGTGCGCGAAGCGGCGCTGCTTTTTGCACCCTGGCTCGTTTTTGCGCCGCTTGCCTGCGGCTGGAAGTTGGAGAGACGAGAAATAGCAGTGACAGCGCTGGCTTGCGTCGTATTTCTTCTCTGCGCATTTGGCCCGTTTGTTTTCCTGCTCTGGTCGAATGCCGCAAACTATCGCTGGGCGTGGAACGGCTGGATTGAATCTTCGCGCCTGGAGTCAGCTCGGCATCCGGTCAATATCGGCAACATCCTACCTTTGCTCCGTTACTTTTTCATCGCCGCGCCGCTCGTCTTCGTCGCGTTTCCTCTAGCGGCTATCAGAGAGTGGAGGCAATGTGGCCTTTCGCCGTTACTTGCGCTTGCGATCATCGGGTTGTTCTCAAATTTGTCGCTAATCATTCATTACAGCGTGGCCATTAACTGGCGCTACATGTTGGCGGGCATGCCGGCGCTAACACCGCTCGTGGTAAATTACTTTCTGCATTCTCAAACAGCGAAGCTGAGAAGCATGCAGCAGGCTTTCTGGAGCGTCGTCTTGAGTATTCTGTTCATCGCACTGATGGTTGGCCTTTTCGCCTGGCCCGTAGGTCGAGCGCACGTCGCAGAACGGGCGTTCGCGAAAGACTATCGCTCACGGCTCGCATTAGTGCCGCGCGATGCGGTAATGATTTCCGGAAGTCAGACGGTTGCCGTGACGTACTGGCGCGGGCTGGGAGCGGGCGAATGGGATGTGATTGGATCGGGCGGCGCCTGGCCAGGCGCAAGCCTCGCTTCGATAATTGCAAGAACTTTAGCGGATGGCCGCCGCATCTTCTTGGACACGGACCCGGGCTGTTGGTTGCCTGATGGTTGGCAACAACGGGAGATAGTTGAGCTGGTGAGTATCGAATCGCGTTTTCGCTTCCGCCGCATCTCCGACACGATCTACGAGATTAGGCCGCCTGACGACGAGACGAGTAAGGACATACCGCATCTCAGCCGCTTGTTGCCGTCCAACAGGGCTTGGTTGTGGAGTTGGAATCCTTTTGGCGCTCCGCTACGTAGATGGAGCGAACATCACGACCTCTCATGAACAACGGTTACTCGATTCTTGATCCACAAGCGCCCTCGTCTGCTCGGCGAGGCTCTTGCGGGCTCGCCATGATGATTAAAGCTCCGCGAGCGGGAGCTAGCAAGACGCGCCTCGTGCCGCCGCTTGCGCCTCACGAAGCAGCCGCCTTGAGCGTCTGCTTTCTGCGCGACACGGCGGCCAACATCGCTGGAATTAGCGCCCTGGGAGGCGCAGAGGGTGTTGCTGTGTACACCCCCGTTGGCGCGGAGGCTGCCTTCGATAACCTGCTCACCGAAACTTTCAATCTTCTCCCTCAGCGCGGAGAAAGTTTTGGTGAACGGCTCTTTTATGCAGCGGAAGACTTGCTGACCGTCGGATATGGATCATTATGTCTGATTGATTCGGATAGCCCGACGCTGCCGTCAACGCTGCTGACACAAGCCGTCAACGCTCTGGCGCGTGCGGGCGATCGCGTCGTGCTCGGAGCGGCGGACGATGGTGGTTACTACCTAATCGGACTGAAGCATGCCCATCATTATCTATTCGCGAATATTGACTGGAGCACGCCGAGAGTTCTCTCTCAGACTATCGAGCGCGCCGCCGAGATCAATCTGGAGGTGGATGTTTTACCAGCCTGGTACGACGTAGACGATGCGGCGACACTGGTCCATCTCTGTGACGAGCTTTTTTCATCGAATGGTGAGCGTGCCGTTCGAGCTGGCTTAGCGGGATACGATGCGCCTCACACGCGCGGGTATCTGTCGCGATTGATTGAGACGCAAGGTCGTCAACGCATTTGGCCGGATATAGCGACACGTAGTGAGGTTACGGCAGAATGAAGGGTTGGCGCGTGATGCTTGGCAACCAAGCCTTGACTGGACCAGTCACTTGCTCGTAGTGTTTGGATGCTCCTGCTCTATCGAGTCAGTCTGCGCGCGAAGGGGGGTGACGACCTCGACTGGTTCATCAAAATTGCATTGTGCCAGTCAGCTATCTATCTAGTCGCTGCGTGGATAGACTTTCACGCTCGATCGTCGCGCCAAACATTAGTACTCGTCATTCTCTTCGCGGCCATCTTTCGGCTCAGCATACTTTTCGCTGCCCTTACCCTTCGGATGACGTCTATCGTTACGTCTGGGACGGGCACGCGCGCAAGCAGCAAGCATCAACCCGTACGGGCTGCTGGTTCTCTGGTGCAACGGTAAAGACATTGACGAGCGTAACAACTCCGCAGTCTTTTGAGATTGTAGTTATCGAATTCTCTTCCTCTGTAGTTTTCAAGCCTGAAGTGCCAAGCTTTTTAAGGAGTTAAGGTAGATTGAGTTCCTTACAAAGAGGAACTGTGGCATAACCCATATTGAAAATTGAAGACAAAGGGGCATTTTCAATGAGCACTCCATTCGCACCTAACACAGCCAAGGTTTCAGTCCTACATTTAACTATCGCACCGAAGCTCTTGTGTTTGCTCTTCGCCTTAACGGGTGTTGCTGTTGCAGCCACGCCAACGATGCGTCTGGATTACTACCACACCGGCAACGCCACACAAGAATTCTTTAGTCTTGACAGGCTCGTTATCGAGCCTCTGCCCTGGCCTGGCAATCCGCGACAGCTCGTAGATCACACCAATCTCGGCAAATACTTGTTCGAAGTAATCGATCGCCACACCAACCGCATTATCTATTCGCGCGGCTTTGCCTCGATTTACGGTGAGTGGGAGACAACGAACGAGGCAAAGAAAGCGAACCGGACTTTTCACGAATCGCTCAGATTTCCTGCGCCCGAAAAGCCGATCCAGGTGGTGTTGAAAAAGCGAGACGCGAATAATGCGTTTGGCGAAATCTGGTCGCTCACGATCGACCCTGACGACATCTTCATCGATCGTTCGAAACATATTTCACCTGGGCGGCTAATCGAGCTGGAAAAGAATGGTGATCCGGCCATCAAAGTTGATTTCCTGATTCTGGGTGATGGTTACCAATCGTCGGAACAGAAAAAGTTTGAGCAGGATGCCCGTCGTTTGCTGGACGTGTTGTTTGCCACCTCCCCTTTCAAAGAACGCCGCAAGGATTTTAATGTCTGGGCTATCTTTCCTCCGTCGGTCGAGTCAGGGATCTCGAGACCGTCCAGCAAGACTTACCGGCAGACGCCGCTGGGGACGACCTACGACGCCTTTGGCTCAGAGCGCTATGTCCTGACATTTGATAACCGCGCTTTTCGTGAGATCGCTTCGTTTGCTCCGTATGAGTTCGTTGAGATTCTCGCCAACAACCGCACTTATGGCGGCGGTGGAATTTTTGGTCTGTATGGTACGGTAGCGGCGGCGAGCAATCAGGCGCCTTATGTGTTTGTCCATGAGTTCGGACATCACTTCGCAGGGTTGGCTGACGAGTACTACACCTCTCCAGTTGCCTACGCTCCTGCGACAGAGCGCGTTGAACCGTGGGAACCTAACGCGACTGCACTTATTGATCCCAAAAATCTGAAATGGAAGGATTTGGTTACGCCCGGTACGCCCATCCCGACGCCTTGGAACAAGGAAGAATTTGAAAAATACTCTCGCGAATATCAGAAGCGAAGAGGCCTGATACGTAGCGAAGGACGACCGGAGGAGGTAATGGAGGCACTCTTCCTCGAAGTGGCACAGTTTGAACGGGGCTTCTTTGCCAAAGAGAAGTACTTCGGGAAGGTTGGCGCTTTCGAAGGCGCCATGTATGAAGCGAAGGGTTATTACCGGCCGGAAGTAGACTGCATCATGTTTACGCGCACGACCTCATTTTGTGCTGTCTGTCGGCGCGCAATCGAACGCGTAATCGATCTATATTCCCGGTCTTAGGACTCTCAGGTTAGCGGGCGTCTTATTGGCGAGTTTGCTAGAACAACTCAAATTTGATCGTTAGATACTTCTTGGGGTTTTGCCGGAAGTCGTAGATCAGCTTCACGCCTTCAGATGAGAGCTGGTTGACGTTGGAGTAAAGAGCGTCGTCAGTTAATAGTTTTCCAAACGTCCCCTCGCCTCGCTGCGCACCAGCCACCACGTTGTCGATTCTTTCCGCGGTAGTATTGAAGCGAGCAATTGCTGCTCGGGCGTCGTTATAGATCTGCTCATCCTTAATCAGCTTGCCAATGGTGCCACGGCCGGCATTGACGTCAGCAATCATGACATCGATTTGACTAACGGAGCGATCAAGACGATCCGCTGTGCGATTGATGCGATTGTAAAGCTCGTCGTCAGTTAATAACTTGCCTGCGGTGCCGCGTCCGGCGCGCAGATCTTCCGCGATTCTCCCTAGCTGCAGCGTGATTTCGTTGGCGTTGTTGTAGAGCGCTGGATCGTTGATAAATCTTCCCGCCGAGCCGTTGCCGGCCCTTATCTGTCGCATCACGTCTTCAGCCTCCAGAATCGTAGCGTTAAGATTGTTGTAGAGCGCTTCATCGCTGAACAATCGACCAACAGTTCCTTTGCCCTCCTTAACCTCACGAACGATGCCGTTGATTTCATCAGACAACTTACTGAGCCGCTGGGCTAGATCAGTGCCCGAGGTGGCGAAATCATTTACCGTGTTGGATGAGGAAGAGGGAAGGATTGCATAGTCCTTAATCGGTTGGCCGACTGCCGTACCGGGAGTGATGTTGATGAGCATCTCGTTGCCGAGCAGGCTGGGTGAGCCCTGCTGGGCAGTAGAATCGCTCCGGATCCTTTCGTTCGCCTGCCGGCCATCGATCGTAGAATCTATAGTCATTAGTGCCTCGACCCGGGGAGCGTTGGGCGCTTCAGAAGGAGGCAACAGTGTGATTTCATCAATCTTACCCACGCGAACTCCAGCCAGACGCACTTCTGATCCTTCACGGAGACCATTGGCATCCATAAAGCGAGCTTTTAAGTGCAGCTTCTTGCTAAAAGGATTGATGTCGCCCGACGCATTGAGAATCAGGAAAATCAGGATCGCGATCGCTCCCAGGATAAGAAACCCAACGCGAAGCTCTCGAAATGAAACGGTCTTTTTTGATCGTGGCATGGCATTAATCTAAGGATGAAGGTGGAGGGATGAAGGATGAACTCTGTTCATGCCTGGCTTTTCATCCTTCTGCCTTCATCCCTCATCCTTTCTTAGCGTCCTCGCAGAAACTTCTGAATATAGGGATCCTCGGCGCGGCGCAGGCTTTCGTCGGTTCCGCTGAAGATGATGTTCCCATCGCGCATCATCATCACCTTGCTATTAGTTAAACAAAGCCGCTCGCCTTCGCGCTCAAAAACCACCGTTCCTTCATCATCAACCACTGCGTATTCTGAACAGAGATATTCCAGATTGTTCATCTCGTGAGTAACGAACATGGAAGATACGTCTTCCAGATCCCGCAGCTTCATCGCCAGTTCGCAGATGGTCCGAGCCGTTGGTGGATCCAGGCCGGCAGTGGGCTCGTCAAACAACACAATCTTGGGATCACCGATCAGTGCCCGCGCGATCCCGACTCTGCGGCGCATGCCCCCGGAGAGTTCTGCCGGCATTTTGTCGATGGCGTCCTCGAGGTTCACGAACTGAAGCATTCGCCGCACCTCGGGTTCAACTTCTTCCTCAGGCACCCCCTGTTCGTGCAAACGATAAGCAACGTTGTGATAGACGGACAGAGAGTCGAAAAGCGCACCTTCCTGAAAGACCATGCCTATCTTCTTCCGCACTGTCATCATCTGCGGTTCGTTATAGTCTGTGATGTCTTCGCCATCCACAAGAATGCGGCCGGCGTCAGGTTTCAAGAGGCCAAGGACGAGTTTGATGATGGTTGACTTGCCGCCGCCGGATCCACCGAGAATGATCTTGGTTTCGCCTCTCATGACCCTGAAGCTGAGGCCCTTGAGAATAGTGAGATCGTCAAAGGAGAGATAGACATCCTGAAATTCGATCGCCGGGATGATGCGGTCTTTATTGTCCACTTCGGCAAAAGTCGACTGTGCGGCGTCGTCACTAGGATCTACAATGGAATGTTTTGTTTGTCCTACCACTAAAGACATAACTTCTTAAGACGTTAGACAGTCGGCATTCCGAGGAAATACTGAATTGCTCGAGCCAGGAAAAAATCTGCGATGATCACCACGATGGAAGCTGTAACCACCGCCCGCGTAGTTGCCCGTCCCACTCCTACCGTGCCTCCGTCGGTGGTTAATCCCTTGTAACAGGCAATTGATCCAATGATCAGGGCGAAGCAAATCGGCTTGATTACGCCGCCAATAATATCATCGGTGGTAATGCCGTCACGAACGGAAGTTAGGAACTGATCCATTGAAAGGCCGAAAAGACTGGTAGCTACTAAACCGCCACCGCCGATGCCCACTACGTCAGCGATAACCGTAAGTAATGGCAAAGTCACAGTCAGAGCAACCAGCCTGGGCGCTACGAGTTTCCGCATCGGATCCGTACCAAGCGCGCGCATGGCGTCTATCTGTTGAGAAACTGTCATCGAGCCGAGCTCCGCAGCAATGGCGGAACCGACTCGTCCGGTAACCATTAGCGCGGTAAGGACGGGTCCCAGCTCACGAACAAGGGAAATGGCAACCAGCCGCCCGGTTTGCGACTGCGCGCCGTAGAATTGCAGCGTGGGAAATGTCTGCAGGGTCAAAACGCCCCCAGTGAAAAATCCGGTCAAAAGGACGATCGTCAGGGAGCCGACTCCGATGACATCCATCTGGTCGATCATTTCCTGAATGTACCGCGGACGTTTGAGTAACCCGCGAGCGGCGCGAGCCGCCAGCAACGTCGTCTCCTGCAGTTCAAGCAGCGCGCGCGTAGCGAAGTTCATTCTATGATGGATGGGAGCCGGTCTTATACCGCGCGTAAACCCTTCGGCGCCTTCCCTATCATCTTCTCGCGGAAAGGAGACGCGCCGCGCGAGTCATGGATTACAGGACCAATTGCCTTGAGTCTCTTAATACGACGGATGCGTCTGACAGAGCGGCCTATCATGCGCAAATTGTGAGCGATGCGTCAAGTTATAAGCGATTGACCCTATCTCTAAACGCTGCTTTGTCATCGGTTAGATAGGAAAAGCCGGTCAAGCAGATTTGACCGGCCAAACCCAAGTGCAGATTGTGGGGCGCGTTATGGGCGAGTCGTTCGTTGCCGGTCGCTTCTTCGAGGAAAAAGGGGTCCCAGGCCATTGCGTTGGTTTGGCAGACCCCGCTGCCTGTCGACCCGTTCCTGGCGGCGCATTTCCAGATTCTCACGTTGGCGTTCTCTCCTGAGGCTTCGGGCGTTTTGGCGCAGCGTTCGCAGCGTAGTTAATTGCTCGGGAGTCAGCACGCGTCGAATCCTTACTTCACTCAACACTCTCATGCGCATCGCGGCCGCTTGGGCGGCTGCGACATCACGCAAACGCTGTTCGACGACGCTTTCGTCAGGATTATCGGCGTCCAGTGCTTCTTCGAGAGCCCGGTTCGTTCCGAGAAAACGCTGATTGATTGCCGCTCTCTCTTCTTGCAATTGCTCCCGGATTGCGCGAATCCGCTCACGCTGTTCTGGGCTTAGATTCAATTCTCTGATTGGGTCATCACCAGACGGACGCTGTTGAGAGTCGGGTTGTTGCTGTTGATGGGCGCCCAACGAGTGAGAGGGAGCCGCGACGAGCACCGCGGTCGCCGCCAGCAATGTTAACATTGTTTTTTTTCTAATACTCATGATCACCTCAGGTTAAATAACTGCCTAGACTCACTCCGCTCGAGACCCCTCGGGTTACTTAGATTCGCAGGTTAGGAAGGGTGGTTTACCCCCGCCAACACCAATCGCCAGGCAAGCGGGGGTAAACCACCCTTCCTGACCTGCGAGACATTCCAACCTGAGAGGTCGCATTCCAGTTAACACCTTACCAGTATCGATCAGTAGCACCTTTACTGATTGATTCCGTCGCCCAAAAGATCGAGATCCGCATCATCTTGCGGAAGTATCAATCTCAAATCGGCAGCCAATTGCTCACGCTCCGACTTTGTGAGCGGACCACGCCCAACCTTCCGATTGGCAGCAACGCGCTCACTTGATCGGTTGGTGCCTCTTCTCTGAGGCTTAACTTGCTGGTCGTTGTTAGCTGCAACAGAAGACAGAATTGGGCGCTTGTGAGTTTCCCGATCCTGTAGCCTGGATTTCACAGCATCTTCGATCTTCGCCTGCAGTTCCTTCTCTGTGTATCGTTTCTCGTCTCCGACGACGACAGATTTTGGATTCTCGAAAAGATGTGCGAGGGCGAGTACGGAGATTACACAGAATAGAACAGAGGCGAAGGCTATCGAAGCCTTTATCCACAAAGGCGAGAGCTTAAAGAACTCTCGGATAGCAGCTATCGCCGATGGCTTGCCAAGATCAGACGCTCTGTCAATCGCTGGGGGAGCAGAGACCGAGGTGGCCGTAGCAGCGCCCACAGACTGTTGTCGCCAGGCCCCGACGGAGGATCGAATCTGTTTGAAAGCGCCGAGTTCCGCTTCACATTCAGCGCAGTTCAAAAGGTGCCGTTCAAAATTCCGCGCGGCGCCTTCGTCGATTTCGCCATAGAGAAACGCAATCAGATCGTTTCCACGTTCACAAATTGGGGCATCGGGTATTCTATACATCGCGCTCCTCCCTCACGCTGCTTCGTTACCGAATTTCTGAAGTCGCATCTGCAATTGCTGGATCGCTGTGTAGAGACGACTCTTCACTGTGCTTAATGGCAAATCCAGGGCTTCGGCTATCTCTCGAAAAGTCAGCTCTTCGAATTCCTTCATCAGTACAACCTGGCGTAAATCTAGCGGCAGACTGTTCACAGCGCGTCTAACCGCATCGATGCTCTCTTTACCCTCAGCCACTCGAGACGGAGAAAGCTCCAAAGGGGAAGAAAAGCTTGAGGCCTGCCTTTGCTCTTCATCTTCAATCGCCGCCTCATTTCTCACCTTCGCCCGGCGTTGACGCGTAATGCACTGGTTTACCGCTATCCTATGCAACCAGGATGAGACCTTGGCTTCTCCTCGAAAACCTCGCAAATTCCGAAAAGCCGCAAGGAAAGTCTCCTGTGTTGCGTCCCGCGCGTCTTCTTCGCGCCCAAGCATGCCGTAAGCAAGCGCAAAAATCCTTCGCTCCCAGCGTAGTACTATCTCGCCGAAAGCCTCAGGATCTCCTGTTAGAGCGCGCTCTACGATTTGCTCGTCGCTCGTGGCGGTTTCCATCCTGTCTTGGTTTCGCGAGACCGCTCGTCCCGCTTACAATTTCTTGAATCGAGCGCGGACTAAGCTTTGCGCTCGCCACTTTAGACGCTGTCGGCCGCTTTTAGGCCGATAAAACACCTTTGTCCCAGGGTTAGGTGGTAATCCAACCTTCCTCCACCTACAGCGAAAGACTAAATTACCTGCCTTCCGGGCTATTCTGCCATCTTAATGCTTGTAAACCTTGGGCGCATTCGCCTCCTCTACATAGTCCTGGCGTGCAGTTGCTGGCTGGCCTGTTGCCACTCGCATTGCGGGATCGCTACTCTCTGGCCGCAGCGCGCAGGAATTGCGCTCTATTGAGGGACGTTATCAGGCCCAGTTGGTGCAGGACAAGGCGCGCCAGATTGAGCTTTATCGAAACTACACGAACCAACACGAAATCTTGTTAGTGCCATTTCGTGTGATTTCGTGGATCGTGCTTGACGGTACATTTGGCTGGGGTGAGAGCCGCGCTTTCCAAACTAGAACACTAGAAACAGCCGCGTCCTTTTTTGAGGATGCGGCTGTTGCGCTTATAATCAAAAACTTCGGTCATCCGGCTTCGCTACAGCAGCGGCAATCGGAACAATTTTATGGGGCTTTTTTGGAGACGCAAAAGTAAGGATCAGTTTGTAACCCTGGGCCTGAACGAACCGCAGGTTAGTGAGAGTCCTAAAGACGAGGCCGCCACCTCACCGGTCCTTTCGGAGCAGAAGCGTATGATTCAGGAAGAATCGCTGCGCCTGGCGGTGGAGCAACCGGTTTTGGAGCCAGTGGTGACAGGCGCCGGGCCGACTCCAATCATCACTCCAGCTCGAGTGGAAGACAGATCAACCACGAGGGAAGCACAACCGGAGGCGCCACCCGTTCAGGCAGGATTGAGCGAAGCCGCGCTCGACCAAAAACCTGTTCCCACTCGTTCGCCGTTTGCTACTTCCATTCTGGGGTTAAACCTCTCAATCGAGGAACTACAGGCGCAGGAAGCTGCTCTCGAGCAGGAGTTCTCGGCTCGTTTCCGCAGAGCGGTGGCTGCAACACGCGAAACCCTTTCAGAACGGCTTGATACCGTCTTCCAGGGATTGAAGCAGATCGATGAGAATTTGCTCGACGAACTGGAAGAAGCGCTGATTGCTGCGGATATCGGTGTGGCAACAACGCAGCAAATCCTGGAAACAGTCAGACGCGGGATTGCTCGGAAACAGATCAACGATCTAGATGCGCTCAAGCAGGCGATCAAGAATGAACTGCTCAGAATCTTGCGGGCGTCGGCAAACCAGGGTGTGGCTTCTGAAACAAGCGTTCCTGAAGACGTGCTTCCTTACGTTATGATGGTTGTGGGCGTGAACGGCGTCGGCAAGACTACGACGATCGGGAAACTTGCCCAGCGAATTAAGGCGGAAGGAAACGAGGTTCTGATTTGCGCCGCTGACACATTCCGCGCCGCTGCCTCTGACCAGTTGGCGATCTGGGCCGAGCGCACGGGAGTTCCACTGATTCAGCAGAAGCAGGGAACTGATCCCGCCGCAGTGCTCTTTGATTCCCTTAAAGCTGCCAAGTCGCGAGGTTCGGACGTATTGATTGTTGATACCGCGGGCAGATTACACAACAAATCGAACCTGATGGCTGAGCTGGAAAAGATGAAGCGAGTGGCTGGGAGGGAAGTTGAGGGTGCGCCTCATGAGACTCTGCTGGTCGTTGACGCAGTGACGGGACAAAACGGGTTGGAGCAGGCGCGGCAGTTTCTTAAGGTTGCGGGTGTCACCGGAATTGTCCTGACCAAACTAGACGGCACGGCAAAGGGCGGAATTGCCGTGGCTATAGCAAACGAATTGAATCTGCCTATCCGTTATGCCGGGATTGGTGAGAAGGTTGATGATCTGGTGGTTTTCGATCCCGAGCTGTACGTGAACGGTCTATTTGAATAGGCATCTGTGCAACGGACTAATGCAACAGCGAGTGGAGCGGTTGATGAATTGAGTGATACGGATCATCGCATGATGGCCCGGGCCCTGGAACTCGCGGCGGAAGGTGCCGGTCAGGTTAGCCCAGGACCCTTGGTCGGCTGCGTGATCACGACTCCTAAAGGCGAGGTGATTGGGGAAGGTTTCTACGTCTATGAAGAGGTCAAGCATGCCGAGACCCTGGCGCTTGAGCAGGCGGGATCCCTGGCGAAGGGCGCAACAGCATATGTATCGCTGGAACCTCACGCCCACTTCGGAAAGACGCCGCCCTGCTCCGATGCTTTGATTGCCTCCGGAATAAAACGCGTCGTTGCGCCTATCGAGGATCCGAACCCAAAGGTATCCGGCAGAGGCTTTGATCATCTGCGCTCAGCGGGCCTCGAAGTCAGCAGCGGATTGATGGCGCATGAAGCGAAAAAAGTAAACGAGAAATATCTCCACTTCATGGAGACCGGACGCCCCTTCGTCCACTTAAAGCTGGCTGCGTCGTTGGACGGCAAGATTGCCACGCGCACGGGGGATTCGCGTTGGATCACGGGCGACGAGGCGCGCACGCGTGCACACGAGCTACGGCATGAGTACGACGCGATTCTGGTCGGCGCAGGCACTGCACTCGCGGACAACCCTTTGCTGACTGACCGCTCTGGTAAGCCGAGAAGAAGGCCGCTCACCCGCGTCGTGCTAGATGACAGATTGCAGACTGATCCCGAGTCTCAGCTCGTGCACACTTCAAAAAAGGCGCCGGTTTTGATATTTCCCGGTGAGTCGTTTGAAGCAAAGAGGGGCGAAGCTTTGCAGCGGCGAGGTGTTGAGATTGTGGGGGACAGTTTCAAAGGACGGGATCTCCTGGCGGTCATGGAGGAACTGGGAAAAAGATCGTTTCAGAGCGTTCTGGTAGAAGGCGGAGCGACTGTGGCCGGGAATCTCATAGACGCCAGGCTGGTAGACAAAGTTACATTCTTTCTTGCGCCAGTAATCATTGGGGGGCGAGACGCTCCCAGCGCTATCGGCGGTCATGGCGCAGAGAGGCTGATTGACGCCCTGGACTTAGTTGATGTCGAAATGGTCCAGCGAGGCCGCGATATTGAGGTGACGGGTTATCCAGCCAAGGCAAGGGACAGCGAATGAAAGAGAGCCGGTTCCGGGAAAGAGAGAAGGGGCGACGGGGTGAAGGGGAGATGCGGAGAGGAGAAGATGGGGAGAGGCGGAGACAGGGGGAAGCGGGGACGTGTTTGAGTGGTGAGAATGAGATGTCGGATCGTCGCCCTGCTATCGTCGAGTCCACCAACCTCCCCCTCCCCGAGTCTCCCCATCCCCCCGCCCGCGAATCTCCCCGTCTACTCATCTCCCATACTCCGAGTCTCACGCACCGTCCTTCAAAGCGCTTAGGTCAAAATTTTCTCAGCGACAGCCGGACGATCGATCGCATCATTCAGGCATTAGATCCTAAGTCAGATGAAACGATTATTGAAATCGGCCCCGGGCGCGGAGCACTTACCGCTCAACTCGTCGAGAACGCGGGCGCGGTGGTGGCAATTGAATTTGACAGGAACCTGATAGCCGGGCTGTTGAAGAGATTCGGTTCAAGCCGGAACTTCAAAATCGTTCAAAGCGACGCACTCATTACCGATTTCTGCTTCGAGATAAAGCCTGCCATTCAAGCTCGTCTGGTCGCCAACCTTCCTTACAACATTTCTACCGCAATTCTGCAGCGCTTAATCGAGCAGCGAAGTTGTTTGACGGAAGTGGTCTTAATGCTGCAGCGAGAAGTCGTTGAGCGGATCACCGCGCCTCCAGGTTCAACCGATCGCGGCTATCTAACGATTGTCGTGGAGGCTTACTGCCAAACTGAAAAGCTTTTTGATGTACCCCCAGGCGCATTCCGTCCTATACCGAAGGTGTGGAGCAGCGTGATCCGGCTGAAGGTGCGGCCGCGTATCGCTGTCGCGGTCAAAGATGAAGCTTTGTTGTGGCAGGTGGTCAGCGCTGGGTTTGCCCAGAGACGAAAGACGATTCTCAACAACCTCCGTTCGGCGCCGCCCAGGTTGCAGGAGTTAGTCAAGCGGCGCGGAGGCGCAAGCATTGTGCTATGTCAGGCGGAGATTGACCTGCGCAGACGTGCGGAAACTCTGACAGTTGAAGAGTGGGCACGGATAGCCTGCTCGATTGCGTAGCGATTGCGCCTCTTGCCGACTTCCAGTGGGCGACCAGAGGTCTCTAGCTAGAAGTCTGTCGGGAAAATCAATCGGCCCACTTCTCATTCACACCGTGGCTTCAGCCCGGTGTTCTTGGCCCGATAAAAAACAGCGAACCGTTTTAACGGTTTCCTTTGCTGCGGATGCACTTTCTTGCCAGCTCTTTTTCTGCTGAAGCTCATCAGAGGCAGCAACTAACCCTCTCCGGCTACTTAAGAACTCCGACGGCAAAAACCGTTGAAACGGTTGCTCGACCCGGCTCGCCGTTTGTTTCACCGGGCTTAAGCCGCGGTGTGAATGAGAGTCAGAACCTCTTTTCCCGACAGACAATGACTTTGACCCCGCAGACTGAGTTGAGCGTGAGGCACGCTCTCGGATTGACGTTAAAATCGCCCGGAGAGATCCAATAAAATGGTTGACTCGCTATTAGGTGATCAATTAACATTCGCAGCCGTGCAAGCAATTTTCTTCGTCACACCGGAACCCACCCGATTCCCTGTGAGAACAATACGAGCAGGTAAAGGCTGAACGCCGAGCCGGCATGTGCGGCCATACTCGCCTGTCCGGCCTTCTTTCGCACCAGGAACTGAAATGACACCGCAGTTCATGCAAGTGTCTCCCTCGTCGCGCTGTAATACGAACGGCGTTACCAAACAACATCGGCTTTACCAAATAACAAAGGAGGACTTTTATGCGTAACCAAAAGTGGTTCACGAAGCCGCTCATCTCTGTTTTTGCTTTGCTGTTCTGCAGTATCACCGCGCAAAGCACTGATATTTGTGGTGTTGTTCCCACCACATTAACGATCTTCCACAACAGCCGGCTGACCTGCGACGTCCAGTGCTTGCAGACGGACAACGGCCCATGCATCCAGTTCGGAGCGCCTGGGATCAAGCTGGAACTTAACGGATTCAAGATGACTGGACCCGCCAACGAGCCGCCGCGCGCGATGTGCGTGACCGCCAGCCAATTCCCCACGAACGAAGCTGATGGCATCCACAGCAAGTTCAACGAGGTTGTTATCGAAGGCCCCGGGCTCGTAGAGAGGATGAGGCGACACGGGATCGCGCTCATTGGAACGGCGTTCCACCCTGTCGAGAGGTCTGTCGTGAAGAAGCTCGTCTCGTACCAGAACTGCTTCAGCGGCATCTTCATGGGTTTCGTGAACAACACTCTCGTCGAGGAAGTCGTCTCGGCGAGAAACTCGGCCAACTCCGAGGCTCGTCCGTGCGGCGGCGTCTGCGTAACCAATAGCAATAACAATCGCGTCCGGCGAAGCGAAGTCGTTGGGAACGGCACCATCGCTCCCGGCCCGCCCCCGGGCCCGATTCCTAATGATTTCGGCGTCGGACTCGTCGGTTCCAGCAGCGGCAACATCATCGAGGAGAATGGGATCGGCGGCAACATCAACGGCCTCGCGCTGTTCCCAACGAGCCCCACGGCAACGCCGACCGGAAACGTCATTCGGAAAAATGTGATCATCGGCAACCCCGCCGATTGACGTTTCAGCGGCCAACCCGGCCATCAACCCCGTCGGAGCCGATATTCGCGACTTCTCGGCACCCGGGTCGAACATGTTCGAGGACAACCTATGTATCACGTACACGGGAGCCAGCCCGAATCCGTGTCTGAGACTGCCGCAATTCGCGGGGCACCAGAACAATTGAGCACGACCCGGTCTCGCTTTCTTGTCGAAGAAGGCCGTAGCCTGCGCGCCTTCGCGGGAGATTTCGTCGAAGTCTCCCTGCTTGCTGGAGGGCAAGCTCATAGGGTGTGGGTCAACACTAATAGGCGACAGCATTTCACAGACCCGACTGAGCTTCACTCCGAGATCCCACGATTAGCAATCGTCGGAGATCGAGATCACAGGCAAAGGGGAGTCTTCTCAGTCAAGAAGATTGTTGAAGGTCACTATCCGCGAATTGCTGTCGTACAATGACAATAACCCGACACAGAAATAAAAGTTAGGATGAAATCCCCGAGAGATTTATTCCCACGTCTTCCGGGCCTTCATCCGTTCGGCTGAAGCACAACCTAAAGTGATCGTCGATTCTCGACTACGACGTGAATGCCGTCTCGTGGCCGCAAAGACATCGCCGGCAGCAAACTCACAGGGTGGTTCGGCAGGAGTGAAAATCTAAACTGTTGGCCGATAGTAGCAAGCACAAGCACGATTTCCATCATCGCGAACGTGTTGCCAATGCAGAAGCGCGGCCCGCCGCCGAAGGGAAAGTAAGCGTACTTCGGCAGGCCGTTAGTAAACTCTTCGGTCCAACGCTCCGGGTGGAAGGCTTCCGGCTCAGGGAAAAAACGCGGGTCGCGCTGCGTTGCCCACTGAAACATGAAAATTTGCGTTTTCCGAGGCACTCTAAACCCAGCGATCTCACACTCCTCAATTGCTTCGCGGCCTAGTCCGTAGGCTGGTGGATAGAGTCGCATCGCTTCTCTGGCAATCATGTCTGTATATTTGAGACGAGAGAGATCTTCCAACATTGGCAGTCGTCCGCCGAGCACGTCATCGAGCTCTGCATGAAATTTCTGTTCGACCAGCGGGTTTTGGGCCAGCAGATACCAGGTCCAGGAGAGCGTTAACGCGGTCGTTTCATGGCCCGCCAGGAAGATAGTCATCACCTCGTCGCGAAGTTGTTTATCAGTCATTTGACTGCCATCTTCATCGTGAGCCGCAAGAAGCATCGAAAGGAGGTCGCCCTGGTCCAGGCCACTGGTGCGGCGATCAGCGATGATTCGATAAACTATGTCATCTATCTCTTGCGCCTCTCTGTGAAAGCGCCGATGCGTGGTTGTCGGCAGCCGATTGTCCAGAATCCATTTGATCGTCGCTTGTGAGGCAAACGGTTTGACGATCTGTGAAAGCACTCGGCCCACCTTGTCAGCATTCTGAGACACATCCGCATTGAAAAGTGTCCTGACGACGATTTCCAACGTAAGGCGCATCATGTCGCGATGAATGTCGCGGACCTCACCAGCGCGCCACACCGAGCTCATGCCCTGTGCATAATCGACCATCACATCACCGTAGGCACTGATTCGTTGACGGTGAAACGCAGGTTGCGCCAGCCGCCGCTGGCGTTTCCAAACTTCGCCCTCACTAGTCAAAAGCCCATTGCCAACCAGACGCTGAAAGAAGTTTGAGCGCAGCGACATCGCCTTGACGAAGTTTCTAGCGTTGGTCGAAACGACGTACTCGATATCGTCCGGGTGATAAAGGAAATAAGCCGTAACGTAGAGAAAGCGCGCGCGCACTACATCACCATAATCACGGCAGCGCGTAATAAAGCCCAGCGTGTCACGATTAAACTCGGGCATCACGCCGAGAATCGGGTGCCCCTTGGGCCCGGGAGGAAGCGGCGCCCGCTCTCGTCGAATGGATCTAATGGGAAGCTCTTCCATGCTTTTCATAGTGCTAGCGGCCTGTAGCGAAGTTTGCGCAGCGACTTCTCATTCACGCGCTGCTTTAGGAGTCTGTCGGAAAAAGAGAGTCTCAGCATTGGTCGAGGTTATTCTGGTCGGAACTTGGATTTTATCGATCACCAGGTTTCTTCACTCAGTAGGAGTGAGATGTTAATAGCCTCGAACGCAACTGCTCATCAACTCCGAACGGAGCTGGAGGATGGTCGAAGGTTTCGGTGCTATAGACATCCCACCTCTAACGTGGTGAAAACCGAGGCACTCTGAGTCCACCCGTCGTCACTTCTTTGAAGATAGGTGTAAATACCACCTCCCCAAGGTGGCTGCCCGCTTGGGAACCCCGGCCAGAAGCGAGCGCGACAACGGGAGCTGATGCTGGTAATTTCAACGATACGGTCCACTAGATTGCCTATCTCGATAAACCGCAGGACGCGAAGTGATTAACCTCGCTGCGACTCATTTCAAAAGATTCGCGTAAATCCCGGGATCGCTGCCCGGAATTACAATTGCGCCAACTGCTTTTTCATAAAACTCAATTGGTCCAGCTCCGCCTATGATACCGTACACATAACCCAACTCCTTAAGCCCCCAGAGGGAAACGATTAGCAGCGCCGTGCCGATACCCCGCCCCTGCATTTCTTCAGCAACACCAGTTGGCCCAAAGAGCGTCTTGCGCGTGCATTCGTAAGCTGAGAAGCCGACTATTTGTTTTTCAAGAACCGCGATGTATATCGATACAGGCTTGTTAGCAAACCCGACAGAAATTTCATCCGCCCAAGCCACGGAGAAATGTTCCTCGACAAAGGAACGGACTAGAGTGATCTCAAACGGATGCGCGCGCCGGATGAGAATCCCGGCTTTCTCCATCTGCACCATGGCGGAGTCTGGCGACGGTAGTTTTAAGAGATTTACGAGTAAATCGGGCACCGCATGCGCGCCTAAACGAGAGATTTGTGTTGCCTAAGGGGATGGTAACTCAAGGCCGATGCGCGTCAACAGTCCAACTGGATTTCGGGTGGGACTTCTGGATTCATCAGCGATGCACCACCATCCGCTTATATCACTTGCCCCGTTATCCAGCTAGCTTCCTGGGCACAAAAGAGTGCGACAACGTTGCCGACATCTTCTGGGGTTCCCAATCGTCCCATGGGAGTCCAGCCGCGCGTGGGCCAGTTTCTGATAAGATCCTGGGCCTGCTGCGGCAGCGAATTCAATGCTGTCCTCGGTCCACCCAGGGCTGATCGCATTCACCGTGATGCCCTGTTTAGCCAAAGCGACTGCGAAGTAACGAACCAGCGACTCCAACGCTGCCTTGGCTGAACCCATGCCTGCCCAGGGTTGGAGTCCGCCGGTGCGGCTGCGCTACGCGTACGTGATAGCGAAGATTCGACCTCCCGGACCCATTATGGGCACCGCCTGCCGAACCCCAACGAGGAATGCTTTCGGCTGGGAGTCGAATGCGGTGTCCCATTGATCCAGGCTGACGCTTCCAGTAATCAGCGCCTATAACCTTTCTCAATATCGACCACGAAGAACTGCTTTTCCATCATCATCTGTCACAAAATACCATGAGGGTGGTGCGAAACTCCGAAACCCCCGAGCCGAATCAGAAGCAGCGTCAGTACGTGGTCTGGCTGAAGAGACGAGCACTCTATTGCAGCGAATCAATGAAGTCAATAAATCGAATTGCCTGCAAGTGGCCACAACAACTCAGCTCAGCCTCCGCCGTCGGTCTACCTTAACTATCCAAAGAGTCTCCACCGGCTGCGGGCCAGATCTCTCGCCAGTGGTGGGCCTACACGTACCGGCACCTCTTCCAGGTCGCGGACGATCAAACTCTTGCGCCAGCGCAAGGTGTCGGCACGTTGGGCCAGGCGCAGAGTTGAAAAGCGACGGAACAGCGTCATCAACGCGATCTGGCCTTCCAATCGGTCCAGGGGATGCAGAAATGCACTCCCTGTCCAAAAGCAACATGACGGTTAGGGTCGCGGGTGAGGTCGAGCATGTCTATGTCTGGATCAGCGCAATTCTTCACGATACCGTGTGGTATACTGCTTTGCTTGTTGCGGCCCCATGATGCCCGAGAGAGACCTGAAGCCATTGGGCTTACTCGGAGAGTAGAGTAAAGACGAAAAGTGAGTAGTGTCATAGAGATCATTCCGCTCGGCGGTATCGGCGAGTTTGGGATGAATTGCATGGCTGTGCGTTATGAGGATGAGATGCTCATCCTCGACGCCGGAATGGGCTTTCCGGAAGAGACCGCTTACGGCGTTGACGTTTGCATTCCTGATTTCGACTTCCTCGAAGAGTATCGCGACAACATCACCGCAATAGTTCTCACCCACGGTCACGAAGACCATCTCGGTGCGCTTCCTTATATTCTCAAGAAGTTTAACGTTCCCGTTTACTGCTCGCATTTCACTGCCGGCCTGGCAGAAAGCAAACTCGAAGAGCACGACCTGTTGGACGACACGCTTGTTCATAGAGTAGCGCCGCGCGACGTGGTCGATATCGGCGTGTTTAGCGTCGAGTTCATTCGCGTATCTCATTCGCTGGTTGATTGCTTCTCGCTTGCGATTAAGACTCCGGTCGGCACGATTATTCATACCGGCGACTACAAGGTCGACGAGACGCCTGTGATTGGAGAGCCTATTGATCTGCGTTCCTTCCGCCGTTACGGACAGGAAGGCGTACTCGCGTTGCTTTCGGATTCAACCAACGCTACCGTACCCGGCCGCACCCCGTCAGAACGAGCGGTGATTCCCGCCTTTGAAGAGATATTTGCCGAGGCCAAGGGCCGGCTCATCGTCGCTGCTTTTGCCTCCTCAATTCATCGCCTGCAGATCGTCCTGGATATTGCGCAACAGTTTAACCGGAAGGTTTGCGTGCTGGGCCGGTCGATGTTGAAGAATGTCGAAATCGCGGATCGTCTGGGTTATTTGGATGTTCCCGACGGTTTGCTGGTCTCTTTCAATCAAGCCAAGCAAATGCGCGACCATGAGATCGTGTTTCTCGTCACCGGTTCGCAGGGTGAATCGCGCGCGGCTCTCTCGCAGATGGCGACGCAGAGTTACAAGGGAATGACCATTGAAGAAGGTGACACGGTAGTGCTCTCGGCGCGTATCATCCCCGGCAATGAACGCACGATTTCGCGGATGATTGGCTTCATTTACAAACGAGGCGCAAATATCATTGAAGAGAAACGGCGCCTGGTCCACGTTAGTGGCCATGCCTCACAGGAAGACATTCGCATCATGACCGAAGCCGTACGGCCGAAGTTTGTGGTGCCGATTCACGGCGAGTATCGCATGCTGTTTCGCCATAAAGAGTTTGTCAAAAATCACCTTGGCTACGCGGAAGAGAACATCATCCTCATCGAGAACGGAGACGTGCTCGAACTTGATGGCGAGCGAGCGGCAGTGGTGAACAAGCGAGAAATTGGCCGCACGTTCATCGATGATTCGGGGTTTGAAGAGATTGAGAGCGAGACCGTGCGCCAGCGCAAGCAAATGGCCTACGATGGCATGATTACGCTGATAGTCACCCTCAATGCGGACACCGGTGCGCTGCATGGTGATCCGGAAATTGTCACGCGCGGCGTGCGCGGATTCGATTCCTCGAATGGCAACCTGAAAGACGCACAGCGCCTTGTTGCGGCTGCGATCGCCGGCGCTTCACGCGAGACACTGGCGGACGCGACCCTTCTTAAGGAACACATCCGCGTTGAATTAAAGCGATTCATCCAGAAGCTAACAGGGGCGCGGCCGGTGATCATGCCGGTTGTCCTGCAGGTTTAGTCCGCAGCTTTCACAGCGCGGCTAGGGCCGCCACCGAAAAGTATTCAAACTAATTGACTCAATTTTCAGAGAGAAAGGTCCTAGTTCGACTGCGGTTTTCACTCCGTTAGGAGAGAGATCCTTGCTTCTATGCTGCTCACCACTTTTTCAGCACCCTGCTGGCTGTTCTTCAAGCGCGAGTATCGAATACTAAACGCGAAACTCAGTGAGTTACTGGCAAGAAAAAGTCGTGATGGTGACCGGCGCCTCGTCTGGCATTGGACGCGGGGTGGCGGTTGAACTCTCTCGACGCGGTGCCAAGCTGGGTTTAGTCGCCCGGCGTACGGAGACGCTGCAGGAGATTGTCAGCGAGTTTGAATCGCGGGGTGGGAAAGCGCTGGCTGTGCCGGGTGACGTGCAAGATGCGCTGGCTGTCCGCGCAGCCGCAGATCGTTTTCGCGAGCAGTTGGGTCCTATCGATGTGCTTATAGCAAATGCAGGAATTGGCTCAACGAACGATTCCGCGGAGCTCCGAGCAAGCGAAGTTGCCGGCGTTATCAACGTAAATGTAATCGGCG
>Ga0180121_10000175_pt1 | contig 24200 bp, 20 predicted proteins | sample AntDrymUQ5402106_2_FD_129676 | JGI IMG/M metagenome (GOLD analysis project Ga0180121, IMG submission 129676) | Polar desert sand microbial communities from Dry Valleys, Antarctica - metaG UQ540 (21.06) (version 2) (version 2) | ecosystem: Environmental > Terrestrial > Soil > Desert | place...
AAACATGTTTGTTTTGACCCATATTTTTAAAGCCTGATCTGAAGCTATGATAATCAGGATAAGCAATACGACCATTCTAACCTTCACAAATACAAAATTTTGAGGGGCAAAGATAAGGAAGAGAATGGAAGGGTACGAGCCGCCCTCAACGATAATTTGGGACTAGAATGTGAATATCAGGTTGTCAAAAATGCCGCATTGAAAACATCAAATCAAAACTTCCAATTACTCCTGGAAATAAACCCTTTGAACCCTCTGGGAAATCCCGGTCAGGATCTCATAAGGGATTGTTCCCGCCCAGTCTGCTACCTGTTGTACTGCCAGTCCCTTTCCAAAAACAATGATCTCTTCTCCCTCTTCCACGCCTGGAATTCCTGTGATATCGATCATCGTCATATCCATACAGACATTCCCGATGGTTGGTGCCAACCGACCTTTTATCAGCATAAACCCTCTGCCATTTCCCAAAGCTCGGGGATAACCATCTGCATAACCGATCCTAACCGTCGCTATCAGTGAATCCTTCTTTACAATCCCGCTTCTGTTATAACTGACAGATGATCCTGCAGGCGCCTCATTGAGTTGTGCGATTGTTGATTTCAGTACAGACACTTCCTGTAACTGAATATTTTCAACGCCTGTTCCATATAAACCTATTCCGATACGAACCATATCGAGTTGAAGTTTTTTATGGCGGAGGATACCAGAAGAATTAACTATGTGTCGAAGAAATGGATAAGCGAATTGCTTTCGCAACAGCTCCCACCCTTTTTCAAATAATTCTGATTGCTGACTGGTAAAATCATCGAGAGAAGGATTTTCACTTCCTGCAAGGTGCGTGAATACACTTTTAACAACGACGTATTGAAAAGCGTTATCGGGAAGTTGCATTAATTGAGCTATCGAAAATCCCAACCTGTTCATCCCGGTTTCGATTTCCAGATGAACCGGATACGATTTGATACCGTTGTGTGTCAGAAACAAGTTGAATGCATCCAAAATCGCCGGACTATACAATTCCGGCTCCAGATTGTATTGAATAATTAATTCGAAAGAATCAGGGTCCGTGTTCATGACCATGATGGGCATTGAAATGCCTGACTTTCTCAATTCTATTCCTTCATCTGCATAAGCAACGGCCAGGAAATCGACTTTATGAAATTGTAAAACACTGGCAATTTCATGACTCCCCCCACCATATGAAAAAGCTTTAACCATTGCCATGATTTTTGTCGAAGGGGCAAGTCGCTTACGAAACTGATTGAGATTATGAACGATCGCATTCAGGTTAATTTCAAGAACGGTCTGGTGCAATTGCAGCTCAAATAAACGAGTAAGATGCTCAAATTGAAATTTCCTGGCTCCTTTGATCAATATCACCTCATTGCGATAACGCGAAGCATTGAAATCTTTTATGAAATCGGCAACAGTCAGGAAAAATGAGGACTCCGGGATTCCAATACGCTCAAATATTTTCCGGTGTGCTGAAATTTTTTCTCCTATCCCAACAAATTGCTGAATTCCTTTTTCTGTTATAGCCCCGGCGATCTCCTCGTATAAAAGATGCTCTGGCTTACTGCTCTGTAGAATATCTGAAAGAATGACCGTTTTACGAAAATGCTGCTGTTGTTGCATCAAAAAATCCAATGCAATATTCAATGAGTTCTGGTCAGCATTATAAGTATCATTTATCAGGAAAGAGCCATTGATTGCCTTTTTTAATTCCAAACGCATTGCAACATTGAGAAGGTGCAGCATTCCCTCCCTTATGTGTGCATCCGGGATATCCAGGTGCAATAACACACACCAGCAGTTGATAGCGTTATCGATCGATGCATCGTCTGTAAAGGGAATAATGATTGACCTTTTTTCAATATTATACAACCCTTCAATTTCTGTACGACCAGCAAACTTTGATACCCGGATGATCTGAAGGGATGCATCCTGATGAGTACTCCAATTAAAAAGTGAAAGTGGTTGGGAAGGATACTTTTTAGATACCTGCAATAAATGAATTGATTTCTCAACAGATGGATCATCTTTACAGTAGACGAGTATTTCACAAGAATGAAAAAGTTGTAGTTTTTCCTCCAGCTTCTGTTCTATGTCCGTAAACCCTTCACTGTGTGCTTCACCAATATTGGTAAAGATTCCAATCGTGGGTTTGATAATCTTAGCAATCGCAGCCATTTCATTTTTTTCGGAAATTCCAGCTTCAAAGATCGCCAGGTCATGCATCTCTGATAATTGCCAGACACTCAGAGGAACACCGATCTGAGAATTATAACTTCTGGGACTTCTAGCAATGCTGTATTTTTTTTCAAGCAGTTGATTCAGCCATTCTTTAACAATCGTCTTTCCATTGCTGCCGGTAATTCCGATCACAGGCAATGTAAAGCGTGCGCGGTGGTAAGCCGCAAGTGTTTGTAAAGCTTTTAGTGCATCGTTGACTAAAATGATATTTACATGCCGCTGGTCAACTTCCAAAGCGGACTGTTCATCAGTGACGACAAAATTTCTAATCCCCTGCTTGAAAAGATCATTAATAAAAGTATGACCGTCATGTCGTGAACCTGTCAAAGCAAAAAACAGAGAAATTTTAGGAAATAGTACTCTTCTACTGTCAGTAAGCAGGTGCTCAATTACATCGTCGCCTCTCCGGCGAATGAACACACCCTGTACGATTGTTGCTATATTGCCAATGGTATAATTCAAACGACGAGAAATAATTAATGCAGGTCGCTATCAGAACGTAATTCAGTGTTTTCTTTATCTTTTTCCGTTTCACGGTTAGCTACACTAACAGAATAGACCATGGATGCCGTGATGCATACAAAGATCACCAGTAAAGAAATATAAATCGGTATGTGTACGTTAAAAATCTCTACCAGCATTTTGAGACCTATAAAAATCAATACGATCGCTATCCCCTGCTGCAGATGTGCAAATTTGTTGACAGCTCCCTTCAATAAGAAAAATAGTGATCGCAATCCAAGTACGGCAAAAATATTTGAGGTATAAATAACCAGCCTGTCGGTAGAAATCCCAAATACCGCCGGAATTGAATCAAGTGCAAAAACTATATCTGTAGTAGCGAGCATTACTATAACCACGAATATCGAAGTGTAATATTTTTTGCCCTCTTTGATCATCGTAAACTTGCCCCCACCATCTTCATGGGTAAGCCTTACAAATTTTTTCATGATCCGGTATATCCTGTTTTCCGACAGATCTACTTCCTCTTTATGATCGGTAGAAAACATTTTAAAACCAGTGTAAACGAGTACAGCACCAAAGAAATATAACAACCATTCAAACTTCTCTACCAACACAATTCCAACTGTGATAAATATCACCCGGAAAATTATAGCCATCATAATCCCAATTAATAATACCCGGGCATAGTAATCCTCTTTCACCTTGAAGAAAGCAAAAATGAGTATGAATACAAATATATTATCTATGCTCAGCGACCATTCGGTAAGATAGGCACTGAGGTATTCCAACGCCGTTTTCTGCCCGTTACGCACCCAGATGAATACAAAAAATGCTATAGCAAGGGAAACCCAGAAAAGTGTTTGCCAAAGCGCTTTCCTGATTGTAATGTGAGAAGATTTTTTACTCAACAGACCCAGGTCAAAAACCAGTGCCAGAATTAATAATCCACCAAATGCGATGTAAGTTATTTGCTCTTGTGTCATGAATCGAAATGGCTGCAAAGATAAGGGCAGCGGGGGGAAGGCAGCATAATGATTAGCAATTCAATATCAGGCAACATAATAATAATCAATGATAGCAGATACTATCCGTTTTCGTATTTCCGCTTTCTGCTCCATTGATACAGAAAACCAAAAAGTATTACCAATACAACAGGGCCGGCTATATTTATTATTTGAGTGAATGTTTTCTTCTCTTCTGTTTTTGATACGTCCAGCAGACGAAGTGTAAAGTCTTTGTTTCTTGTTTCTATAATCCTGGAAGGATTTACAAGATATTCCAGGCAGTTTAAAAAGAAATCCTTATTTGCATATTGCTGCTCAGTAAACTGATCGAATCCCATTGGAAGCGGTCCCTTATCTCTTGTAACCACATTAGTAACTATATCTGCATCCGACACTACGATCATCTTATTAGTTACAGAAGCAGATGCAAATGGTTGTTTGTAAATATTCGACAGACTATCTGCCATTCCTGAAGGCAATCTGTTTGTGAACAAAGAATTGAATTTTCCTTCCAGCAGAACTGCTACCGGTATATTTCGTTTGGTAAATTGATTGGCATCTTCCTGCGTTCGGAGTGTATTCCAGGTAACAATTGCTGGTGCACTTAGCGTTCTTGATTGGTTGCCGGTGACAAGCAAATAGGTTTTATTGAGTCCTTCGGTTTTTACGGTATCTATGGAATTGGGGAAAACGGACAAGATATTATCCAGGTTTTTTGAAATCGGGTGATTGGATCCACTTGACAATAATGGAAAATAGGGCCAGGGCAGAAACTCAGTCTGGGCCTGCATTCCAGCGCCCCCGTTAACAACCATGGGCAACCGAAGACATTGCATATCCTGAACAAGGTCAAGGTTTATTCTCACGCCATACTTAAAGAGAAGATCCTGGATATTCAAATTCCTGTCGAAGGCTACGTATTCTGTATTTGCTCCCCGAAGACTATCCATTTCGGCATACAGGTTATCAATAAGCCATATTAATTTTCCGCCTCTCATCACATACTGATCGATTTTAAGTTTTTGACGGTCATTGAACGGAGTGGTGGGCTTTACTATAAGTATTGCGTCGAAAACGTCAGGCAGCACCGGGAAATCATCAATCGGCACAAATCCAAAACCATAACTCGGTTTAAGCGTTTGATTGATGAGATCGTACACATTATAGGTCAATTGCTGTCCGTTTCCAATGAGATACCCGACAACTGCGGGAGAATCAGCGGTAACTTTCTGGATGGCTGAGGCAAATTTATATTCGAGTAAGGCTTCGGCTTTATTCAGAGCCTGCAATCCTCCAAATTGACTTTGTCCTTGTAGCAGGTCAATAGCCACAGAGGAGCCTTTATAACTAATTAGTGCACCCGGATATATCAATCGTTGCTCTTCCCCTTCGCCCTGTTTCGTTTGCGCTTTAACGTTGGTAGGCCTCAGGCCAAGCCTTTGTAAGGAATCGATAAATGCCTGCCGCGCTGTATCATTTAGATTTTCGCCGGGAGTTTCAAAAATTATGTCAATATTACTTCCTGCGATTTCGCGAAACTCTTGCAGAAGTTCGGATGTAGAATTTCGCAATTTTTTGAATCCAGCAGGCATCTCTCCTTTTAAAAAAACCGTTACGGCTACCGGTTCATCAATGCTTTTCAACAAATTTTCTGTAGCAGAAGAGAGAGTATATCTTTTCTCTTTAGTCAGATCGATTCGCGTATGCAAAAAGGATACTAAAAAATTAATGATCAGTAAAATGATCACTACTATTACCCAGCTATATCTTTTCTGCAACACTTTCATACATATCGCCTGGTGAATAAATTCCTGTTAGTAATAAAAAGAAATAAAATAATAACAGAAATAAAATAAATGATGTCACGTAAATCTATTACGCCTCTGCTTATACTTTGGTAATGATAGCTGATACCCAGCATTTCCACATAATAATCTGCACCGGATTCAAGAGCAGGGATCCTGCTGATTCCTTCAAATCCTCCATATACGATAAAACAAACAAATGCAGCGGTAATGAATGCGACTACAGCATTACTGGTAAAACTGCTGCAGCATACTCCAATAGCGGAAAATACCGCGGAAAGAAAAAACAAACCTATGTATGACCCTGCTGTAGCCCCCACATCTATACCTCCATCAGATGCAAGAGAATTTACAGTATATGCATATATCAGCGTTGGCAAAAGAGCTGTCAGTACCACTGTTAAATCGCCGAAATATTTACCACCTACAAGCTGCCAGCCGGTTAAAGGTTTTGTTTGAAGAATTTCAAAAGTGCCACTTCTGTATTCGTCAGCGAAACTGCGCATCGTGATAGCAGGAATCAATAACAGCAAAATATAAGGAGCTAACTCAAAAAACTTGTCGAGCGTAGCATAACCGAAGTCGAGAATATTGGTATCCGGAAAAACAAATAGAAACAGACCATTCAGCAATAGGAAAACTACAATAGCAATATAACCGGTGAGACTGCTGAAAAATTGCCTGAACTCCTTTTTACAAACAGACCACATGGGCACGAAAATAAGGGATATTGATCAATGAGGAATTTTTGCAAAATGTAGTTCCCGAGAACTCAAAACCGGAGTGGTCTGAAAATTTAATTACAGGAAATAATAAATTAATTTAATCCTTAGCAGCCCGATATCGATACCGGATACCGAAATTTATACCGCAAAACTCTCTCCACATCCGCAGGTGCGACTTGCATTGGGATTGCTGAAGTAAAATCCTTTTCCATTCAGTCCATCGGAAAAATCAAGCGTAGTATTCACGAGGTATAAAAAACTTTTCAGGTCAGTAACAACTTTTACACCATTGTCTTCAAAAATCTGGTCCATTGCTTTGGACTCATTATCAAAATCAAGTTTATAACTCAGACCAGAACATCCACCTCCCACAACAGAGACCCGCAAAAAGTAGCCAGCTTCATTGACGATGCTGGCATCCTTCATTAATTTTTGTACTTTCTCTTTCGCTTTATCACTTACGTATATCATCCGGATCCAATTTGATGCGAACTACACAGATTTAATGAATGACTTTTTCATTAAATCTTACTTCTTCCATACCGTTCTTCTTCCTGAAATCATTAATAGCTGCTTTAATTGCATCCTCTGCCAGGACGGAGCAGTGAATTTTCACTGGTGGCAGATTCAACTCTTCCACGATATCCATATTATCTATCTTCAAAGCGTCATCAACAGATTTGCCCTTCAGCCATTCTGTGGCAAGTGATGATGAAGCGATCGCGCTGCCACAGCCAAAGGTTTTGAATTTAGCATCTTTGATCACTCCTGTTGCCTCATCCACCTCAATTTGAAGACGCATCACATCACCGCATTCGGGTGCACCCACCAATCCGGTTCCTACATTCTTACTGCTTTTATCGAGCGTCCCCACATTTTTGGGATTTGAATAATGATCTATAACTTTTTCAGAGTATGCCATAAATTTTATTTTAATTGTGTATTTAAAGCTTCGATCAGGATGCCTGGTGCATCAATGATGAGCCCATTCAATTTTATTTAAATCAATTCCTTCTTTGAACATTTCCCATAATGGACTCATTTCTCTTAGCTTGATTACAGTCCGGGACACCTGTTCGATAGTAAAATCAATCTGCTCTTCACTGGTAAATCTTCCAAGTCCAAATCGAAGTGAACTGTGAGCAAGGTCATCTCCCAGACCAAGCGCTTTTAAAACATAAGACGGTTCGAGCGAAGCAGAAGTGCATGCGGAGCCGGAAGAAAGCGCAATGTCCTTGTTAAAACCCATCATCAAACCCTCTCCTTCCACGTATTTAAAGCTGATATTCGTTACCTGGGGCAGACGGCTTTCGCGGCTTCCGTTGACATATGCTTCTTCGAGTTTCAATAAGGCAGTCTCCAGCTTGTCTCGTAGTTTAGCGATCCTGGCATTGTCTGATTCCATATCCTGCATGGCAATTTCGCATGCCTTACCAAATCCAACGATTCCGGGAACATTTAATGTTCCACTGCGCATTCCTCTTTCATGACCTCCACCGTCCATTTGCGAAGTAACTTTTACCCGGGGATTTTTTCTTCTCACGTATAAAGCTCCCACTCCTTTCGGACCGTACATTTTGTGACTGGTAAAAGCCATCAGGTCTATGCCATCCGAATTTACATCAACAGGCACTTTTCCTACAGCCTGGGTACCATCAGTGAAAAAAAGGACACCGTGTTTTCTGGCTATCTTACTGATTTCACGAACATATTGGATAGTGCCGATTTCATTATTCGCATACATAATAGCAATCAGTATGGTTGATGGCTTGATAACTGACTCCAATTCTTCCAGGCTAATAAGTCCTTCGGGATTCACTTCCAGATAAGTAACTTCCGCTCCCTGTTTTTCGATGTGTTTACAGGTATCTAGAACAGCCTTGTGTTCGGTAGTTGCTGTGATGATATGATTGCCCTTGCTTGCATACATATCAAAAACTCCTTTGATTGCAAGGTTGTCACTTTCCGTAGCTCCGGAAGTAAAAATGATCTCTTTTGGATCTGCTCCTATCAGTTTTGCTACCTGCTCACGGGCATAATCCACTGCTTCTTCTGCATGCCAGCCAAAAGGGTGATTTCTGCTGGCTGCGTTACCAAACTGATCAGTAAAATAGGGTAGCATTGCTTCCACAACCCTTGGATCGCAGGGAGTAGTGGCATTATGATCTAGATAAACCGGTAATTTCAACATATTCAAAATCAGATTTAATTCCTGTCAGTTAAACACAAAATTAGTTTAAATGGTTCTATTTTAGTCTAGCAGAATCCCTTTTGTTTTAATTTATCCAATCTCGCAACTCAAAGCATGTAAATCAGCCAAATGAATCGACTTGAACACATCGGAATTGCCGTTAATAGTCTTGCAACCTCTATTCCACTTTTTGAGAAGCTGTTAAACAGTCAGCATTACAAAAAAGAGTCTGTTCCTTCAGAACAAGTTAAAACGGCTTTTTTTTTCGAAGGAATAACAAAGCTGGAGCTTATTGAAGATCTAAGACCAGAAGGAATAATAGCCCGTTTTATTCAAAAGAAAGGTGAAGGGCTTCATCACATTGCATTTGAAGTGGAAGATATTCATGCAGAAATGATCCGGTTGAAAAGCGAGGGTTTTGTTTTGCTCAGTGAAGAGCCCCGGAAAGGAGCGGATAACAAACTTGTCTGCTTTCTCCATCCGAGAGACACCAATGGCGTCTTGATTGAATTAGTAATGGAAAACCGCTAATTCTTTTTTTGCTGGAAAAGGAACTGATGGATGCATTATTTCGAGGTGCATTATAAGTTTCCTGAACTGAGGTTTTGGAAATTGAGGTTTTAAAAAGGCGAAGCCTCTTAAAACAGCCTAAATCTTGTAAGCAGTAATACCAGTTTAAAATTTATAAAACCAATTTTTTCGATTCGGTTGCAATTCCCTGTCTGATTACCTGTACTACATAAACACCTGTTATTGCTGCAGGCATTTCCAGATGAAAACGGTACGCCGGCTCCGTAAATATTTGCTCTTTCACCGCCTGGCCATTAACCGATGATACACGTACGATCACTTTGCCGGCAGAAGCCTCATTGAATTCTATTGAAATGGTTTGTTTTGAAGATACATAGACATTCGCCAGAACAGAAGCACTATCGATTTTAACTGCCTTGATAGTACTATAGGCTGCCTGGCCATCCTTATCCACCTGTTTCAACCGGTAATAAATAGTTCCCGAAATTGTATGCTTGTCGGTATAGGAGTACTGGTTAACCTGAGAAGGGTTCGAAACAGCACCTATCTGGGCTATATTTATCCAGTTACGCCCGTCATTACTACGTTGAATTTCAAAGTGGCTATTATTGACTTCCTCGGTAGTTGTCCAGGATAATTGTACAACCTGTCCGGATATTTTTGCATAAAAACCAGAAAACTTTACAGGGGCTGTAACAAAGGGTTCGAAACCGTTTGGATTAACGCCGGTTGAAGTATTTGCAATCTTCGATCCTGTTACATCACCATCTGACCCCAGGAACTTCTGTACTCCTGCGATATTGATATTATCTGCAGCGTTTCCGGTGATCCTGCCAGTGCGATATACAATGACTTGACTGGTACTATACAGACCCAGCCTGCCATTCTGCAATCTTAGCGTTCCATACACTCTTATAAGAACACCGGTCAGGAGATTCCAGTTATTTACTCTAATCGTTAGATTTTGAGGTATTACAATGGTATCGCCACTTTTCGGGATCCTATTGAGATCCCATGTAGATGCAGAATTCCAGAAACCATTGTTTTGAACGGCCGTAATAGTGGTACTATAAACAGAAAGTAAACTTCCGAAAAGTATAAAGAGTATTAAGTATAGTTTTCTCATAGAAAAGGATTAGACTTAATATAGTCAACATCCATACCTATGTACTTTTATTAAAAATCAATATTAAAATCTTCACAACTACTTATAAGTCATTAAGTTAAAGGTTTTTTTAAAAATTGAAATATGAATAGAAACCTATCGGATTAAATTTTTATTCCAGAAATTGGAATAAATTTCCAGAAATTGGAATGTAACGCTTCATAGAGTATCAAGTTGTCATGTCTCTCCGTAGTTATCACCCGCAAAAAACCCATCCTCTTCCTGTTCATTACTCAGTTTTCGCATTATTTAAGTTCAAAAAATTGAACATGTATTATAATGAAAAGAAAACCCCGGCATAAAGCCAGGGCCTCCTTTGTTACCTATGAAAAAACTTGGACGGTTATAGAACAACTTTTTTTACTTCAGCAATTGAACTACCATCAATCACTTGTATAATATATATTCCAGCTGATAAATGTGATAAGTGAATTTCGTGTCGGTAAGCAGGCTTTGTAAATGAAATCTCTTGTAAAGACTGACCGTTGGATGCAATTACACGAACGTGTATGTTATTATTTATTTGATCGTTGAATTCGATAACAATTGTTTTTTTCGAAGATGCGTATATGTTTGCGACTTTATTTTGATTCTCTGCGTGAACTGTTTTAACAGTGCTGTACATAAATTTTCCGTCTTTATCTACCTGTTTCAACCTGTAGTAAATTGTATTTATGACTGTTAATTTATCGGTATATTGATATTGATGCACAGTTGAAGAATTTGTATTCGCAAAGACTACGGATATATTTTTCCAGTTACGGCCATCATCACTTCTCTCCACTTCGAAATGATTGTTATTTTTTTCTTCTTCAGTGGACCAAGAAAGTTGAACGGAAGCATTTAATTTCTTTGCATAAAAGTTCAGGAATTTTACCGCCAAAGTGCCACCAAATGCTACAAAGCCGGATGGATAAGTACCAGTATTCGCATTTGCATAGGCTGGACCTACTATCGGAGCTCCACCTCCTTTAAATTTATGCACACTACCTATTCGTATCTGATCACCATTTGTAATCCCCAAAACCAATCCTCCATTGAACACTACAATTGTGCATGCTATATCCAGATCAAGTTTTCCTCCTGTCATACTTAAAATTCCGTAAATACGGATATAAACATTATTAAGAGAATTCATATTGCTGACAAAAATGGTGAGACCAGCTGGAATAACGATCGTATCTCCATTTTGCGGAAGTCTGTTCAGATCCCAGCTAGATGCTGCATTCCATTGACCATTGTTTTGCACCGCTGTAATCTTTGGTGCTCCAAAAACGGCTCCCGCCAGAAGCAGGGCGAATGTGATAAGGGTAAATGTTTTCATAGGGTAACCTTTTAAGTGGTTACACTAATAAGGCAAGTGGCATACCTGACTTATTCAACGCCCTTTTTTAAAATAAATTTAATTGGGAATAGCCGTAAAAAACAGACTAACAATTTACCTCTCAATATCTTATCTAAATCTATAAAAAAAGTAAATTTCTTTTTTTAGCCTCATGGGAGATCATACCAGCCGGAGATTAATTCCAGAAAAGGGAAAAAATGATTGGGAATTGGGAATGATGGCCTTGATTCCAAACATTTATATATACTATCTTTCTCCAAAATTACCGGCTATGAGAATTTTGTATCCCATTCTTTTTTTCCTTTTAGTATCTATTTTTTCTGGATGTAATGAAAAACCAGCCACTTCTACGGGAGGCACGGATTCTACTTCAATAAGTAACGATAGTACAGATGGTTTTTATGGCAAATACAAGCTAAACAGGGTTAAACTTCCGGAAGGTTTCAGAATATCGGTCTTCGCAGAAGTACCGGATGCACGCAGTATGTGCTGGGGGGAAAATGGAACTTTGTTTGTAGGAAACCGCGACGGGGATAAAGTGTTTGCAGTGGTTGACAATGACAATGACGGTAAAGCTGACAAAGTACATATACTAGACCGCAATCTTACGAAACCTTGTGGCGTAGCATTTCGCAACGGAAGCCTATATGTAGCAGAGATCAGTCGCATTTTACGATATGATAGTATTGAGTCACGTCTCTCCAACCCTCCAGCACCTGTAATCGTTTATGATAAATTTCCCACCGAGAAACACCATGGTTGGAAGTATATAGCTTTCGGACCAGATGGCAAATTGTATGTGCCGGTCGGTGCGCCTTGTAATATTTGTAATAATAAGAATCCCATTTATGCATCAATTACCAGAATGAATGCGGACGGGACCGGTCTTGAGATATTTGCCAGGGGCGTCCGCAATTCTGTTGGATTTGCCTGGCATCCGGAAACAAAAGAGCTTTGGTTTACCGACAACGGACGTGATATGCTGGGGGACGATGTTCCTAATTGTGAATTAAATCATGCACCGAAAGCAGGTATGCATTTCGGTTACCCTTTTTGCCATCAGGGTGATATGCTGGATCCAGAATTTGGCAAGGGACAGGATTGCAAAAAGTTTATTCCTCCTGCCCAACTGATGGGACCTCATGTTGCACCACTAGGTATGCGTTTTTATACCGGGACAATGTTTCCAGCCGAATATAAAAATCGCATATTTATAGCACAGCATGGAAGCTGGAACCGAAGTACGCCTGTCGGATACCGTGTAATGGTTGCAACGGTGGAGAATAGCAAGATTACCAAATATGAATCATTTGCAGATGGTTGGTTACAGGGAACGTCTGTTTCAGGTAGACCTGTTGATATTGAAATAGCAAAAGACGGAGCAATACTGATCAGTGATGATAAATCAGGAGCGATATACAGAATTACTTATAGTAAATAAAGTTTCACGCAAAGCTGCAAAGAAAGAAAAGGCGCAAAGGAAATCATCCCTTTGCGCCTTATGTAATTTACTTTGCTGCTTCGTGTAAAACTTCATTCATCCACAATTACTTTATTAAGTCCCAGCTTCTCCAATGCTATAGCAGCCGCGATCTGACTGGCATCTTTCTTATTATAGGCCTTTGCCTCGGCGACCAGTTCACCATCCACTACCGCACCGATCGTAAATAATCTTCTTCCGCCTTCAATCCTTTCGTCAAGTGTATCAAACTCCAGGTTTTTGCCATTTTTATTAGCCCAGCCGTATAAACGGTTCTTGTGATTGATCTCGAGGTTTTCAAGATCTTCCAGGTAAAAGTGAGGGATGATGATGCATTCCATTACCCATTTCTTTGTTTTATCGAATCCTTTATCAAGATATATGGCTCCTACAACGGCTTCCAGTGTATTGCCAAAGATCTGGCTCATCTTCAAAGAATTGTCGAACTTATTAAAGAATGTGATTTTTTTCATTCCCATCTTGATAGCAATCTCGTTGAGTTTATTGCGATTTACCATTTTACTTCGCATCTCAGTAAGAAAGCCTTCCTCTTTATACGGGTATCTTTTGAAAAGAAAATCAGCGATGATCCCACTCAGTATAGCATCACCCAGGTATTCAAGTCTTTCATTGTTTTCATCCGCAGTATCTTTTACAGAGCGGTGGGTTAGTGCGGCTCTATATAGAGCAATCTTCCCGGGCGAGAAGCCCAGTACATTTCTGATGTTTTTTTTGAAAGCAACGTGTTTATCTTCCAGGCCTATTATTCTCTTGAATATTCCCACAATGAAAAGCTACTATTTTTTTTGTAAGCGATAAAATATCAACGCATATGCATAGATCTGCATTGCCTTTCCGTGAAATAAGATCAAGAAATTTTATTGTTGAAATTTTTTAACGATCACACAGGCGTTATGACCTCCAAATCCGAAAGTATTGCTTAATGCTGCACGTACTTTTCGGGGTTGTGCTTTGTGAAAAGTAAAATTGAGTTTGTTATCCAGTTCCGGATCATCTGTAAAATGATTAATAGTAGGTGGTATTACGTCGTGCACCACGCTCATAATGCAGGCAATTGCTTCTACTACCCCGGCGGCACCTAGGCAGTGACCTGTCATTGATTTGGTAGAACTGATATTGAGCTTATACACATGTTCGCCGAAAACATCCACAATTGCTTTTATTTCTGCTATATCACCCAATGGGGTGGAAGTACCATGTGTATTGATATAGTCAATATCATTTGCAATCATACCCGCGTCTTCAAGCGCTGCCAACATAACATTTTTTGCACCCAATCCTTCCGGATGAGGGGCTGTAATATGATGTGCATCAGCAGTAGCACCTGATCCGGCGACCTCTGCGTAAATTTTTGCACCTCGCCTTACCGCATGTTCAAGTTCTTCCAAAACGAGTGAACCAGCCCCTTCTCCCATTACAAAGCCATCCCTGTCTTTGTCATAAGGTCTGCTGGCAGTTTTTGGATCATCATTTCTTTCACTAAGTGCTTTCATTGCATTGAAACCTCCCACACCTGATTCAAATATTACGCTTTCTGATCCGCCAGTCAAAATAGCGTCCGCCTTATTTAACCGTATCAGGTTAAATGCTTCCATAATAGCATTGGTGGAGGATGCACATGCACTTACAACAGCGAAATTCGGTCCGCGAAATCCATGCTTTATGGAAATATGACCTGCGGCGATATCAAGTATCATTTTAGGAATAAAGAAGGGATTGTACCGGGGCGTCCCATCCCCTTTAGCAAAATTCAACACTTCTTCCTGAAACGTGATAAGTCCTCCTATTCCGCTTGCAAAAACAACCCCGACACGATCTTTATTAATATTTTCGCCGTTGATACCCGAATCTGTTACTGCTTCATCCGAAGCAACGATAGCAGTTTGCGTGAAACGATCCATCTTCCGTGCTTCTTTCCGCTCAAGAAAATTAAGAGGGTCAAAATTTTTCAATTCGCAGGCAAACCGGGTTTTGAATTTAGAACAATCAAATTGTGTTATAAAATCAGCTCCGGACACACCATGAACCAATCCATTCCAGTAATCTGTTAATGTATTCCCCACTGGTGTGAGCGCTCCGATGCCCGTAACAACAACTCGTTTAAGATTCATTTGCTAGTATTAGAACTTTCCTTTTATTCACACTGAAAGAACCCTCATCAGCAATTTGAAGAAATGGTTGATGCATTCAGATATATTTGCACCGCAATAAGATTGTTGAAATATATAATCCGCCTTCGCAGGGCAGCTGCCATCGAAAGGCGGATTAAATATAAGCTCACCCGAAATTATTTCGCATGTTCTTCCAGGTATGCAATAGCTTGTCCTACAGTAGTGATGGTTTCTGCTTGTTCGTCAGGAATAGAAATATTGAATTCTTTTTCAAACTCCATGATTAGCTCTACCGTGTCCAATGAATCTGCTCCCAGATCATTCGTAAACGAAGCCTCATTGGTGACTTCGGATTCTTCAACTCCTAACTTGTCAACAATAATCTTTTTTACTCTTGTTGCGATGTCTGACATTTTTGTAAATTTTAGTTACGGCTGCAAAAATATAATTTTTGAGATTATGACAACACATCATGCCTTTTTAATTATAGCTATATTATTTGTTGTTTAGCTGCTTTTGTTGTACTATTCAGCATCGGTTTTGAGATATCTGTTATACCCGCGGTTTTTTTACCCTATATTGAAATCAACTGTAATTTACATTTTCAAGGTTCCTTCAAGTTTATTGAGCAACTGAATTTTGATTTCGTACTTCGTAAATCATTATATTGCGAATACACACTACCATCAAATCATACTAGCTGAATGGCTCTGAAGATCATTGACCACGGTTCTAAAGAATACCAGCAGATGTTGAACCTGCGCAATGAAATCCTGCGTAAACCTTTGGGGTTGGATTTTACCTCAGAAGAACTTGAAAAAGAAAAAGAAGAAATACTGATCGGTGCTTTCGAGGAAGAGAAAATGCTGGGTTGTTGTATGCTTATCAAAATGGATAAGAAATCGGTAAGACTAAGGCAAATGGCGGTATTGAACAACCTGCAGGGAAAAGGCATTGGAAAAGCATTGATGCAGTTTGCGGAAAACATCGCACGTGACCGAGGTTACAGAAAAATCATCATGCATGCGCGAAAATCTGCTACCGGCTTTTATGAAAAACTGGGTTACCAGGTTACGGGGACGGAATTTGAAGAAGTAACGCTGCCGCATTATATAATGGAGAAGAGTTTGTGAGGAACTTTACACAGAGACATGGAATTCGAACAATCAGCTATTCCAGCATTATAATTTTCGAAATACTCTACTTCTTTGATAGTAATTGATAATTCCCTTGCTGATAGCTGATAGCTCCTTGTCACCTCACTATCCTGATATTAATCGGATACCTATACATCTTGTTCTCACTTGCTTTGATGGTTGCAACAATCACCAGTATCAGATGAACAATACCAATAAACATGAGAATCAAAAAACCGATCAGCAGTAACAGTGTAAGAAACCCAATGATATACCCGATAAAAATCGTTATTTGAAAATTCAATGATTCTTTCGCATGTGCAGCGACATATTTGGAATCGTCTTTTTTAATCAGGTATATCACAAGTGGCGCAATAAAACCACAAATCAGCGTGAGCAGGTGAGCCAGTGTTGCGGCAGTACGCTCATCCGGAGTAGGGGAATAAAGAATATTTTCTTCCCTTCCTAGGAAAGACTGTTGATTCTCGTTCATAGCAGTTAGTTTCTCCGAATTTACGTAATAAAAGCATTGTAGCTGAAGGAGTAGAAATATCAATTCCTGCTGCTATTGAACCATGGAATTTTCAGTATTCCTCACTTCAGTTTTCATCCTTTGCAAAAACTGCACGAGCTGCAGCATATTTTCGATGTCCTGCACTATCAGCATGAACAACTTGCCTGTTTGACGGAGTTTTGCCTTATTGGTGTGGGTTTGTATATATTGAAGAATATTCCTGAAAACATCCGATTCGAAATAAGGCGAATCGTGTTTATTGATGAAATAACATTTCAGGATCTCATCTTTTAATATCATGCGCTCAAAACCGAGTTGTACAGCAAGTTTTCGGCTTCGGACCGTATCAAACAGGTCTTCCACCTGCGGTGGGATTGAGCCGAAACGGTCATGCAATTCTGTATGAAATACTATCAGGTCTTCTTCCGTTTCACAATTGTCTAGTCTGGTGTAAAGGGATAAACGTTCAGTAATGCTTTCTACATAATGATCAGGAATAAGGATTTCCAGGTCGGTATCAATGGTGCAATCCTGAACATAATCGTCCTGCTTTGAGACTTCTTCTTTGAACAGGCTTTTGAATTCATGTCTTTTCAATTCCCGGATGGCTTCACTGAGAATTTTCTGATACATTTCGAATCCGATCTCCGCCATAAATCCACTTTGCTCGCCTCCGAGCATATTGCCTGCGCCACGAATGTCAAGGTCGCGCATAGCTATCTGAAAACCGCTTCCAAGTTCACTGTGTTGTTCAAGTGTCTGCAGCCTTTTCCTGGAATCATTTGGTAGCGTACTGATTGGAGGTGCAAGCAGGTAACAAAATGCTTTCTTATTACTTCTTCCTACTCGTCCTCTTAATTGGTGCAGGTCACTAAGACCAAAATGATGTGCATTATTAATAAGAATCGTATTCACATTGGGAATATCGACCCCACTTTCAACAATATTGGTGCAAACGAGCACGTCGTACTTTTTATCTATAAAATCCAGAATGCGTTCTTCAAGTTCATGTCCTTCTAACTGTCCATGAGCAAAACCTATACTCAGGTCGGGACATAATCCCTGTATCATTCCTGCCATTTCAGCCAATCCGTGTACACGATTATGAATAAAAAAAATCTGTCCTCCCCTTTCCGTTTCAAAGTAAATGGCATCCCGTATAAAGTCTGCATTGAATACCTGCACTTCTGTTTGAATGGGCTGCCTGTTGGGCGGAGGAGTGTTGATGATACTGAGATCGCGGGCTCCCATGAGGCTGAACTGAAGTGTTCTTGGGATAGGTGTTGCCGTTAGGGTCAGACAATCCACGTTTGTCCGAAGTGTTTTGATCTTCTCTTTGTGTGCCACTCCGAATTTTTGTTCTTCATCGATGATCAGTAAACCAAGATCTTTGAATTTTACTTCTTTTCCCAATAATGCATGCGTACCAATGATGATATCGATCTTGCCTTCTTCCAGCCTTTTGAGTGTATCTTTTTTTTCACGGGAAGATTTAAACCTGTTCACATAATCAACAGTTACCGGAAGGTCGTTCAAACGGTCTTTGAATGTTTTGTAATGTTGAAAAGCAAGAATGGTAGTGGGTACCAGAATAGCAGCCTGTTTTCCATCGCAGACGCTTTTGAACGCTGCGCGTACGGCCACTTCCGTTTTCCCGAATCCTACATCCCCGCAAACAAGCCGGTCCATCGGTGCAGGAACCTCCATATCTTTTTTTACATCGGCAACCGCTTTGCTTTGATCCGGTGTGTCTTCATAAATAAAGGAAGCTTCAAGTTCTGTCTGCATATAATTATCCGGTGAATGAGCAAAACCTGTCTGGGCCTTCCGCTGTGCATAAAGTTTAATAAGGTCAAATGCAATTTCTTTGACCTTTGTTTTAGTTTTTTCTTTGAGCTTTTGCCATGCATCACTTCCGAGTTTACTCACTTTCGGAATAGTCCCCTCCTTTCCGGTATACTTGGAGATCTTATGTAGTGAATTTATATTGACATACAAGATGTCGTGGTCTTTATAAATGATCCGCACTGCTTCCTGTAGTTTTCCATTGCTTTCGATTTTCTGTAATCCACTGTATAAACCAATGCCGTGATCGATATGCGTAACATAATCCCCCGGCTGTAATTCGCGCAGGGTACGAAGTGTAAGCGCTTTATTTTTATTATAAGCCTGCTTAACCTTGTATTTATGATACCGCTGGAAGATCTGATGATCAGTATAACAAACCACTTTCCGGTCTTCATCAATAAATCCTTCATGAACAGATTGTGCAATTGGCGTGAAATGAATCTCAGCTTTCAGATCTTCAAAAATGCTGTGTAATCGTTCCAGCTGCCTTGGATTTTCTGCAAATAAAAACAGATCAAACCCTTTCTTTTCCCATTGCGATAAATCTTTTATGAGAAGGTCAAATTGACGGTTGAATGCAGGCTGTTCCCTTGTTTGAAAATTTATTTCTGCAACGGTTTCATGTATCGCCAAATCGGCTGAATTCATGGTAAGGTGTGAACCAATTTCTATTACATGCCTTACAGAAAGCTGCTGCCTCAATGTGGCAGCAGCAATAAAATCTTTTGCAGAGATATGGTACTTTTCAATTTTGTCATCCTCTTCTTTTTGTATGGGAGATGTAGGTTCCATGTCCACAAAAAGCCGCAGGTCTTCTTCCTGAGTTAGTAACCGGTCATAAGTCAGCGTCCAATCCTGAATCCAGCAAATCGTATTTTCAGGAAGATACTCAAGCAGCGAAATTTTATCAGTATTATCAAATTGTGTTTCAATATTAGGGATAATGCTCACTTGCAAAAGCTTGCGTTCGCTTAATTGTGTCTCCGGATCGAAGAGCCTGATGGAATCAATATCATTTCCGAACAACTCCACCCTGTATGGTTTTTCATTTCCAAAAGAATAAATGTCAAGTATTCCTCCGCGCAAGGCGAACTGACCAGGCTCATACACAAAATCAGTTCTGTTGAATCCATAGGAGGTCAGTTTTCCTATCAGGCCATCTACGTCTAATACATCGCCGGTTTTCAACTGGATGATATTCCCACTCAGCGTTTCAGGCAGGACTACCTTCTCAAACAATGCTTCCGGATAGGTCACCATCATCTTTTTATTTCCACCTGCACTCCATCTTGTCAAAGTTTCGGTGCGAAGCATTACATGGCTGCTGTTTAACACCCGGTAATTTTTCCTTGACTTAAAAGATGAAGGAAAATAGAACAGATCCAGCGCGTTCGTCAGATTCTGTAAGGAATTATGAAAATAGGCTGCAGATTCCGCATCCTCACAAATAATCAGGTGATTCAGTTGGCTGCATGCTGAATGCATAAAGATGGAGGAAACAATAAATACAGGGGAACTGCCTCTTAAATTTTTCAGGTAAGTACCGGCACACTGGGCATAAGTTAGCCTTTCCGCTAGTTGAAAAAGGCGGGGATCCTCAATATACCTGGAAAGCAACACCTGCAGATTCATAAACAGCCTTACAAAGATACAGAAGGAGGTATGAAAATCAGCGATTAATAAACCAATTAGAAAACCCCGCACAAGCCATTTCCGTATTTCACGTTGTATAGGAGGTCGTTATGAGAAACGATCATATAACCTCTGATTTGTTCGTCTTTTAGAGGCAAATTGATTAAATTGGCAACTACTTCAATTACAAAATATTACTAAGAAATACGTACGATGAAAAAACAGCTAATTGCACTGACGATTATTGTTGTGTTTGTTCTGGCAGCCGGCTATATCAGTTTGAGGCAGGATCATAATATCCGGAGTTTGGATACTTATAAAGTAAAGAAACCCACTAATGCGGAAAAAGCCTTTTATTCCATTGAAAGGTGGAAATATGAATTCAACATGCTAAAGGATCCATTTACAGGTAAAATTCCCTACAATATCAGGCAATTGGAATTAGCGGCAGCGCGTAATTACCCCGAAAAAAATTATACCAATAGCGGCATCCTTTCGGCTGATAATCTTAATTCCTATCAGCCGGCCGGACCGACCAATATCGGCGGAAGAACCCGTGCCCTGGCATATGATAAGCGTTTTGGGATAGGAACCAATCAGGTAATACTTGCGGGAAGTGTCAGTGGTGGAATTATGCGTTCTTCAGATGGTGGAAACAATTGGACAAGGGTTAGCCCTGAAGATGACATTCATGCACTTACTTCACTTGCACAGGATCCAAGGACTGGCTTTGAAGACATCTGGTATGCAGGAGGTGGAGAATTCATTGCCAATTCCGCCAGTGCAACAGGTGCAGCCTATCTGGGTTTCGGTATATGGAAAAGCATAAATAATGGACTTTCCTGGACGAAACAAAATCTGGCAGTCACAGATATAGACGGAGCAACCATTTTACCACCCGGAACCCTGGAAGTTTTTGATAACCCTTTCGATTTTGTGCATAGAGTAACAGTAAATCCTGCTAATGGACATGTATATATTGCAGCACACCGAAGGCTCATCCGTTCCACGAATGGTGGAGTCAATTGGAATGTTGTTTTTACAGGTACTACCCCGGCGTCATCCGACAACGGGCAGATGGATATTATAAGTACAACAGGAGGTAAATTATACCTGGGTGTAAATGGTGGATTCCCGGACACTGCAAAACGCGGAGTTTTTACTTCCACCAATGGAACGACCTGGACAAGAATTGCAGGAGGTAGAACTCTCAATGTGGATTCGGTTGCAGACTGGAGGGGTAATGATCCCGCTAATGGTAGCCGCAGAATCATCATGGCGCTTGCTCCCTCCAATGAGAATCTGTTATATGTAACATATGAAAACGGCTTGCAACAGGATGGTCCGAGCGCGAAACCGGAAGTGGATATGTACAAACTGGATGTTACCGGTGGCACCAATAACTGGACTAACCTTTCCGTGAATATGCCAGATTTCCCGGGGCAGATGGATGGGGTGGACCCTTTTGAAACGCAGGACGGATATAATCTGACATTGGTGATAAAACCCGATGATCCGAATACAGTTTTCCTGGGTGGAACGAGTCTGTTCCGATCAACAAATGGATTTACCAGTACAGCCACTACCGCCTGGATTGGTGGCTATAATCAGGATTTTGCTACCGGTTTAAAAATATACCCAAACAGTCACCCTGATTTCCATAACCTGGCTTTCAAACCTAATAATAATGGGGTGAATCCCGGGTACCTGAAGGCCATCACGGCTAATGATGGAGGTTTGCAGACTACAGAAAATATTATGTCTACCACTCCCGCCATCAATCCGGTGGTTTGGACGATGACGCCAAATTACCAGACCTTACAGTATTATCATGTTGCTATTGATCCTACACCCGGATCCAATCTTTTCATTGGCGGGGCACAGGATAATGGCACCTGGGTGCGCATCAATCCACCTTCAAATGCTCATCAACGAGTAATCAGTGGCGACGGAGCAGCTACGGCTATATCGGGCGTCACCAACAATACCATCAATTTTTTCGGGACTTCACAATTGGGGCAGATATACCGGGCCACGAGTGCGTTTACAAAAATAACTCCCACTGGTTTAACACCTTTTCCGGGAATGACTGAGGCATTTGGTGAATTTGTAACCTATTTCAAATTAGACTTTGACAATCCGGAGGACCTTTACTATGTAAATTTTAACCGGATATTCCGTACTATAGGAGCATCAACCGTTACAAGCGGCACTTTCCAGGAGCTTACTGGTGTGGGTTCAACAGTTAATCCGCAAAATCCGACAGCGGGAACAAACATTTCAATCCGCACAATCGAGTTGAGCAGGGGAACCTATTCACCTAGTCACGTACTGTATATAGGAACAACTAATGGAAAAGTGTATCGTCTCGATGATCCAAGGAATGCCTTGCCATCTGCATCTCCTGCAAACATTACTCCTCCCGGAATGACAGGAACTGTATCAGATATTGCGGTAAACCCGAATAATGATGATGAAATTCTGGTGACAGTTTCTAATTATAATGTACCTCCAAATAATGTTATCAATATTTGGTGGACTAATAATGCTAAGAGCCCTACTCCTACCTGGAGAAATGTGGAGGGTAATCTTACACTCCCTTCTATCAGAAGTTCTATGATCGTGACAAAGAAAGATGCGGCGAATAATCCCGTAACGGAATATTATGTGGGTACTTCTGTCGGATTGTATAGTTCCATTAATGTGGGACCATCAGGAACCATTGCATGGGTCCGTGAAGGTGGAAACATTTTGAACTACGCAGTGGTAACTTCTCTGGATTACCGGCCTCAGGACAACGTTTTACTGGTGGGAACACATGGCAACGGCATGTATTTTACTACAACCGGAACTCCTGACTTCAGACCGAATCAAAATACCGGTGTACCTGATCCGGTCAGGAATGATCAGTCTTTTATCAGGCAGGTTTATCCAACGATCGCCAGAAGTAATGTGGTGCGTTTCATAACTGGCAACCTCCTGGGAGTAAGAAAAGTGATTGTGCAGATACACAATTTATCAGGACAAACGCTGCTGAAAACGGAAATGAATTACCAGGATGCACAGTTAAACATTCAGCAGCTTCCGAAAGGTGTTTATGTATTGTCAATCACCACATCAGATTACAAACACCAGCATATACAACGATTTGTGAAAGAATAACTAAAAAGTGAATATGCATTTTACTAATGTATATAACTAACGTCTTATAAGGTGTGCAACGGTCTTCATCCAGCACACCTTTTTTTTGTCAAATAGAAAAAACTCATGAAACGAATTTCATTATCCTTCTTTTTAATATCCGTTATTACGATTTCATTAGGCCAGACGGCACCTGTTGTGAAAGGATACGCATATCAGCGTGTTACATTTCCTGGTACTCGAACAACCGGTATCTCTGAAGAAACGGGAGCAGAAACGCAAAGAACAGTAAAGGAAAAAATCACATGGTCTGTTTTTCTTGAACACAAACCTTCTGTCACTATCAAACCTACCCTGATCTGGTTGCGCGGTACTCCGTATCGGGTAACATATGAAAAAGTAAATCAAAATAAAGTAGTTGTTAGTCGAACCACAATGAATGATCGTTTAACATACGACACGCTGGTAAAAGTCACCCATAACACAATTATCAGCATGCTTCCTTCAATGCAATCCAGGATTAGTAAAACTTCAGCAGTATCAAAAAAAATTAACAATAAAAATGCAGTGGTGGAATATTATTTCAAAGGAAAAAAATATTATTACACCATTCCTGTAATCAAAAAACTTGAGCCGTTGGCTTTGCAATAAAAAAAAATATATATTAGCATTGTAACCAGCATGCTTGCCATACAGCAGTTACGAAAGAGCGGTAATAGTTTACCGCTTTTTTGTTTCTCGCAAAGCTGCAAAGTTATTAAATGCGCTAAAATCTTCTTAAGCCCGTTAGGTATTTCCTTAGCAGCTTTCCGCCTCCGCTTCACTTCTTCGAA
>Ga0180121_10000176_pt1 | contig 24185 bp, 21 predicted proteins | sample AntDrymUQ5402106_2_FD_129676 | JGI IMG/M metagenome (GOLD analysis project Ga0180121, IMG submission 129676) | Polar desert sand microbial communities from Dry Valleys, Antarctica - metaG UQ540 (21.06) (version 2) (version 2) | ecosystem: Environmental > Terrestrial > Soil > Desert | place...
ATGGGCTGAGAGCACCACCACGGCGCCTTCAGGTACTTGCGTCTCTTCGTCGACGAAAACCGCGCCCTTCGATTCCAGATCTCGGACGACGTGCAGGTTGTGCACGATCTGCTTGCGCACGTAAACGGGCGTTCCGTGCTTGGCGAGGGCGCGCTCGACCGCATCGACGGCGCGCTCGACGCCCGCGCAGTAGCCCCGGGGCGCGGCGAGCAATACGGTGCCCGACATCTCGCTCATGAGTTCATGGTAGGCGCAGACGGTCTGACCTTTGGTCACCTTCAGGTTGTCGCAAGCGGGACGACCTCCGTAGGCTGAACCGGCACGACGCGGATGCTTCTCGATCCGCACCCTTCCCGGCGCTCGCCTGCGCACACCACCTTCCCAGGGTTGGTCGCGTATGCCCGCATGCGCCCGGGAGCTCGATCGAGGCTGCGCCGTGCATGAGGTCACACAGATCCGAGCCATCGACAACAGGAGGTGATGTCCGCACCCACGACCTGCCGCGGAACACGACCGACGACATCGGTGAACAACTCACCGATCGGCCGGTCGGCCTGAACGCAGCGTCCAGCTCCGTTCGCCGCGGGGGTGATCCCGATAATGACGAGCATCGACCCGATGCGCCGCCGCTTCCCGGCCGCGCCGTTCCTCGTTCCGATGATCCTCGCCCTCATCCTCGTCCTGACACCCGCGGTTCCGCTCGTGCACGTCGCGAGCGCACGCGAGGCGGAGGTGCCCCAGCACGTCTGTCAGATCGACTGGCGCCGGGGTGAGTGGCACATCAGACAGCTCATCAGATGCGCGCAACACCGCTGGCACGTTCCCGGAGGGGCGTCCATGGCGCTGTACGTGGCCGATCGGGAATCCGAGCTCCGGCCGAAGGCCTACAACGGCTACAGCGGCGCGAGCGGCATCTTCCAGCACCTGCGCCGTTACTGGCCCGGTCGTTCCGATGCCTTCGGCTTCGGCGGCTGGTCGGCCTTCAACGCACGCGCGAACATCATGGTGACGATGCGCATGGTCCATCGCGAAGGAAGCTGGAGCGACTGGGGATTCTGACCCGAAGATCGCGAGCGCTTTCAGGCGCCGACCGGACCGCCCGGGCGGGGCAATGCCGTTACGAGGCTCCGCACCTCTTCGAACGAGGTGGCCACCACGGTGGCCCCGGGCGTGTCCCGGTCCGTCACGATGCGCATGGCCGGGAAACGCTCCCGGACCAGGCCGACCAGCTCGGCCTGGTCTCCGAAGGCGACGAGCACGTGTGGGCGCTCCGCGTCGAGCTGGTCGAGAGCTGATCGAAGATCGACGGCTCCCGGAGCGAGCTCCCACTCGGCCGAGACCGTCGCCCGCTTGAGCGCGGCCAGCGACTCACGATCGTCTGTCACGCAGAGCACGATGAGCGCCCGGCACATCGCTACAACCAATCCCGCCGCCTGAACAGCACGTAGAGCGTGCTCGACGCCCCGAGCATCATGGCGAGCGCCAGGGGGTAGCCGAGCCGCCAGTCGAGCTCAGGCATGTGTCGGAAGTTCATGCCGTAGACGCCGGCGATCAGGGTTGGCACGAGCACGATCGCTGCCCAGGCGCTGAGCTGCTTCATCACTTCGTTCAATCGGTTCGCCGCTTGCGCGACACGGACCTCGAGCAGCGAGGTGAGCAGATCTCGGACGTTGTCGGTGAGCTCGACGACGCGGATCACGTGGTCCATCACGTCGCGGTAGTACGGGGCCAGCGCTGGGGTCCAGAGCGACGGATCTTCCTGGAGCAGATCGATGCCATGTCGCAGCGGCATCGCGGCGCGCCGAAGCATGACGGTCTCACGCTTCAGCCGGAACAACCGCTCCTGCACGTCGGACTCTGGATCTGCTCCCTCGTCACGATCGAACACGGCGCCCTCGAGCTCGTCGGCCTCGTCCTCCAGCACATCGACCGCCGACAGGTATCCGTCGACGATCTCGTCGATCAGCACGTACAGGGCGAAACCGGACTCACCGAGATCGGCGTGACGCTCCCATCGCGCCGCGGCCCCCTCGATCGTCTGGTCCTGGGACCAGCGCAGGGTCGCGAGGAACCCCTCGCCGGCGATCACGTGCAGCTCATGCTCCTCGAGGCTGACGGGTGGACCCAGGCCCGCGGTGACAGGGCGGAGCACCACGAACACGTACCCTTCGAAGATCTCCACCTTCGTCCGTTGCCTGCGATGGAGCGTGTCCTCCAGCGTGGTCGGGTGGATCGAGAAGCAGCGTTGCAGCGCCTCGAGGTCGCCGGGTTGGGGATCGATGATGTCGATCCACGCGAACGAGTCATCCTCGGGCCGGAACGCGTCGCCCGGTTCCGAGTCGAAGGTCTCGCTCCCTGTCTGCCCACGACGGTAACGGCGACCTCTGATCACGGCGCAAGACTATCGGACACGTTTTCGCTCAGCCCGGCGGTGCGAGGTATCGCATCGAGGTGCAGGTGCCCCCGTCACGCTCCAAGATCCAGGTCGATGCCTTCTTCCAGGAGGGATGCTCCGGCATCTCCGCGCCCATCTCGGCGAGGCGCTCCACGACCGCCGGGATCACGTCTCCGTGGCTGCACATCACAACGGCGTCCCCGGTCGAAAGCACGAACGACAACGCCCGTTCGATGCTCGGGCCTTCGGCGAGCTCGTCTCGCTCATCGACCGGCATCGAGCGAGCGAGCGCGAGCGGACGCACCGTCTCCACGCATCGCGCGGCAGGGCTGGACACCACCCGATCGACCTCGAAGCCTTGGAAGAGGGCGATCAATCCCTCTGCCTGGGCGCTTCCCTTGCCGGACAAGGGACGCAGCACATCATCGTCGATCCACGTCGCTCGATCGCGCGCCTTGGCGTGACGCACCAGGTACACCGGCCGATCGAAGGCCAGCGCGCTCGCGAGCACGCCGCGATCGTGCTCGTAGCTCAGCAACGCGCCGGCGGTCGTCGCGCCGACCCATCGCAGCTCGTCCACCTCGGCGTTGCGCGTGAAGGCCCCCCCGGCCGGGTGCATGAGCCAGTACCGCACGGACTTGGAACGCCCGAGGTGATCCAGGTACCGGATCTTGGCGAGCCCTGGCCCTCGCTCACAGCGGAAGCCGGTTTCCTCGAGAACCTCGCGCTCCGCGGTCTCGTGTTCCAACTCGTCCTCGAGGGCCTTGCCCTTGGGGAACGTCCAATCGTCGTATCGAGGCCGATGCACGAGCGCGAACTCTGGACCATGGCGCCCTCGTCGCCGCACGACCCCACCAGCCGCACGAACCTCGGTCGTCACTCCCAGAACCTCAGCCGCTTCCGACGTAGCTCGGCCCAGATCTCGGGCCACAACTGCCGAGCGTCATCACGCACCCTCGCTTCAGCACCAGTCAACCTGCCGGCCGCGAAGGCGACGCGAGCAGAAGCACCCTCGGCCTGCTCCCGCAACCACGCCAGCGCCACGACAGCGTCTTGATGGGCTCCCAGCACTGCCTGCAGCGACTCGGCCTGCCGGGCGAACCGCCGCGCGGGCCTGCCGAACACGGGCTCGAGCGCCTCGGCCGCATAGCGCACCCGCTTCGCCCTGATGCGGGCATGATGGAGGTCGGCATCCGCCGACGCGGCGTCCAGGCTGTCGCAGAGCTTCTTCAGATGTGACCAGGGAGCCTCCATGACCACGCCGATCACCTCTGCCGCGCGCATGTCGGCGACCTCGTCGAGCACCTGAGGTCGCGCTGCTGCGTCGACCAGCGCGTCGAGGAGGGCCACGTAGCGAGGCACACGCATCGCGGACATCAGCTCTGCTTGTGCCGCTTCGCGACGGTCTCGCAGCCGGTCGAGCAACCTTCCGACGCTGGACGCTTCGTCATCGGGAAGCGTCGACGCATGATCGCGCAGCCGCAGGCCCAGCACATCGAGATCTCGGACGTTGCCGAGCTCCGTGCCGAGCCACGCCAGCTCCCCGCGCAGCCCGTCACGCCAGTCGGGATCGAGCAACGAACGCAGGGTCCGCAGGTCGGATCGGAGCCGGCGCGCCGCGACCCGGGCCTGATGCACGCCCTCAGGGTCGATGCCGAGCCGCACCATGGCATCGTGCGTGATCAAGCGTTCGGTCGAGGAGGCGATGGAAGATCTGACCACCTCGGCCACGGTGCTCGACGGACTGGCGTCGGGCGCCAGCACGTCGGGCGGCGCCGCGGCTCGCACGCCGAGGACCCGCACGATCTTCGGAACCGGCTCGGCCGGGCGTGCACCTGCGTCGACCAGGATCGCCAGGATCGGGGCCATCGCCGAGCTCTCCGCCGCGTCGGCGAGCTCGACCTCCGCTTGCCTGAACCGTTCCACGACACGTCGCCCTTCGAGCGCCGACACCTCGTCGAGGGCGACCTCAGCCACCGAAGGGCCATCCACGCCTCGTGTGATGCGGGTGCGATGACGCACGGTCCGAAGACGCGCGACGGGCGTGAGGGTCCCCCCTCGGACCAGGGCACGCACCAGATCGACCGCGTCGGAGGGCGGCCGGGCCGGCCCCTTGTCGAAAGTGTGCTCATCGCGCACCATCACGGAGCCGTCGACGGCACGCGGAAGCTTGAGGGTCCACCCCTCGCCCGTGCGGAACCGCAGCGACACTCCCCACCGCGCGAGGCGAAGATCGTCGGTGTCGTGATAGGTGCTGACGAATCGATCCGTCTCGCCGATGGTTCCTCGAAGGCCCTCTCCCGGCTCTGACAGATCGGGCATGCGGAAGCCGGGGTCGACGGTGAGCTTGGCCTCCCGTTCCACCCTCACCGAACGCCGCCAGACCGCTCCACCGCGAGCCGCTGGAGTGTCCGGTGAGCATCGACGCCGTCTGTGGCCGGCACCTTGTGCCACGCACCATCTGCGTCGAGCTGCCACGCGAGCTCGTCGTCGGCGAGCCCGACACGCAGGATCTCGCTGAGCCGTTCCTTGAGCCCCGGATCCTGCACGGGCGTCAGCGCCTCGACCCGCCGATCGAGGTTGCGGGGCATCCAGTCGGCCGAACCGATGAGGTAGTCCTGGCCTCGTGCTTCGCTGCCGAAGCGGAAGATCCGCGAGTGCTCCAGGAACCGCCCGACGATCGAACGAACCCGCACGTTGTCCGACATGCCCGGGACACCCGGGCGCAGGCAGCAGATGCCGCGCACCAGGAGGTCGATGCCCACGCCTGCCTGCGATGCCTCGTACAGCGTGTCGATCAGCTGAGCATCGGCGAGGCTGTTCAACTTCAGCACGATCGACCCGTCGTCATGAGCCATCTCCCGGCGGATCAGCGCCTCGAGTCCCGTACGCATCGCAACCGGCGCCACGAGCAGTTTTCGGTGCTCCCGCTGGCGGCTGTACCCCGTGAGCAGATTGAACAGGTCGGTGAGGTCGGCCCCGAGGTCGGGGTCGGCGGTCAGCAGACCGAGATCCTCGTAGAGCCGCGCCGTCGCCGGGTTGTAGTTGCCGGTGCCTATGTGCGCGTATCGCCTGATGCCGCTTCCTTCGCGACGCACGACCAGGCAGGTCTTGGCGTGGGTCTTGAGCCCCACCACGCCGTACACGACGTGCACGCCGGCGGTCTCCAGGGTCCTCGCGAAGGTGATGTTCGCCAGCTCGTCGAAGCGCGCCTTCAGCTCGACCAAGGCCACGACCTGCTTCCCAGCCTGCGCGGCACGCACGAGCGAATGGATGATCGGGCTGCCCGACGACGTGCGGTACAGGGTCAGCTTGATCGCGAGCACGTCCGGGTCGCGCGCGGCCTGCTCCACGAACGCTTCGACCGACGCCGAGAACGAGTCGTACGGATGATGCACCAGCACGTCGCCGCGCCGGACCGCCGAGAAGATGTCGACGGGGCCGTCCGCCGTCTGCAGCGCCGGCGGTGTGACCGGCGTCCAGGGCTCGTCCTTCAGATCGGGGCGGTCCAGACCGGCGAAGAACCACAGATCGCCCAAGGCCAGCAGCCACTCCCCCACGTAGACCTGCGGGTCGTCGACGCCGAGCTCTCGCATCAGGAGCTGGCGCATCTCCTCGCTCATCGCCGGGCCGATCTCCAGCCGGATCGGGGTGGCGCCACGTTGCCGCCGCTGGAGCTCGATCTCGATCGCAGCCAGCAGATCGTCGGCCTCGTCCTCCTCGACCTCGACATCGGCGTCGCGGGTCACCCGGAACACGTGGACGCCCACGATGTCCATGCCCGGGAAGAGCTGGTCCAGATGCGCGGCGATGACCTCCTCGAGCGGCACGAAGCGTTCGCCGTCAGCCAGCTCCGTGAACCGGGGCAGCAGCGGTGGGATCTTGACCCTCGCGAACCGGCGCTCCCCGGTCACAGGATCGCGGATCGCCGCAGCGAGGTTCATGGACAGGTTCGAGATGTAGGGGAACGGATGCGACGGGTCGACCGACAGCGGCGTCAGCACGGGGAAGATGCGCTCACGGAACTGACGCGAGAGCAGCTCGCGATCGGAGGCATCGAGCTGATCCCAGTGCACCACACGGATGCGCTCCTTCTCGAGCGCGGGGAGCAGGTCACCGAGGACGAGGGCGCCGGCTCGCGCCTGCAGCGAATCGACCCGTACGCGGATCGCGGCGAGCTGCTCGAGGGGACTCATGCCGTCGGGTGTCGTGGCCGCAACGCCGGCCTCCACCTGCTCCTCGAGACCCGAGACCCTGATCTGGAAGAACTCGTCGAGGTTCTGGCTGAAGATCGCGACGAACTTGACCCGCTCGAGCAGCGGGCGCGAGGGATCCTCGGCGAGCGCGAGGACGCGCGCATCGAACTCCAGCCAGGAGAGCTCGCGGTTGATGTACCGCGAGCCAGCGGCCATCACTGGGTCGGGGACGGGATCGGCAACCACCGGCTCAGTCTAGGAACTTGTAGCCGAGCCCCCGGATGGTAACCAGGTGGGCTGGATCGTGAGGATCGCTTTCGATCTTCTGGCGGATGCGCTTCACATGCACGTCGAGCGTCTTGGTGTCGCCGACGTAGTCGGCACCCCAGACTTCCTCGATCAAGAACAGCCGGGTGAGCAACCTGTCCTTGCGGCGCAGGAACGCCTCGAGCAGTTCGAACTCCTTGGGCGGAAACCCCACGCCGTCACCTCGCACCCGCACCTCGTGCCGGGCGACGTCCATCTCGACCGGACCTCCCCGCAGCATGTCCTCGGCCGGTGCGAGCTCGCCGTGCATACTCGCTCGTCGCAGGTGCGCCCGCACCCGCGAGACGAGCTCACGCACCGAGAACGGCTTCGTCACATAGTCGTCGGCACCCAGCTCGAGACCGGTGACCTTGTCGGCCTCGGAATCCTTGGCCGTGACCATGATGATCGGCACGTCGCTCTCGGCCCGGATCGTGCGACAGACGTCGAGGCCCGAGATCTCGGGCAGCATCAGGTCGAGGATCACGAGCGATGGTTGCTCAGCCCGGAACCGGTCGATCGCGCGACGTCCGTCCGTCGCCACCGACACCCGGAATCCTTCGCGTTCGAGGTTGTAACGAACGGATTCGGCCAGGGACTCCTCATCCTCCACGATCAGGATCGAGGCCACGGGCTCTGACGAGGGGTGGTCACCTGCCCGTTCCTCGGGCACGGCGCTCACTCCATCACCACGGGGTGCGACGCATCGGTGAACTCCTGGAACTCACCCGTGAGCAGGAACCCCACCTGCTCCGCGATGTCGACCGCGTTGTCGCCCACCCGCTCCAGGGCCCGAGCCGCCATGTTCATGTGCAGCCCCCAGTCGAGCTGCGACGGGTCGTCGGCGAGCTTCAGCGCCTCGAGGTGGGTGTTCCTGTTCAGCCGGTCGACCGGGTCGTCCATGTTCGGCACCTTCAGGGCGAGGTCGAGGTCGCGGCGGCCGAACGCTTCCATCGCGGTGCGGACCATCGCGACGACGAGCGTGCCCATCTCCTCGATCTGCTGTCGCATCGAAACACTGCCGCGCGCATCCCTCGTGCGCAGATACGTCTTCGCGACGTTCACGGCCTGGTCGCCGACGCGCTCGAGGTGAAGGTTGCAGTGCAGGATCGCGGAGATCAGCCGCAGGTCCTCGGCGACCGGGGACTGCAGAGCGAGCATGCGCAGCACGTCGCCGTCGATCTTGAGGTACAGATCGTCGATCTGATCGTCGCCATCGATCACGGACTGCGCCTTCTCGTCGTCGTGTTGGATCAGCCCCTCGACCGCGCGCTGGACCGACGTGCCGGCCAGCTCGCCGATGCTCAACAGCTCGAGCTCGGTCCCCTCGAGCTCCTCGTGGAAGCCGATCCTCGTCATCCGAACCGCCCCGTCACGTAGTCCTGGGTGCGCGTGTCCGACGGGTTGGTGAAGATCGACTCGGTGTGGTCGAACTCCACGATCATGCCCGTTCGGGAGCCGTCGTCGTGCACCTCGACCGTGAAGAACGCCGTACGATCCGAAACGCGGGCGGCCTGCTGCATGTTGTGGGTCACGATCACGATCGTGTAATCGGCCACGAGATCCTGCATCAGCTCCTCGATCTTGGCCGTGGCGATCGGGTCGAGCGCCGAGCAGGGCTCGTCCATCAAGATCACGTCAGGCTTGGTGGCGATCGCCCGCGCGATGCACAAGCGCTGCTGCTGGCCGCCCGACAGGGCAAGCCCCGACTCTTTGAGCTTGTCCTTCACCTCGTCCCAGAGCGCCGCCTTGCGCAGGCTCTCTTCCACCAAGTCGTCCATGTCGCCCTTGTATCCGGCGATCTTCGGGCCGAACGCGATGTTGTCGTAGATCGACTTCGGGAACGGGTTCGGCTTCTGGAACACCATGCCGATGCGCCGCCGCACCTCGACCGGGTCGACGCGCTCGTCGTAGAGGTCGACGCCGTGATACAGCAGCGTGCCTTCGACCCTCGCGCCCTCGATCAGATCGTTCATACGGTTGAGGCAACGAAGGAACGTCGTCTTGCCGCAGCCCGACGGGCCGATCAGCGCGGTGATCTCGTTCTTCAGGATCGGCAGGTTGATGTCACGGATCGCGCGGAACGAGCCGTAGTACACGGCCAGGTCGCGCGTGGAGAACACGACCTCACGCTCGGCCTCCTCGCTCTCGCTCACGTTCGACGGTTTCACCATGACCCTTGGGCCATCTTCGGCGACGGAGGCCACCGGCGTCAGGTCGGTCGTGTCCATCGGTTCACCACTTTCGGTCATATCGGTTCCTCAGCAAGATCGCGACGAGGTTCACCACGAGGATGATCGCGAGCAGCACGATGATCGCCGCGGCCGTGTTCGCCTCCCACCCTTCACCGGCCAGGCGCGACCAGGAGAAGATCAGCGTCGGCAATGACGTGTAGGAACCTTGCAGGATCTCGAGCGGGGACCGGCCCGTTGGGGTCGAGAGGTAGCCGGTCACCGCGCCGACGAGCAGCAGCGGCGCCGTCTCGCCGAACGCGCGGGCGAGCGACAGGATCGTGCCGGTGAAGACGCCGGGAGCGGCGTAGGGCAACACGTGGCTGCGAACGACCTCCCACCGGGTGGCCCCGACCCCGTACGCGGCCTCCCGGATGCTCTTCGGCACCGAGCGAAGAGCTTCCATCGTGATCAAGATGATGATGGGGAGTACGAGCACCGCCAGCGTCATGCCGCCCGAGATGAAGCTACGGCCGAAGTTCTCGGGCCCGGTGAGCGTTCGGAGCGTCTTCACGAACACCACGAGACCGAGGATGCCGTACACGATCGAAGGCACGCCGGCGAGGTTGCGGATATTCGTCGTGAGGAGCCGGTTCATACGGGTGTCGCGCGCGTACTCCTGCAGGTAGATCGCGGCGGCGATACCGAGCGGCAACGCAACGACAGCGACGAACCCGATCAGGATCAGCGACCCGACAACGCCCTGGCGAACGCCCGCACGGCTGTCAAGCCTCGACACATCTTTGGTGACGAAATCGCCCACGCGAGTCGAGAGCACCGGCCACGCATCGACGAGTGCCGTGCCCAGCAGCACGATCAAGATCGCGAGGGCGAGCAGCAGCGAGAGCAGCAGTCCTGCCTGGAACAGGCGACCGGCGACGTCGCGCTTGGTGCCCCTGAGCGCGAGCTCGACCGTGCTCCGGACCTGTTGCGTGGGAGCGATCGCCGCCATCAGTAGTCCTTCCGAACCCGACGGACGAAACGCTCCGATAGCAGGTTGAGCCCGAGCGTCATCACGAACAGCAGCAGCCCTACGAGATAGAGCGAGTCGAACGGGTTCAAGCCAGCCACGTTCTTCACTTGGTCGGACCCGATCGCGAGCGACGCGATCGCGCCGGTCATGGTTTGCCCCGGCTCGAGGGGGTTCCAGTGACGGGTAGCGCCGCTCGTCGCCCCCGCCGCGATCGCAACGACCAAAGTTTCGCCGAGCGCTCGAGAGAACCCTAGGATCAGCGACGCCACGATGCCCGACACCGCTGCGGGGAACACGACCTTCGTCGTCACGGTCCTTCGGCGGGCTCCGATGCCGTAGGCCGCCTCGCGCAACGCCCCCGGCACCGCGTACATCGCGTCCTCCGCGACCGACGCCACGAGGGGGATCGTCAAGATGCCGACGCCGATGCCGGCGGCCATGATGGTGAAGGTGCTGCTCGCACCGAACAAGCCCTGCACGATCACGGGGTTGATGACCACGAGGGCGAAGTAGCCGAGGACAACGCTCGGGATACCTGCGAGCGTCTCGAGGATCGGCTTGAGCCGGCGCCGGGTCTTCGGGGTGGCGTACTCCGAAAGGTACATGGCCGCTCCGAGACCCAGCGGCGTCGCGATCAACATCGCGATCACCGACACCTCGAGCGTGCCGATCAAGATGGTGGCGATGTCGAACTCGCCGCTTCGGGGGCGCCAACCCACCGTCCACAACGCTCCGAGCTCCACGTCGGAGAGGAATGCGATGGCCTGCCCGACCAACGCGATCACGATGGCGAAGCTGATGACCATCGAGATGCCCGCGGCAGCCGCCAATGTGCCGTGCACAGCGGATTCCTTGCGCTTGCGACGCGGACTGCCCTGCAGGCGTTCGATCGACAGTCGCGGGTCTCCCGTCGTCGTGGCCATGGTGGCGGCTACCTTACCCTTCGGTGTCGAGCCCGGAGAAGGGCCGAACGGCTCAAGCCGTTCGGCCCTTGGGTACGGTCAGGCGCGGGTTCAGGCTGCCGCCGACTCCCAGGCGGTGCGTGTCGCGTCGACACGCTCGGGAGGAAGCGCGATGTAGCCGACCTGCTCGGCCAGTCCCTCCGTCGCCATCGCTTCGTCGCTCAAGTAGTAGTCGACGTAGGCAGCAACCTCGGGCTGCGCGGCCGCATCGGCGCTCACGTAGATGTAGAGCGAGCGCGACAGTGGGTAGGAGCCGTCGGAGATCGACTCGGGCGTCGGTGCGACACAGCCATCGCCACCGTCGACCTCGAGCTCCTTGACCGCGTCGCCGGCTTGATCAGCGAAGGCGAAGCCCACGAACCCCAGCGCGCTGGGCGAGCCTTCCATCGCGGTGATGATGACGTTGTCGTTCGGCGAGGCCTGGTAGTCCTTTCGCAGCGCCGCCGCGTCGTCCTCTGGCACACCCTGCTCGATCGCGATGTCCTCGATGCCGGCGAGGTCGATGAACGCATCGTACGTGCCCGACTCCTCGCCGGGAGCGGTGATCTCGAGCGGAACGTCGGGGAAGCCCCCGTTGCCTCCGGCCTGAGCGGCCAACGAGTCAGCCGCGCTCCACGTCTCGAGGCCGTCGGACTCCGGTCCGAACAGCGCGTACAGGTCGCCGTTGTTCAGGCACGTGACATCGGCGTTCTCCGGACTCGTCATCACCGTGACGCCGTCGAGCGCGACCTCGAGCTCGGTGTACTCGATGCCGTTCTTCTTGCAGGCCTTGGCTTCGTCCGATTCGATCGGCCGCGACGCGTCGGAGATGTCGATCTCGCCGTTGCAGAAGAGCTCGAAGCCGTCACCGGTGCCTGGACCGTCGACGGTGATCGCCACGTTCGGGTTCGTCTCGTTGAAGATCTCGGCGACGATCGATGAGATGGGTTCCACAGTCGACGAGCCCGAGATCGTGATCGAGCCTTCGAGTTCAGGCGTGCCGCCGTCCGTCGTGCCGCCGGTGCCCGGTTCGTCATCGCCGCCGCACGCAGCAGCCACGAGCGAGAGCGCGAGCAGACCCGCAAGTACGCCTGCGTGCTTCCTGTACATCCTCATCGACCCCTCCTTAGGGAGTGTGACGTCGATGGCGATGCTAGGCGGGCCCGGTGGCCACCCGGTTTCGCGAAGGTGAACGGTCGATGAACGTCCAGGTCATACATAGACGTTCACGGAACGCCCTATGACGTGGGCAGGCAACGGCGCGTGGACAGGTCGGTGAACGCACGGTGAATGCCCGCCCCGCGGTGAACGTGCTGCGTACACTCTCCGACCGTCATGACCGGCGTGACAACCACAGGCACGATCGCGATCCTCGGATTCGCCCTGGCTCTGCTGTTCGCGATCGGAGCGTCCGGAGTGGCGCTCTCGGCGCGCAGGCGGGCTCGGGACGCTGAGGCAACCGCCGCTCGTTCGATCGAGGAGCTCGGACGCCGCGAGGCGGCCTCCCTCGAGGATCAGGCCGTGCAGGAGCTGATCCTCGGTTCGATGTTGGAAGGTGTCCTGCTGTTCGATCCGGATCATGACACCGCATTCGCGAACACCGCGCTCGAGCGCCATCTCGGCAGCAGACCCGAGTCTGTGGCCCATCTCTTTCCTCTCGACCTGCGAGAGGCCGTGCGGCGCGTGGCATCGTCGGCAGAAGCCATCACGCTCGAGGTTGAGCGAACCGCGCCGACCAGATGGCTCAAGGTGACGGCCACGCCGGCTGGCGAGGGGTCCGTGCTGGTGGTCGTGACCGATGTCACCGACGCCCGTCGGACCGAAGCCGTCCGCCGGGACTTCGTGGCCAACGCCTCGCACGAGCTGAAGACGCCCGCGGCGTCGATCCAGGCGGCCGCCGAGACCCTTCGGGCGGTGGTGGAGGAGGACCCGGCTGCGGTGCACCGGTTCGCCGTGCAGCTCGAGCGCGAAGCGCTCCGGCTGTCGCGCATCGTCGCCGACCTGCTCGACCTCTCCCGGCTCGAGACCGGAAGCGAGCTCGGCGAGCGGGTACGGCTCGACGCGCTGGTCCGCGAAGAGGTCGAGCGGTACGACGACCCCGCTCGCGAAGCGGGCGTGCGACTCGCAGTCAACGCGCCGCGGGCAGCCACGGTCACGGGCTCGGCTCGCGATCTCTCGTTGCTGGTGCGCAACCTCGTCGACAACGCGATCCGATACACGCGGCCGGGGGGCACCGTCGAGATCGGGGTCGTCGACGGGACCACTGAGGTCTCCCTCGTCGTCCGCGACACAGGCGTCGGCATCCCGGCGCGCGATCTTCCGCGGATCTTCGAGCGCTTCTACCGGGTCGACCGCGCTCGTTCGCGCGAAACCGGCGGTACGGGGCTTGGGCTCGCGATCGTGCGCCATGTGGCCGAGAACCACGGCGGCTCGGTGACGGTGACGAGCGAGCTGGGCGCCGGAACGACGTTCACGATACTCCTGCCCATGCCGGCCTTGAACGTCCCAGCCCCGCCGCTCCCGCGCGAAATGCAATAGGCCGCGCGATGCCCCCGACCGAGCCGCGGCGGGCCGTATGCTCACGGCCGCGATGGCGACCTTGTTCCTGGTTCGACACGGATTGACCGCCCATACGGGTCACACGCTGTACGGACGGACGAGCGGCTTCGATCTGGACGAGCGAGGTCGCAGCCAAGCGGACGATCTCGCTCGGCGCCTCACACCCGTGCGTCCGACCGCGATCTACTCGAGCCCCCTCGAGCGGTGCGTGCAGACCGTCGCTCCCCTCGCGGCGGCGTGCCGGCTTCCCGTCATCGAGGACGAGGCGTTGATCGAGATGCATGCGGGCTCGTGGACGGGCAGGCCTCTCGCCCGACTGAGGCGCCTCAAGGCGTGGAACGAGGTCCAGCAACGCCCGGACACGTTCCGGTTTCCGGGAGGAGGTGAGAGCTTCGCCGAGGCTCGCGATCGCGCGCTCGCCGGCGTGCAGCGCATCGCGCGGCGTCATCGACGCGGGCGCGTCGTCGTGGCCACGCACGGCGACATCGCGCGCATCCTGCTCGCCGAGCTGACGGGAGCCCCGCTCGAAAGGTTCCAGCGCATCGTGGTCGACACCGCGTCGGTCTCGGTGGTCACCATCGACCGAGCAGGAGCCGCGCGCGTGCATCTCGTGAACGACACGGGCGACGTCGGCAGGTTCGCACCCGGCGGCGGCACGCCGGTCTGGGAGGACTCCGCGACGAGCGCGCCCACGCGCGCCGGCGCCGCGCGGCGAGCTGGAACGAACCTGCGAGGATAGCCTGACGACGATCCGTCGGGGTGTCTGACTTGTCTGACCTGTGGAAACGCTCATCAGAGAATCGGGAACCGTCACCGTGGTAACGACGTGGTAACATCGGAGTTAGCCGATGGAAGGGGTTCCCGTATGGCGTCGATGACGACGGAAACGTTGCCGAGCGGCCGGAGGTCGTACTCCGTCAGGTGGCGTGAGCCGACGGGCCGTCAGCGCAACAAGCGTTTTCGGACGTACTCGCTAGCCCGAGCTCATAAGTCGAAGGTCGAGAACCAGATCGACGAGGGCCGGTACGTCGTGCCGACCGAGAACACCGACATCGTCGCCGACGTCGTCACGAGGTACATCGAGACTCACCAGACGGCTCGCGCCACGACGAAGCAGACGTGGCGCTTCCAGGCGCCGCACATCGTCACACGGATCGGGAAACTGAAGGTCGGGCCTATGCGTCGTGGTGACGTGGAAGCATGGCGCGACCAGATGGTCGCCGAAGGCGTCCCCGTGTCGGCCATGTGGAACGCGTGGCGGCTCTTGAAGCAGGCGTTGAACGCCGAGGTCGCCGCCGAGCGCCTACCGAAGAACTTCGCGAAGGACGTGAAGTTCGCTCGACCGGGCGAACGTGAGCGGCCGGCGATGACGTGGGACGACATCGTTCGTATCAGCGCGGAAGCCGAGCGCATCGGGTCTTACCAAGACGGCCTGATCGTCAGGTTCCTCGGCGCCACTGGTGTCAGGTTCGGCGAGCTCGCCGCGTTGCGGGTCCGTGACGTCGGCGGAGTCGTGAACGTGACGAAAGGTGTCGTCGTCGTCGACGGCTTGGCCGTCGTCGGCCCGACGAAGACCGGCAAGTCTCGGAAGACGCCGTTGTCGGCCGGGATGGCCGACGAGGTCAGGTCGTACGTGTCTTCGACGGGGAAGACCGCCGACGACGTCTTGTTCGACGCAGACGGCAAGTATCTGATCGGCAAGGCGTGGCGGGAACGGGTGTTCTACCCCGCGAGTATCGCGGCCGGCGTGACGTTCGACGGGAAGTGTCCTCACGTTCACGATCTGCGGCATGCAGCTACGAGCTTGTGGCTCGAAGCCGGGACCGCACCACACAAAGTGCAGCGTTGGCTTGGTCACTCATCAGCAACGATGACAGACGTATACGCGCACGTGTACGACGTGAACGATGCGGACATCGACAAGCTTGACGCAGCGTTCGGCCCTTCGCGGCCGGCCCTGAAGGCCGTCTGACCCTAGTGAGCAACGCGAACGTCTGACCCTCGGTGTTTTCACGGCAGACGTCCGTCTGGGTGCCTGCGCCCCGCCGGCGCCGGCCGATCCTCGTCTCGACCCCCTAATCCGGGTCCCTCGGTACGCGTACGGTACGCGCACGGCAGGCCACGTAGGCCACCTGGTGTTACCACGACCAAGGCTATGTGGTAACGCCTTGGCTACAAACGTGCAGGTCACACGGGGTATCGGCGTAACCTAGTGAGTTCCTCGTGCGATCTCACGCCCTCGTGACACCCACAGTAGTTTGGTACCGAAGTATCTCGGTCGGATCGGCCCTACGACCACACGTCTTGCAGAAGTATCTGCAGGTCAAACGATCTCGTCACGTTCACACGTTTGAACGGTCGTTCAACCCCCCGTCCATCACGACACGCGACGCCGTAGGAAACGGCGTCGCTCGGATCGAAGATTCACGTGCGAACAGACTGCGCCTAAAACGGGAGGGCGCAGGTAGTACGTGTGAGCGAAGCTCACGGGGAAGAACGTAGGTACTTACGGTCGGTGCCAACGAGTCCGGCACCGACCCTTACCCATTGTATTCTGGCGCCTTCGGCGCCGAAGTACTATCTGCCGCCTTGGCGGCGACGATCGTCGGTCGTTGTTCTTGACCTACATACTTGCAGGTAGGTCAGGCCGGAACGGCCCTGACGTTTGACTTCGTCAAGGTGTTCGACGTCTTTCCCGCCGCGCTTGATTGCGCGGCGTTGTTCGTCGATCTGCAGCTTGTTGCTGCAGGAACAGCCCGGAAGTTCGGCAGCTTCATTGCTGCCCGGATCGTCTCGGACGGAACAGCGATACCAGATGGGTATCGCTGGTTCGGACGTTCTTCGACGTTCTCGAGGCGACGCTTAATGGCGTCGCCGATCGTTGGACGTTCTTCTGGCGCGTCCCGTGAAACGCGCCTTGCTCGACCGTGCTATCCTCGTAACGCACGGTCGACATTAAAACTCCCGGGCCCGCCCACGGACTGACTTTGCACGCCGCAAAGTTTCCCGTCTCCGGGTTTACACATCGGGCAGGAACGCCGTCCTGCTGGACTTGGAAGCTATGTCGTGTTCTTGTGGTGCGTGTTACGTGTGACGTTGGCTGGGCGAGAGGCCCGGCCTTCGTCGTCTCACAAGTGAGTGAAACGAACGACGTTTCAGGCGTCTAGGACCTCATCGAGTCGAGACCTTGACGAGCTCCGGGGCCGACGCGAGGTCGGCACGGATCGCCTGACGGATGACCGCAGACTTCGACCGATCTTCGTTCTTCGCCCGCGCCCTCAAGGCGTCGTCGATCTCGGTTGGAACCTCCAACGTGACGTACGTGACGCCTCGACGCTGATTGTCGCTCAACGACGACATGCAAACTCCTTCTGGTTCGTTACCTAATCTTCTTACAGGCGTCAAGGCGCACCCTTTGCCAAGGTACCAGCGACATCGGACATGTACGACACGAGGTGTGGTAGTAGAGAGGCGGCAGTCCTGCGGGCCTTAGAAGCGCTCACCAGCGCGCTAATCGGCCACTTCTGGACGGCAGGCTAGGTAAGCATCTCGGCTAATGACTGCCGAGCGCGCCGAGCCACCGGCAGTGGAACTGGCCGCCTATACGTCGATCGTTTCGTTTGGGCCGTAAACGGGTTCGGTGTGTATGGCGCGGAACTAGCTCTGAAGGCCGGGGTTCACCGGCTAGCCGAAGTAGCGAGCGACATACTGAGTACCAACGACCACGATACGGCTGAGGTTGTGGGAGGTCGCAACGTCTTCCGCGAGCATGTTCGGAAGCCGCAAGGCCGGGGCGTTGAAGCTAGGGTCCCATTGACCAGTGCTTGTCAAGCGACGGACGAAGAACCCGTAGTCCGACCCGTCACCAGTATTGGCGTAGCCAGGTGACACCACGACAACCCTGCCGTTGGATTGCATGGCCCCCGCGACAAACGGTGACCCATCGTACGGCCGAAACTCGCCACTGCCGTTGAAGTACGGGTCTGGGGACCCGTCAGGGAGAAACCTCATTGCCCAGGGGAAGAAGCCACCAGCGCTGCAGTAATCGCCAACCGGGCAGTTGTACCACTCGCCCACGATGGTCACCTTGAGCGAGCCTGGAGCGACAAGGACGCCGTAGGGCCAAGACTCGTAGTGGGCTCCGTATTGGTCGATGCTGTGATACACGGTGCCTCCGCCAAACGACGTGTTGGGCTCCAAGGAGGGAAGCGTCAGCGAAGTCACAGCGGCTCGAGTCTCGGTCTGGGTCGGTGCGGCTGAGACTCCAGCTGCATAGAGCTTCTGGCCATAGACCGTCAAAACTTGGAGTGACAAGTCCTCGAATGAGTAGTCGCGAAGCCATTTCCCACTGCTCGAATACTGGTCGACGAACGAGAGCCGGAAATGATCGCAGTTCGGGCACTCGTGCAAGACGTATATCAACCCGTCTGGGCCAACGGCGAGTGGGTCCGTTCCATCGTTGGCGTCCCGACTCCTGTAGACGACGATCTGGCCATCGAGGTCGAAGGCGTTGTTCGGTGCTCCCGAAGGCTTGATGCTGAACAGGCGGTCTCTGGTCAAGGCAAGGACGTTGCCACCAGCGAGCTCCAGTCCTAGGACAGGACCGAGGGATCCCAGATAAACCTTTCCGTCGCCGCTGAACGCGCTATCGAGAACACCGTTGGCCTTGTAGCGAACGACGATAGCGTTGCCGGCGAAGGGCTTGCCGGATGCGACCTCCCCGCCGACATAGACGCGGTTGAGTGAGTCGACGAGCACCTGCCGCGAACTCGCCATCAGGCTTAGCTTGGCGACACCGTCGCCACTGAAGGTCGTGTCCAGGTTCCCTGGTGCTGCGAATGCTGATGTCGGGGCGAGCACGAGCATGGCTGCGACTACGACAAGAAGGCGCTTCACTACTTGTCCTCCATCGGAAAGAGGCTTCTCTCAACAGAGGGGAGAAAAGCACCGGGGTTATCTCGACGAGATACTACACGTTGGGCTCCCCCGCATCTCAGCTCGGCCCAGACGGTGAGAGATCTCGTGGCGGGGAGCGGACCCGCGTTCGAGGACCGCGGCGAGCACGAATGAAGGGCGTGCCCGACCGCTGGCACCTGTACCGGGTGGTGAGCGGATAGTCATAGAGGGTCGATAATGTCCGCGCGCCCCGGCGCAGGCCGCCCGCGCGACGCGGCCGAGCGGGGTCCTTCCATGTCTGAGGTGATATGCGCGGGCCGGACGACCAGTTAGGCACGAACTCGTCGGCAGCCCCCGGTTCGATGCCCACGCCCACAAGGGCCAGCTTCCCGCGAGCCTCCCAGATGTCGGCCATGGAGAACTGGTCGTCCCCCAGCTTCTTGCCGGCCCCCTCGTAGGGGCGATCCGGGTGAGGTTCCGACAACGACATCGCCATGTCCAGGAAATGGGTGCCGGCCTCCAATGTCCGTGGTAGATGGGCATCACGAACCGCGGGTCGGCCGCGTTCAGGATCACGTCGATGCCGTAGGCCCGCGCCAGGTCGGCAACCTGCGCGGAGTCGGTGGCATCCAGCTGCGCGGCGCTGAACCCTGCCGTTGCGGTCGTAGCGGTCCACCACCCGCCGGGCTCGGGTGCAGGCACCACCTCCGGGAGTGGTAGGCATGCACTTGGAGACCACCGGCTCTCGATGGCAGTATCGAGCCATGACCACCACGCGGGTGCGCGCGCTCGCCTTCGGCTCCCTCGCCGCGTCGGTGGCGCTCAGCGTGGGCGCGGTCGCGTACCTGGTGAAGGGCTGGTCGATCCCGCTTCTGCCGACCGAGTTCGGCGTGAAGGGCGACTCGGTGATGTTCGCCTTGGTGATCGGCGGGATCGGCGCGACGATCGCGATCCGTCAGCCGCGGAACGCGATCGGGTGGATCTTCTGCGGCATCGGGATGATCGCGGGCGCCATGGCCCTCAGCGCGGCCTACGCACGGTGGGCCGTCATCGGTGAGGGCGGCGCGCCGATCGGCGGCCTGTATGCCGCCTGGCTCCAGGAATGGCTCTGGATCCCGATGATCGGTGGGCTCGCGGTTGTCGCCGCGATCTTCCCCGACGGGCGCTTCCTGTCGTCCCGCTGGCGCCGTGCTATCCAGTGGTCGATCGCGGCCGCCTTCACCGCCGCCGCCCTCACGGCGGCGGTGCCGCGACTCACGGTCTACGAGCAGTATGGCAACCCGATGGGCGTCGGTGGATCCGCGATGCAGTCGCTGGCCGACGCGGCCCCCGCGCTGCTCCTGCCGCTGATGCTGATCGGGGCGGTCGCGACGGTGGTCCGGTTCCGTCGTTCCAAGGGGGAGGAGCGGCAGCAGCTGAAATGGCTCGCGCTGTCCATCACGTTCGTCTCGGTGCTGATCACCTTCTACGGCCTCGGCGCGCTCCTGTCGGGAGCGTCGAACCCGGCGGCGCAGGACTGGGCCGAGTACCTGTCGATCCTGTCGTTCCTGTCGGTGCCGGTGTCCATCGCTTTCGGGGTCCTGAAGTATCGCCTCTACGACATCGACATCGTCATCACGAAGGCCGTCGTGTACGGAGGGCTCGCGGCATTCATCACGGTCGTCTACGTCGCCATCGTGGTGGGGGTGGGGGCCGCGGTCGGTGCGACCAACCATGTCGTGCTCTCGGCAGCGGCGGCAGCCGTCGTGGCCCTGGCCTTCCAGCCGGTGCGTCGCCGGGCACAGCGGTTCGCGAACCGGATCATCTACGGGGAGCGCGCGACCCCATACCAGGTGCTCGCCGAGCTCGGCGTGCGGCTCGCCGGGGAATATGCGGTGGACGACGTCGTCCAGAGGGTCGCCACCACGCTGGCGAGCGGGATCGGTGCCGAGCGAGCCGCGGTCTGGCTCCACGTGGGGTCCGAGCTGCGGCCCGTCGGCGCATGGCCCCCCGGCGAGGCGGTGGCCCGCGTCCAACTCGCCGACCTCTTGGTGCCCGCGGAGCTGGACGGCATGCGAGCGGTGGCGGTGCGCCATCAGGGCGAGGTGCTCGGTGCGATCGGTGTCCGCAAGGCCGCGTCCGAACCGATCACGCCAGCGGACGAGAAGCTGCTCGGCGACCTGGCCGCACAGGCCGGGCTGGTCCTTCGCAACGTGCGGCTGATCGAGGACCTGCGCGCATCGCGGCAGCGATTGGTGGCGGCCCAGGACGAGGAGCGACGCCGAATCGAGCGCAACATCCACGACGGCGCTCAGCAGCAACTGGTCGCCCTCGCGGTGAAGATCCGGCTCGCCGACACGATGGTGGGCAGGGACGACGAACATGCCCACGAGCTCCTCGCCCAGGTCCAGACCGACGCGTCGGACGCCCTCTCGGATCTGCGCGACCTCGCGCACGGCATCTACCCTCCGCTGCTGGCCGACAAAGGCCTGCCGTCCGCCCTCACCGCGCAGACCCGCCGATCACCCATCCCCGTATCCGTGGCCGACGACGGCGTGGGCCGGCTCCCCCAGGCGGTGGAGGCGGCGGTCTACTTCTGTTGTTTGGAGGCCCTGCAGAACGTGGCCAAGTACGCGAACGCCTCGAGCGTGACCGTCTCGCTCGAACGTGCGAACGGCAGCCTCATGTTCGCCGTGGCCGACGACGGGGACGGGTTCGACGTTGCGAGCGCACGATCGGGGACAGGTCTGCAAGGCATGGAGGATCGGCTCTCGGCGCTGGGGGGCCGCCTCGATGTCCGGTCCGAGGCCAGCCGCGGCTCCACCGTGACGGGCAACGTGCCCATCACCGAGGAGCGCGGGGCGTGAAGCGACCCACCGCCCGCACGTTCGCACGGGCCGGACTCGCGCTGGCGGTCCTCACCTCCAGTCCGTTGATCCCCGGCAGGTTCACGTCCATCAGCGCCAGGTCGGGGTCGAGTTCCTGATCGATAACGTCCACGCTCCCCAGCGCTAGAAGCCGCCTCGGGCAGCTCGCCGAGATCGGGCAAGGTCGCTCGTTCGATGGCGACAACGCACATGCAACTTGCTGGAGGGAAGCGGCAGGGGCGAAGATGCGCCCATGGTGAACTGCGGCGAGCACGAACTGAAGGGCGTTCCCGAGCGCTGGCACCTCCACAGGATGGTGGCCTGACGTGGACGGAGTACGCAGCTTCGACGCGCCCGACGAGACCGTCGAATTCGGCGGGATCATCGAGCAACTGATCACCGTCGGCGGCTTGACCGTGTCCCGGACCGTCCAGCCCGCCGGATGGCGGTGGCGCGATCACTTCCAGCCGCTCGTGGGCGGCGAGTGGTGTCAGGCCAACCACATCGGGATCGTGCTCTCGGGCCGCGGGGTGGTCCTCCTCGACGACGGCACCGAGTACGAGCACGGCCCCGGCGACCTCTACGACATCCCTCCCGGCCACGACGGCTGGACGATCGGTGACGAGGACTGCGTCGTGCTCGAGTGGTCCGGGCAGCGCCAGTGGACCGGCTCGGGCACGCACCGGCTGCTGGCGACGCTGCTGTTCACCGACATCGTCGACTCGACCGGCACCGCCGCACGGCTCGGCGACGCCGCCTGGCACGACCTGCTCTCGATGCACTTCCACGCGTGCCGCGACACGATCGCTGGGTTCGGCGGGCGGCAGGTAACGACCACGGGAGACGGCGTGCTCGCGGTCTTCGAGGCGACTGCGAGCGCCGTCCGCTGCGCCTTCGCGCTGCAGGGGGTGGCGGCGCGACAGGGCATCGCGACCCGCGCCGGCGTGCACGCCGGAGAGGTGGAGCAGTCCGGCGAGGATGTCCGTGGCGTCACCGTCCATGAGGCCGCCAGGATCATGGCCGAGGCCGGCCCCGGCACGGTGCTGGTCTCCGAGACGGTGGCGCTGCTCTGCCGCGGCAGCGACCTTAGTTTCGAGGACGCGGGCGAGCACGAGCTGAAGGGTGTCCCCGACCGCTGGCGCCTTTACAGGGTGATGAACCGAAAGTCATAGAGAGTCGGTAACGTCCACGCGCCCCGGCGCAGGCAACCGCCCCGAACACTGAGGGACCCGCCCGGGTGCCGAGCAGCGCCCATCAGACTCCTGGACGCAGGAAGGGTCTTTTGCGCACGTGACTGAGGTCACGGTCAACGGTCCCGACGACGTGTACGTGGAGCGGAAGGGGAGGATCGAATGGGTGGGTGACGCCGCTGAAGGGCGGTCTCTCGCGCCCCGGCACGAGGAGCCGCTTAAGCGCACACAAGACAGGGAGACGTTGTCGCACTGCAATCCGGGCCCTGTGTAGCCGAGATCACCATCACCATCCTGTGGTGGGCCAGTATTCCGGAATGTCCCCTGAGTGTGTGGTCTCTGCGTGCCGTGGCGCCCAGCTCGGCACACGGCCACGCCGTGGCTTGATACTCGGTAGCGTTGTCCCGATGTCGAGGATCTTAGTGACCGGCATGTCGGGAACGGGCAAGTCGTCGGCGCTCGCCGAACTTGGCCGACGCGGTTATCGCGTCGCAGACACCGATGATCCGGGCTGGCGCGAGTATCGCGAGTATGTGAGTCCTCCGACGAGGTGCGCCGCGGGGAGTGGCTCTGGGTCGAGGAAAGGATCACCGGGCTGCTGGACTCCGATGATGGTCGCTCGCTCTTCGTTCAGGGGTGCGTGAGGAACCAGTCGAAGTTCTACGACCGTTTCGAGGCGGTCGTCCTGCTCAGCGCTCCTGCTGACGTGATCCTTGACCGGATCGCGCGCAGAACGACGAACAGCTACGGGAAGACTGCAGTGGAACGAGCTATGATCTTGGATGACCTCGCCAGGGTTGAGCCGCTCCTCAGGGAGAGCTGCACGCATGAGCTGGATGCCAACCGACCACTCGATGAAGTCGTCGCCGACTTGATCGCGATCGCGTCGCGCCCGATGACTCCGTCCTAGGCCGCCCCCGCCTTCGAGAGACATCCCCGAACACTCGCGTGCCACGGCGTCAGCGAATGTCCCTTGAACGGGTCGAGGGTTCGACTCATTGCGGGCAAGGAGTCAGCTCACCTGCGCCATTGTCCGGGGATGGCGACGCTAGATGGGCTTGCTCATCGCAACTTCGTTTTCCTCAAACCCGAGCGATCGGTAGAGGTGGCGCGCGCCGTCGTTGCGGGCTCCAACGTGAAGGGCGATGCGAGTTAGTCCCCGGCGTCGTGCCTCTTCCTCGGCGAAGACCATCGCTGCTTTGCCGTAGCCACGGCCGCGATAGGAGTCGTCTACATCGATGTCGTACACAACCAAGGTCGGCTCATAGGCGTCGCGACGCTCGACCAGCCACAGGTGGCCCACTGGCTCGCGTTCGACCTCGATCACGAACACGGAGTGTCCAGCGGACCGATGCCCGTCGATCTCCGCAACAGCTTGGGTCCTAGCCCTATCTGCCGTCATCCCGTAGTCGCGGACCAGATCCTCAGCGTAGTCATCCCGCAATAGTGGCAGCCAAGCCACAAACTCTTCTTCCTCCATCGGCCGCAGCTGCAGAGCCACGCAACGACGCTAACACGCTGACCGCACTCTCCTTTAGGCGGCCCCACGGAAGGCCTTCCTGGGGTGAGAGAAGGATGGCGGGTGTACCTAGAGCGCCGAACTTGAGGTGCGGTCGGGCGGTTAGTCAAGCTCGCACTCGCTCCGCCTGCGC
>Ga0180121_10000177_pt1 | contig 24168 bp, 20 predicted proteins | sample AntDrymUQ5402106_2_FD_129676 | JGI IMG/M metagenome (GOLD analysis project Ga0180121, IMG submission 129676) | Polar desert sand microbial communities from Dry Valleys, Antarctica - metaG UQ540 (21.06) (version 2) (version 2) | ecosystem: Environmental > Terrestrial > Soil > Desert | place...
CCCCCGCCTGACCTGGTGGTCGGCGCGCAGCGCCCTGCCCCTCGTGCGCGCCGGGGTGCACGTCCCGTCCTCGTGGGACGTGGCCGCCTCGCACCGGCTGCTGCACGGCGGGACGGACCACGACCCGGGCCTGGTCTGGGCCGCGGCCCACGACCTGCCCACCGGCGGGCGGCCCCGCACCGGTCAGCTGGACCTGCTCGGTCCGGGCAGCGACACCGGCGACCTCGCCCACGGCGAGTCGCCGGTCGGCGCGCACGACCCGGTCCGGCCCGACGGCTACCTGCGACCCGGCTGGTCCGAGACCGGGCCCCCCGACCCGGCCGCGGCCGCCTCCTGGGCTGGTACGGCGCTGGTGGTGGCCCGGAGCCACCAGCGCGCCCTCGAGCGGCTGCCCGACACCCGCCGGGAACGTCCCCCTCCCCCGCTGCCACTGCTCACGGCCTGGTCCGAGTCGGCCGCGGAGCTGCTCGCCGTGGAGCTGGGTGTGTGCGGACTGCCCCTGGACCGGCGTACGGCGCTCGAGCTCATCGAGGCGCGAGCCGGGCCGCGCCCTGCCGACGACGCGGCGGCGTCGGCGTCCCGGGCCCGGCGCGACGCAGCGGTCCTCGACCAGGTCCGCGGGTCCACCGATGTCGACCTGCGCAACCCGGCGCAGGTCCGCGACCTGCTCGCCCGGGTGGGCATCGACCTGCCCGACACGCGGTCGTGGCGCCTGGAGCCGTTCCGCGGCGCGCACCCGCTGGTGGCCGCGCTGATGGCCTGGCGCAAGGACGAGCGCATCGTCACCACCTACGGCTACGGCTGGCTGGACCGGAACGTCGGCCGCGACGGACGGCTCCGGGGCGCGTGGACCGGCTGCGACGGCGCAGCGGGCCGGATGACCGCGTCGGCAGGGCTGCACAACCTGCCCGCCGAGCTGCGGCCGGCGGTGGCCGCCGAGAGAGGGCACGTCCTCGTCCGGGCCGACCTCGGCCAGATCGAACCCCGGGTTCTCGCCGCGGTGTCCGCCGACCCGGCGCTCTCGGCCGCGACGGCAGACCCGGACCTCTACGCGCCTGTCGCCGCGCGCCTGGGCTGCGAGCGGGCCGTCGCCAAGATCGCGGTCCTCGCCGCGATGTACGGCCAGACGTCGGGGACCGCGGGCGAGGCCCTGCGGGGGCTGGACCGGGCGTACCCGGTGGCGATGGCCTACCTGCGGGTCGCCGACGAGAGCGGGCGGGCCGGCACGGACGTCTTCACGTACGGCGGGCGGCGGGTGCGCATGTGGCCGCTGGGTGCAGACGCGGACCCGGGAGCGGTGGCCGGTCGCGGCCGGTACGCCCGCAACGCCGTCGTGCAGGGCGCCGCGGCAGAGGTGTTCAAGATGTGGGCGGTCTCGGTCCGCGCGGCGCTGCCCGGTGGCGCCCAGATCGTCATGTGCCTCCACGACGAGCTGCTCGTGCACACGCCCGAGGCACTCGCCGACGAGGTCGTCGCGCTCCTCCACGACGTGCTCACCGGCACGGCCGCCCGGTGGGCGGGAGGAAGCGGGGTCCGGCTGGTCGCCGACGTGTCGGTGGTGCGGCGCTGGTCCGAGGCGAAGGGCTGACCTGCTCGCCGGCTGCCCTATTTCGGTCTGATGCTGTTTCGGGCGGGGTGGCGGGGTGATGATCGCCCCATGCAGCCCTTCGACTCCGTGACAGTCCTCGAGAACGCCACTGCCCTGGACCGGGTCGTCGACCCTGTCCGCAAGGGTGTTCAGGCGCTCCTGGGCGCCGGCCCCCTGCGCGACGCCCTGCGTGGGGTATGGCTGGGCCATCCGGTCCACCCGACAGTGGTCCAGGTCGCGATCGGCGCCTTCACCTCGGCATCGGTCCTCGACATGGTCGCGGGCCACGAGCGCTCGGCCCGGCTCCTGATCGCCACCGGACTCGCCTCGGCCGGACCCGCCACCGTCACCGGGTGGGCCGACTGGTCCGAGCTGCACGAGCAGCAGCAGCGGGTGGGGCTGGTCCACGCGGTGGCCAACGTCGCCGGGATCGCCACCTACGGCCTGTCCCTCGCGGCCCGGCTGCGGGGGGACGAGGCGCGTGGACGGGTGCTGGGCTGGACCGGGCTGAGCCTGCTCAGCCTCGGCGGCTTCCTCGGCGGCCACCTCTCGTTTCGCCAGGCCTCCGGCGCCGACCACGCCGAGGACTAGCCGCACCTGGTGGAGCCGGCCCACAGAACCTGTCGGGCCAGCCGTGGGTCAGACGCTGCTGACGCTCTCGAGGACCTGACCGCGGGCGGCGAGCTTGGTGCGGTGCGTCTCGCGCTTCTCCTCGAAGCGGCCGGCCGCCTCGTCGAGCCGGCCCAGGATCGCCGCGAGCTCCTCGCGGGCCGTCTCGCCCTCCTGGTCGAGGCCTTCGACGTCGAAGACGCCCCAGGCGCGCAGCACGGGGGCGAGCACGTCGTCGTGGTGGATGCGCAGGTCGTAGACGCCGGCGAGCGCCATCTGCACCGACTTGCGGGTGAAGTCCTCGATGGTGCTGCCGGGCATCTCGAAGCTCTTGACGACCTCGGTGATGGCGCGCATGGTCTGGTTCGGGGCGACCTCCAGTGCCGCGCCGAGCAGGTTCCGGTAGAAGAGCATGTGCAGGTTCTCGTCCAGGGCGATCCGGGCGAGCAGCTGGTCGGCCACCGGGTCCCTGGTGATCTTGCCGGTGTTGCGGTGCGAGATCCGGGTCGCGAGCTCCTGGAACGACACGTAGGCCAGCGAGCGGAGAAGGTCGTCGTGGTTGGCCGACTCGAAGCCCGCGCCCATGTGCGTCATCCGCGCACGCTCCATGGCCACGGGGTCCACCGAGCGCGTGACGAGCAGGTAGTCGCGGATGGCGATGGCGTGCCGGCCCTCCTCCGCGGTCCACTGGTGCACCCAGGTGCCCCACGCGCCGTCGCGGCCGAACACGGTGGCGATCTCGTGGTGGTAGCTCGGGAGGTTGTCCTCCGTGAGCAGGTTGACGATCAGGCTGGTCCGTGCGACGTCCGACAGCTTGGACTGACCCTGCTCCCACGCCTCGCCGCCGAGGATGCCGTCGAAGTCCCGGCCCTGGCTCCACGGCACGTACTCGTGGGGCATCCACTCCTTGGCCACCTTCAGGTGACGTTCCAGGTTCTCCTCGACCACCGGCTGGAGCTCACGCAGCAGGTCGGTCTGGGACATCGAGGCAGTCGGGGGTGCGCCGAGGACGGTCATGGGAAGGGGCCTCCGGGGGGGGTGGTGGGACCTACGGTTACGTCACCGTAGGTCTTCCACGGTAGCCCACGTCCTACACCTCGCCCGGGCCCCCGCGTGTCGCCGGTCGGCCGGGCCGGGCCGAGAACCCGACGCTCAGCCACCTGTCCGGGACAGCGCAAGGCTGGAGAACGGCCGGAGCGCGCTGCCCGAGCGCAGGGTCCGCTCCATCTGCGCGACCGGCTGGGGCCGGCTGAACAGGAAGCCCTGCCCGATGGTGCACCCCGCCTCACGCAGCCGCCGCACCTGAGCGGACCGCTCGATGCCCTCGGCGACGACCCGCAGGTCGAGCGCAGCGCCCATCACGAGGATCGCCTCGACCAGCGCCGCAGCCCGGGGGTTGACGTCGATGTCGCGCACGAAGCTCCGGTCGATCTTGAGGACGTCCACCGGCAGGTGCTGCAGGTAGCCGATCGAGGAGAACCCGACCCCGAAGTCGTCGATCGCCAGCACGGCGCCCAGCGCCTTGAGCGAGCGAAGGGCGTGTGCTGTGTCGTCGTCGTCGGACACGACCACGGTCTCGGTCATCTCGAGCACGAGGGTGCTGTCCCCGAGCGCCTCGATCGCGGCACCGACGAGCCCGGGGAAGGCCGGGTCCCGCAGCTGGTGGGCCGACATGTTGCACGCGAGGCTGAGCGCGTGGTCCGCGGCGGCCGTCAGGCGTGGCGCGTCGGCCACCACCTGCGCGAGGACGCGCTCGCCGAGCTCGGAGATCAGACCGCTCTCCTCGGCCACCGTGATGAACGCGTCCGGCGCGACCAACCCGCCCGGTCGCTGCCACCGTACGAGGGCCTCCAGACCGTCGACCCGGCCCAGTGCCAGGTCGACGATCGGCTGGTAGTGCACGACCAGCTCGGTGGCGATCCCCCGTCGCAGCGCCTCCACCAGCTCGAGGCGTCGGACGTTGTCCTCGCGCAGCGAGGGTTGGTAGAAGTACGACCGGTCCTTGCCCAACGCCTTCGCGCGGTACATCGCCATGTCCGCGTTGCGCAGGAGGGCAGGAGCGTCGTCCCGCGGGTGGGCCATCGCGACACCGATGCTGGCACCGACGACGACGTCGTGGCCCATGACCGTGATGTCGCGCCGCAGCGCGCCCAGCAGCCGATGGCAGAGCACGTCCAGCTCCCGGACGCTCTCGACACCCTCCACCAGGACCGCGAACTCGTCGCCACCGAGTCGCGCCACCGAGTCCGCCTCGCGCACACAGCCGACCAGCCGCTCGGCCACTGCCTTGAGCAGCTCGTCGCCCTCGGCATGGCCGAAACGGTCGTTGACCCCCTTGAACCCGTCGAGGTCCAGGAAGAGCACCGCGAGCGTCGTGTCGACCCGGCGGGACCGGCTCACGGCCTGCTCGACCCGGTCGAGGAAGAGAGTCCTATTGGGCAGGGAGGTGAGCGCGTCGTGACGGGCCAGGTGGCCCATCTCCTCGGTGAGGGCGAGCCGGGAGAACGCCTCCTCGCCGACCGTGGCCAGCGCGTCGATGGCTCTTTGGTCCGCCTCGACGGAGGCGCGCGCGCGGTGCAGTGCCGGTGCGACCAGCCACCGGGTCCCGGCGCTGGTCCGCACGCGGGCACCGATCTCCTTGGCCATCGGTCCTTCGCCGCGCAGGTCGGCCTCGCCATGTGCCACGGCAGCCCGGACGTTGCGCCGCAGGACGTCCTCGAGCGCCTCCCGGGTGGGCACGACCTGTGCCTCCGCGGCGGCGTCGAAGAGGGCCTGGAGCCGCCGCCGGTGCTCGGTTCCGCGGGAGAGGGCGCGGGTGGCGACCAGGATGGTCACCAGAGGTACGGCGAGCAGGGCGCCCGGCCAGCCGGGGAGGTGGCGCACGACCAGGGCGGTGAGGTAGCCGAGGCTGTCGATGGCGACGAACACTCCGAGGGCCGCCAGGGCGCTGCGCTGCCGGAACGCCTCGGGCGCCGAGGTGTTGTCCTCCAGCGCGATCGACGCAGCCGACGCGACGTAGTCCACGCTGAAGAAGACGGCACAGCCCAAAGCCACCGCGCCGAGCTCGCGCAGCGAAGTCAGGCCCAGCGGTCCGGCGGCGTCCATCACGATCAGCGCGGCGGAACCCGCGACGATGCCGACCCCGATGTTGAACAGGCGCACATCGGTCCGCTTGGCGGTCGTCGCCTGGGACAGGACCTGCCCCACGACCCAGACCGCCAGCGCACCCGCACCGCCGTCATAGCTTGCCAGGAAGACCAGGACCGCCGACTCGAAGCCGACCTCGATGCCGGTGTCCGAGCGGCTCAGGACCAGCGGGAAGCGGGCCATGACCACGATGACCGCGGGCCCCACCAGGAGGGCCAGGCCCCAGTGGGCGTTCAGGTGCGGGCCGAGGAGCAGCCCGAGAAGTGCCACCAGCCCGATGACGGCTCCCGACACCATGATCGAGACGTCGAAGGCCCAGCTGATGGCACGCTTGGGCTGCGTCGCCGTCACGCTCACGTCCCTCCGCTGCCGCCGCTCCTCCCTGCGTCATCGGCGGGTCATCCCACCGAGTGAAGCCGCTGGGTCGCTCAGCGTTGCGCGGACGGGACGAACGACCGCTCTGGGCGCCCGACATAGACCTGGCGTGGTCGGCCGATCTTGGTCGCGGGGTCCTCGATCATCTCCCGCCACTGGGCGATCCATCCCGGCAGTCGGCCCAGGGCGAAGAGCACAGTGAACATCGGCGACGGGAAGCCCATCGCCTTGTAGATCACACCGGTATAGAAGTCGACGTTCGGGTAGAGCTTGCGCTCGACGAAGTAGTCGTCGCCCAGGGCGACCTCCTCCAGGCGCATCGCGATGTCGAGGAGGGGGTCGGACCTGCCCAGAGTCTCGAGCACGTCGCGGGTGGCCTTCTTGACGATGGCCGCCCGGGGGTCGTAGTTCTTGTAGACCCGGTGGCCGAATCCCATCAGCTTGGTCCCCGGCTCCTTGTCCTTGACCCGGCGTACGAACGCCTCGACGTCGTCGTCGTCCGCATGGATGCGCTCGAGCATCTCGAGGACTGCCTGGTTCGCACCGCCGTGAAGGGGACCGAACAGGGCGTTGACGCCGGCGGACACGGAGGCGAAGAGGTTGGCGTTGCTCGAGCCGACGAGCCGGACCGTCGACGTCGAGCAGTTCTGCTCGTGGTCGGCGTGCAGGACGAAGAGCATGTCGAGGACCTTCGCCACCGTGGGGTCGACCTCGTACGTCACGGCCGGGACCCCGAACGTCATCCGCAGGAAGTTCTCGACGTAGCCCAGCGAGTTGTCCGGGTAGAGCAGCGGCTGCCCGACCGACTTCTTGAAGGCATAGGAGGCGATCGTGGGGAGCTTGGCCATCAGCCGCACCGTCGACATCTCGACGTGCTCGCGGTCGAAAGGGTCGAGGCTGTCCTGGTAGAACGTCGACAGGGCGCTCACGGCCGAGGACAGAACCGCCATCGGGTGCGCGTCGCGCGGGAAGCCGTCGAAGAACCGGCGCAGGTCCTCGTGGAGCAGGGTGTGGTGGCGGATCCGGTCGGTGAAGCCCTCCAGCTCGGTCCCGGTCGGCAGCTCGCCGTAGATCAGGAGGTAGGAGACCTCGAGGAACGACGCCTGCTCCGCCAGCTGGTCGATGGGGTAGCCGCGGTAGCGCAGGATGCCCGCGTCACCGTCGATGAACGTGATCGCCGACGTGCACGACCCCGTGTTCACGAATCCCGAGTCGAGGGTGACGTACCCCGTCTCCTTCAGCAGCGAGGAGACCTCCAGGCCGGACGGGCCCTCCGTCGCGGGGGTGACCGGGAGCGGGAGGGTGCCGCCGGGGTGCTTGAGCTCGAAATCGGTCGGGTCGGTCATGCGAGGACCGTTCCCTTCCCAGGCGTCCGCGACACACGCAGTCTCGAGAGACCGCGCGGATCAGCCGAACAGGTCCTTGCCCTTGTCGATCATCGTGAGCACCGACAGCACACCGAACAACCCGATAGCCCACACCAGCGCGCCGAGCCGGAAACCGCGGATGCGGATCGGCGAAGGCAGCACCCGGCGGTTGATCAGGATCAGCAATCCCGAGTAGATGAACATCATGAACCCGCCCACGACGGCAGAGATGACGATGAGCACCAGGGGCTGGTCGAAACCGACCAGCAGGATGGTGGCGCCGATCGCCACCAGCCCCCACACCAGGCTGAAGTAGATCTTGCTCTCGGAGGCTTCCCGCAGGTACGAAGTCTTCAGAACGTCCGCGGCGAGCCGGCTGGTGTAGTCCACGATGCCCAGCGCCGCCGCGAACAGGGCGAACGCGCCGATCAGCCAGAAGAACGAGCCGAACCAGCCCCCGACCGACTCCTTGAGCTGCTCCCCCTCGGACCGCAGGAACTCGATGTCATCGGGCAGGTCCGCCTGGCCGAAGACCGTCGAGTAGGCGAGCAGCGAGGTGAAAACGATGGAGATGAACGTGATGAGCACGAACGTCGAGAGCTGCTCGACGTTGGCGAAGCGCCACCAGGTGCGCCAGCGCGCCAGGTTCTCGACCGTCGGCTCGAAGACGTAGCCGGTGCTGGGGGTAGCCTCGGGCTTACCGGTGACCGGGCTCTCGATGCGCGGGACGTAGCGGCCCATGCCGAAGCCCTTGTCCCGGATCCAGTTGCTCTGCACCAGGTTCTGCCCGCCCCCGCCGCCCGCGAAGGCCAGCGCACCGAGCAGCACCGCGATGCCCAGCTCCTCGGCGGGGATCCCCGGGTTGGTGGCTATCTGGGGCACGTCGGCGTACGCATCGGCGGTGATGGCGAAGATCGCCCCGACCACGAGGAGCAGGAGCACGGCGGCCACCTTGAGCATCTGCGCCTTCTCCAGCACGACGTAGACCACCGGGGCCAGCGTGAGGATCGCGCCGATCGCGACCAGCATCCCGATCGCGATCCAGTTCGCCAAGCCGCCCCACAGGTAGGTCACCAGGGTGGCCGAGCTCGTTGCCCAACCGGGAAAGAGGTTGGCGAAGTAGGTCATCACAGCGAAGACCAGGCCCCAGTGCCGCCAGTAGCGGCTGAACCCGGTGAGCGCCGTCTCGCCCGTCGCCAGGGTGTAGCGCTCGATCTCCATGTTGAGGAAGAACTGCGTTCCCAGCCCGAACAGGGCCGCCCACACGAAGACGAGCCCCACCTGGGAGGCGATGTAGGGGTAGAGGATGAACTCCCCGGACGCGAGCCCGACACCGGCAGCGATGATGCCCGGTCCGACGAGCCGTCGGAAGGAGTCCGGCGCCGCGGGCAGCTCGCGCACCTCCGGTCGTGGCAGGTGGCGACTGGGGAAGGCGTCAGCGGCGGACCGGTCGGCGCCAGGGTTGTGGTGCGTCGTCGCCATGTCGACCTCGTCTCGGCCAGGGGCAGCTGGGCTGAAGGGTACCCACCGTTGCGGCGCGTCACTCCTCAGGGCAGGACGACGGTGACGCCCGCGGGGTGGCCGGGCTCCCCCATCGCCGCCAGGGCGGAGCCGGCCTCGTCGAGGCCGATCCGTCGGGTGACGAGCAGGTCCGGGCGAAGGCGCCCGGCCTCGACCATCGAGAGCAGCTGGCCGTAGTCATGGGCGGGCATCCCGTGGCTGCCGAGGATCTCCAGCTCGAGAGCGATCACGCGCGCCATCGGCACGGCCGGGTGCCCCAGGTCCGGAGGCAGCAGGCCGACCTGCACGTGGCGTCCCCGCGGCCGCAGCCCCCGCACCGAGCTCGCACAGGTCGCGGCGCTGCCGAGGGCGTCGAGGGAGACGTGCGCGCCGCCGCCCGTGACCTCCCTGACGACGGGCGCGGTGTCCGTCCCGCTCGCGTCGAGCGTGACCTCGGCGCCCATCGAGCGCGCGAGCCGCAACGCTGCCTCCGACACGTCGACGGCTACCACCCGGGCGCCCGCGGCAACAGCGACCATGACGGCGGAGAGCCCCACGCCGCCGCAACCGTGCACGGCGACCCACTCCCCGGCGCGCACCCTGCCCCGGGACACGACCGCGCGGTGGGCAGTAGCCACCCGGCAGCCCAGCCCCGCCGCGGCCACGGCATCGACCGCGTCCGGCAGGCCGACCAGGTTCACGTCCGCATGGTCCAGCGCCACCAGCTCGGCGAAGGACCCCCACCCGGTGAATCCCGGCTGGGTCTGGCGCTCGCAGACCTGCTGGTTGCCGCTGGAGCACTGCACGCAGGTGCCGCACGCGCAGACGAAGGGAACGGTCACCCGGTCGCCGGGACGCCAGCCCCTGACGTCGGCTCCTACGGCCTCGACGCGGCCGGCCAGCTCGTGTCCGGGGACGTGCGGGAGGGTGATCGCGCGGTCGTGGCCGGCCCACGCGTGCCAGTCGCTGCGGCACAGCCCGGTCGCCTCCACCCGCACGACGGCGCCGTGCGGCGCCGGGGTCGGGTCGGGCACCTCGCGGACGGCCGCCGGACCACCGAACTCCTCGAAGACCACGGCGCGCACGGGCCGAGGTTAGCCAAGTCGCCGGGACGCCTCGGCACACAAGCCTCGACTGAAACGATCCCCATGATCAACAGGCGTCCGCGGTCAGGGAACGTTTCAGTCGAGCGTCAGGCGGGGGTCACCGCGAGGTAGGAGATGCCCGGTTGCGGCAGCGGGAACGACAGCTCGAGCAGACCGTCCGGGCCGACGTCGACGTTGCGGGCGGGCTCAAGCTCAGCCAGCCCGTCGCTGTCCCGCAGGACCGCCCACTCCCGATCCGTAGGCCAGTCCCGCTCCGCTCCACCCATCGCGCGCCACACTGCGAACACGTTGCTTTGCTGCTCGTCGACGCGCCAGTGCGACACCGTGTGCCGGCCGGCCGGGAGGTCCGCGACCGTCACGCGGACGTCACGGCCAAGCAGCTCGTCACCGTTGAGCCGGCTCTGGTCCAGCGTGCTGTTCCAGACGAGCACGCCCACCTCGCTGCCGTCGGTGCGTGCGGCGATCGCCGACACCAACCCGTCGGCGCCGTCGCCGTCCGCGGAGACGTCGAGCCGGGTGTCCCCCAGCCGGTCCAGCAGCGCCATCGCCCACCACCGGGGCTTGCGCAGGTTGCCGACCGTCAGCAGCCCGAAACCGCCGTGCGCCAGGGCCTTCGGCCGCCCCAGCTCCTCGAAGTGGTCAGAGGCGACCCAGTGCGAGAGCGCCTCGAGCCGGCCCATGCTCGAGGCCATCCCGTCGAGCAGGAAGGTCGCGGCGAACACGCTGTCCCCGACCTGGTGGAAGTGCTGGGACCCGGGGCCCCACTCGGTCCACCAGATGGCCGCGTCCGCACGGTCGTGGCGGTCCAGGACGGGGCGGAGGTCCAACGGCGGGCTGCCGTAGGTGTGCGTCGACACGAAGTCCACCGGCGAGCCGGATGTCTCGGCGTGCTCGAGGAGCAGCTCGACCCACTCGGCAGCGGCGGAGCTCGGGCCCCCGACGACGAGCCTCGGGTCCACCGACCGGACCGCCGCGACGGTCACGTCGTACAGCCTGAGGTAGTCCTCGGAGGTCCCGCTCCAGAAGACGTCGAGGTTCGCCTCGTTCCACACCTCGAAGCTCCACCGGTCGCGGACCTCCTCCAGGCCGTAGCGCTCGACAAGGTGCGCGGTCAATGCGGTGACGAGGTCGGACCAGCGGTCCCAGTCCCTGGGCGGGGAGATGACGGCCTCGTACGCGAACACGGTCCTCGACGGGTCGCTCGCCAGGTCGCGCGGCATGTAGGAGAGCTCCACGACCGGCCGCAGCCCGAGCTCCATCAAGGTGTCGTACACCCGGTCGACGCCGGTGAAGTCGTGCACCGGCTCGCCGTCGACCTCGCGGTACACGCCGAGGTCGTCGCAGAGGATCGCGTGGGCCCGGACGGTCTCCACGCCGAGCTCGTCATGTGTCCGTCGCAGGGCCTCCCGCAGTTCCGCGCCAACCGGCCGGCCGCCCACCTCGTCCTCGGACAGCAGGAGGCTCAGGTGCTCCGAGCCGATCATCGGCCGCCACGGCCGGTCGAGCGGTCCCACGACCCGGCCCGCCTCGACCCGCAGCGACACCGACGCCGGGCCGGCGGTCGTCGCCGTGGCGGGCACCGCGTCGCAGAGCGGCCCGACCCGGGACACGTCGGCGAGCGCGGCCACGGCGTACCACTGCTCGAGGCCGCGCTCCCCCGACGTGTCGACGTACGGCGGGTGCGGGACGGCGAGCACGTCGTTGCCGCCGTGGTCGACGACCTCGAACGGCCCGCTGCCGCTGGCCGCGCGGTGGACGAGATAGCCCACCGCGCCCGGGACGGGGTCCCAGTCCAGCGTCACCTGACCGCGGCCCGGGCGCGCCACGAACCCCGCGGGCGGGGGGAGTGTCCGGTCCCGTTCGCCCGCGCCCGTCCGGCGCCCGATGCGCTCCTCCCAGTCCGCCTTCGCGGCGCCCGCCCTGTCGGTCACGGCGTCGGAGGTCACCGGCCCTCCGTCACACCGGTGAACTCCTCCATGCGCATCAAAGGCGCGACACGTCGCTCCATCGTTCCTTTGCTGAACGGTGCCCGCAGGACGTCACCTGAGAGGGCGTTGCCGAGTGCCGCCATGACCATGCCCTGGTCGAGGGACAGGTAGCGCTCGGACATCTCACCGGTCTCCACATTCACAGCGTCATAGAAGCCACCGGGACCGTAGGCACCGAAGTCCTCGCGCAGGTTCGACAAGTTCTGGAGCGCCGCCTTGGGGGCGTAGCGGTAGGCGATGAAGGAGGCGTGCGGGGTGACGACGCCCTCGCCGTACTCCTCGGGTGCCGGCTGAGCCGGGCGGCAGCTGGTGCCGTCCTGGGCGACGTAGCCCTCGTCGACGACCGTGCCGTCCTGGTCGGAGGAGTAGCCGTCGGGGTTCATGCCGATCTGGTCGACGCCGTACTCACGGTAGCCAACGGCCGGGTTGTTCGACGGCGAGAAGCCCCAGTAGCCGTATCCCGCCTCGCTCATGCCGTGCTCGATCTGCGCCTTGACGAAGGCCGGGTGGTTGACGGCCCAGCTCTTGTCTCCCCACTCCTCCTCGGGGACGAACAGGGGCACCATCAGCGCCTCGAACATCGAGCCACCCCAGCTCGGCACCAGGCGCTCGCCCCGGTACTCGTAGGCCCCCTCGAAGACTCGCTCTCCGAGAAAGGTCTCGTAGTGTCCGATCCCTGCCTGCTCGGTCCACCCGTAGTCGCAGTTCTCGCTCTGGAACGTGCGGAACGTCCCGAAGTAGTGCCGCTGCGGGATCTGCTTCGACGCGATGCCGAGGTAGCTCGCCATCCGCGGCTCGGTGTTGAACGCGCCGTAATGGTGACCGGTGTAGTAGACGTCGTTGTTCCCGGAGTCGTCGCGGTAGTTGTCCTTCACCTCGACCGGGTTGTCAGGGTTGGGGTCCTCCACCCAGAAGCCACCTCGGATCTGGTTCTCGGCCGGGTTGTAGTAGTAGCCGAAGTCCATCGGATCAAGAATCCGGTGGGCCGGCTTGGCCAGTGAGGGGACCTCGTCGATGACGACCCGCAACCCGGTGGCGAGCCAGGCGTTGTCGACGCTGGACAGGAACGGGTTGACCACGCCGCCGTCCACCGGCCAGACGGTCAGCTTCTTCCCGGTCTCCGGGGCGTACCAGTTGTAGAACATGCCCGAGGGCTCGTGGATCTCCAGCTCCGGCAGGGTCTTGAGCGTCAGCCCGATCCGCTCGCGCGTCTCTTCGTCGGAGATGATGCCGGCCTCCCGGGCTGCGACGGCGCTCCACAGATAGGCGCCGATGTTCGTGGGCGACGTGTACTCGGCCCGGTCGTCCGCGCGGAGGTCGCCGCCGATGTTGTCCGACACCAGTCCGGTCCCCGGGTCGGCCATGGCCGCCATGGACCGCCACGTGTCCGCGGCGTACTCGCGAAGCACACGCTCGTCCGCTGTGGCTCCTGGCACGACGACGGCCGCAACGGCAACTGCGGTAGTTGCAGCCACGACCGTGGCGATCAGTCGGTGGGTCTTTCGCATGGTGGTCAGCTCTCTCCCGGGTCGCTCACTTGATGCCGGTCATGGCGATGCCCTGCACGAAGTGACGCTGCAGCACAAGGAAGACAGCCAGGACGGGAAGGATGATCACGACGGAACCGGCCATCAACAGGCCGTCGTCGCGCTTGTTCTCGCCGATGGCATAGATGGCGAGGGCCACCGGCAGCGTGTACCGCTCCTCGGACTGCGCGACTACGAGCGGCCACAGGAACATGTTCCACGATGTGAGGAACGTGAGGATGCCCAGCGTGGCCAGCGCCGGCTTGCAGAGCGGCAGGATGATGCTGCGGAAGATGCGCCACTCGCCTGCGCCGTCGACTCGGGCGGCATGGATCAGCTCGTCCGGCAGCGACTGCATGAACTGGCGCATCAGGAAGACGCCGAACGGCCCGGCCAGGAATGGGAAGATCAGCCCGGGAAGGGTGTTCACCAGCCCGAGGTTGCTCACGAGCACGAACAGCGGGACGAAGATGACGATGCCCGGCACCATCAACGTGCCGAGCACGAGACCGAAGATGACCCGCTTGCCCGGGAAGGTGAGCTTGGCCAGGGCGTAGCCCAGCATCGAGCAGAACACGATGTTCCCGAGAGTGATCGCCACCGCCACGACGGCGGTGTTGACGAAGTAGGTGACGAAGTCCAGCTCGGTGAACAGCGTGCGGTAGTTGTCCAGCGTCGGGTCCTGCGGCAGAAACGACGGCGGCACCACGTCGAGCTCGCGGTCCGGACGGAAGGACCCCAGCAGCATCCACAGGAACGGGCCCACGAGCAGGACGAGGCCGCCGGTGAGCACGACGTACACCCAGGGGATCGGGTGCGGCTCGCCGACCGACGACCGGCCGCTGCGACGGGGCCGGGACGTGTTGAGCGGGGGGACGGCTGCGATTGGGCTGACGGCCGCCGGCTCGGGTCGGGTCGATGTGGTCATCGCAGGCCCCCTAGTCCCGGTCACCGAGCAGCCGGAACTGCACGAAGGTCACGATCGCGATGACGACGAACAGCACGTAGGCCATGGCCGAGGCGTAGCTGTAGTTGCCGAAGCCGAACTGGTTGTACGTGTAGTAGGCGGTGGACAGGGTCTTGTCGAGCGGACCGCCCCGCGTCATCACGAACGGCTCCTCGAAGAACTGCAGATAGCCGATCATCGTCACCACGCCACCGAAGAGCAGGGTCGGCCGCAGCATCGGCGCCGTGATGTACCGGAAGCGGTTCCACGCGCCCGCGCCGTCGATCGACGCCGCCTCGTGCATCTCCTTCGGGACGGTCTGCAGTCCGGCCAGGAAGATCACCACCAGGTAGCCCATGTTGCGCCAGGCCGACATCGCGATCAAGGACGGCATGGCCCATGTCTCGCTGCGCAGCCAGGACGGCCCCTCGACCCCGACGTAGCCGAGCAGCGTGTTGACGATGCCGCTGTCCGGCTGGAGCAGGAACCTCCAGACCACGGCCACAGCGACGATGCTCGTCACGACCGGCAGGTAGTAGCCGACCCGGAAGAACGTCGTGAGCCGGGTGATGCCCGAGTTGAGGCCGACGGCGACCGCGAGGGCCAGTCCCATGGTCAGCGGCACCCCGATGACCACGAAGTAGGCCGTGTTGAAGGCAGCCTGGCCGAAGGTGTCGTCCGAGAGCAGCTTGGCGTAGTTGTCCAGCCCCACCGGCTCGACCGACAGCGGGTTGCGCACGTCGCGCGCCGTGAGGTCGGTGAAGCTCATCAGGAACGAGGCCACCACGGGTCCGACGGTGAACACCGCGAACAGCGCCAGGAACGGCAGGGCGAACAGGTAGCCGGCCACCACCTCCCGCCGACGACCCCGGTCGGGGCGTCGGCGGGAGGGTCGCAGCGTCGAGCTTTCGCTCGTGCTGGCAGTGAGCGTCGTCATCTCAGTTGCCGAAGCCGATGCCGTTGGCCTTCTCCTCCGCCGACCCGAGCGCGCTCTTCGCGTCGCTCTTGCCGAGCGAGACCTGCTCGATCGCATCGTCGAGGGGGGCAGCGACCTGCTCCCAGGTCGCGACGGCCGGAGCGGACTTCGCGTCCTGGAGCTGGTCACCGAACGACTTGAGCAGCGGGTCGGTCGAGAGCTCGCCCGACTCCCATGTGCTCTGCACGGCCGGCAGGCTGCCGACCAGCTCGTACAGCTTCTGCTGCTGCGGCTCCTGGGTCAGGAAGTCCACGAACTTCCAGGCGGTGTCGCGGTTCTTGGAGTCCTTGAAGACGACCAGGTCGCCGCCACCGGTGAAGGACGTACCGGACTCCTCCGTCGGCATGCCGGCGATGGCCCACTTGTCCTCGAAGCCCGCTCCGCCCTGGTCGCGCAGGATGCCCATGTGCCACGGGCCGGAGACGAACGCGCCGATCTCACCGTTGATGAAGCCGGTCTCGAGAGCACCTTCGGCGGAGAGGTCGGTCGGGGAAAGCTTCTCCTCGAAGAAGGAGGCGTAGTAGTCCAGCCCCTCCTGCATCGCCGTGGTGTTGAAGGTGAACGCGTCACCGTCGACGAGCTCCGCGCCCTGCTGCCAGGCGAACGGCATGACCGACTGCCAGGAGCCCTGACCACCCGGCTGGAGCGAGATGCCCCACTTGGCGCCGCCCTTGGCCTGCATGCCCTGCGCGAAGGTCTTCAGGTCCGCCTGGCTCCAGTCCTCAGCCGGCGTGACACCGGCCTTCTCGGCCAGGTCCTTGCGGTAGTAGATCTGTCGCGTCTCGGTGTACCAGGGGGCGCCGTAGGACGTGCCGTCGACGTCGGTGGTGCTCCAGGAGCCCTCGAAGAAGCGGCTCGGGTCTATGAGATCGGTCGGGGTCGCATCCAACGCGCCGGTCGCCGCGAACTCCGGCAGCCAGGTGGTGCCGACGAGACTGATGTCCGGGGTCTGTCCACCGGCGATGGCCGTCGCGATCTTGTCGTGTGCCGCATCGAAGGGGATCACGGTCACCTTGACCTTGGAGTCCGGGTTCTCGGCCTCGAAGTCGGCAGCGATCTCACTGAGCTTCTCGCCCTCGGCGCCCAGTGCCCAGACGGTGATGTCACCGCTGGCCTTGCCCGAGGTGACCTTCTTTGCCTTGGTGTCCTGCGTCGCGGCGCCGTCGTCGCGGCCGCATCCGGTGAGCGCCACCGCAGCGAGCACCGCCACCGTGGCCCCCCTCGTCCAGCCTGTGGTCCATGTCCTCATCGGGTCTCCTCCGGGTGATGCCCACAGCTGGCACGTTGCACGAGCTGCGTGGGCAGCACCTCGTGCCGTGGTTCGGTCGTTACTCCCGCGAGCCGGTCGTGGAGCCGGCGGGCCGCGAGGGCCCCCAGCTCGCGCATCGGCTGGCGGACGGTGGTGAGGCCGGGACGGGAGTGCCGGGCGGCCATGACGTCGTCCCACCCCGTGACGGCCAGGTCGTCGGGGACCCGCAGGCCGAGGGCCTCGGCAGCCGTGATGGCCCCCAGGGCGATCTCGTCGTTGGCGCACACCAGCACTCGCGGTGGCCGGTCCCGCAACAGGCGCGCTGCCGCGACCCGCCCGTCGTCCTCGTCGAAGGGGCAGGGCACCGGCGCGGACGGCACCGCCACCCCCGCGGCAGTGAGCGCTCGGGTGAACCCGCGCCACCGCTGGCCGGTGTCGGTCGAGGTGTCGGCGTCACCGAGGAACTCGAACGAGCGATAGCCGTGGTCACGGGCGAGATGGGTGGTCAGGGCGTACGCGCTGTCCTCGTTCTCGGCGTTGACCGAGTCGGCACCGTCGACCCGGTCGCGAGCCACGACCACAACCGGCAGGCCCTTGCGCGCCAGCTCGAGCAGGACCTCGTCGCCGACGGTGCGGCCGAGCACGACGAGGCCGTCGACGCGTGCGGCCAGGTCGAGGACCATCTCGCGGGCCGCCTGGCGGCCGTGGGTGGACAGGATCACGACGCTGCGACCCTGCTCGGCCGCCACCTCCTCGTACCCGAGCACCACCTCGGCGAAGTAGGGCCCGGACAGGTCGGGGAACACGATGCCGTTGGCGGCGTGCCGACCCTCGGCCAGGGAGCGGGCCGACCGGCTGGGCGTGTAGCCGAGCTCGGCCACGGCACCGAGCACCCGCTCGCGGGTGTCCGGGGCGACGGCCGCCGTCCCGCGCAGCACCCGGGAGACCGTGGCGATGGAGACGCCCGCTCGCCGAGCGACCTCGTAGATCGTGTCCGGCCGGGTTACCGGGGTCCGGGGTCGTCCTGTAAGCGCTTTCATCACCGTCTACCTTACGCATATGTCCGGGATGTAAACCCGGTGGGGCGAATGAGGTCATCGGGACTTCCGTCCCCGGGGCTCACGGCCGGCCACCGGACACTCATGGCCCGGCCCCAGACAACGTCCAGGGTCCTGCCAGGGAGGCCGGGCAGCCTCAACGCCATGAGCGACCAGACCCGCACCCTCCCGACGTACGCCCCGCCCTCCCCCCCGGCCCCCTACGACGGGTGGCCCCGGTCAGGGACGCCGGGGTCGCCCGAGACGCCGCACCCGCCGTCGGAGCAGCAGCCGCCGCAGCACCCCGCGCCGGTCGCTGCCGCTCCTCGCCGTGGAGTCGGCCTGCTCGCCGCGGTGGCCCTGGCAGCCGGGCTGCTCGGTGGGGGCACCGGAGCGGCCCTCACCGCGCTGGTCGACGACGGCCCGGGCACGTCGACCTCGGCCGGCTCGCTGTCCGGCACCCCGACCTCTACCGACTCCCCACCGGCCGACGGCTCCGTCGAACAGGTCGCCGCAGCGGTCCTGCCGAGCGTCGTGTCGATCCGGGTGGCGACGGCCGAAGGGGGTGGCGAGGGCACCGGCGTGGTGCTCAGCAGCGACGGCCTCATCCTCACCAACAACCATGTCGTGGCGGCCGCCGCGACGGGCGGCCGGCTCACCGTGGCCTTCGAGGACGGCTCCACCACGCCCGCGAGCCTCGTCGGCCGCGACCCGGTGACCGACCTCGCCGTCGTCCGGGCCGAAGGCGTCAGCGGGCTGACCGAGGCCACGCTCGGGCGGTCTGCGGACCTGGACCCTGGTGAGCAGGTGGTCGCGATCGGTTCACCGCTCGGGCTCGAGGGCACCGTCACCAGCGGCATCGTCAGCGCCCTGAACCGCCCCGTGCGCACCGGCGGCGCCAGCAGCGCCGAGACCGAAAGCACCGTCATCGACGCGATCCAGACCGACGCGGCGATCAACCCGGGCAACTCCGGTGGCCCCCTGGTCAACCTGCGCGGCGAGGTCGTGGGCATCAACAGCGCCATCGCGAGCCTCGGGTCGCGCGGTGGACAGGCCGGCTCGATCGGGCTGGGATTCTCGATCCCGGTAGACCAGGCCCGGGTGATCGCCGAGGAGCTCATCGACTCCGGGTCAGCGACCCACGCGCAGCTGGGGGTCAGCGTCCAGGACGCAGAGTCCGGGGCAGCGGTGGCGAAGGTCTCCCCCGGCGGCTCCGCGGTCGACGCCGGCCTCCAGGTCGGGGACGTCATCAGCGCGGTCGGCGACCGGACCGTCGACGGCGCCGACTCGCTCATCGCGACGATCCGCTCCCACCGCCCCGGCGACCAGGTCCCGGTGACCTACAGCCGGGACGGCGAGGAGTCGACCCTCTCGGTCACGCTCGGGACCGACACCTGAGCGCAGGCGGAGGAGCCCACCCGCGTGTCGCACCCCGGCCGCCCGGGGAGGATCGGTTAGAACTGGAGGGGCCCCTCGACGCATGAGGTCGAGGGGCTTCCTGCTGCCCGGCGGGCGCCCGGATCGGTGCGAGGATGAGGGGATGCTCGACCCCCGCGACCTCTACGGCCTGCACGAGGTGTCACCTCACCCCAGCCAGGCGGACCCGTCGACCACCGGGCCCGTGCTGCTGCACGCCCTGACCGGGTTCATCGACGCCGGTCAGGCCGGAGCCCTGGCCGCCGCGCACCTGCTGGGCTCCATGGAGCACCGGCCGTTGGCCACCTTCGACGTCGACCAGCTCCTCGACTACCGTTCCCGCCGGCCCCCGATGCTCTTCGTGGAGGACCACTGGGAGTCCTACGAGGACCCCTCGCTGGTCCTGCACGAGCTCACCGACGCAGCCGGGCGCCGATTCCTGCTCCTCGAGGGTGCCGAGCCGGACGTGCAGTGGGAACGCTTCATCGCCGCCGTGACGTCGCTCATCGAGACGTTCGGCGCACGGCTGACCATCGGCGTCCACGGGATCCCCATGGGGATCCCGCACACCCGGCCGACGTCGGTGACCGCGCACGCGACCCGCAGCGACCTGGTGACAGGTCGCGACGCCTGGGTCGGCACCGTGCAGGTCCCCGGAAGCATCATCAACCTGCTCGAGCTGCGCCTGGGCCAGGCGGGCCGCGACGCCATGGGCTTCGCGGTGCACGTGCCGCACTACCTCGCCCAGGCCGACTACCCCGACGCCGCCGCGGCCCTGCTGGAGAACGTCGCCGCCGCAACCGAACTGATGCTGCCGACGGCCCCGTTGCGTGCTGCCGCGGAGGCCGCCCGCGTCGATCTCGACCAGCAGGTCGCCGGGTCCGCCGAGGTCGCAGCGGTGGTCCATGCCCTCGACCAGCAGTACGACACGTACGTCGAGGCGCGCGGCGGTGACGCCCCCGGTGACGAGCAGGGTCTGCTGGCCGGTCGTCACGGCTTCCCCACCGCCGACGAGCTGGGCGCGGAGCTCGAGCGCTTCCTGGCCGAGCAGCACAAGGGCGGCGAGCACCCCGACTCCTGACCCGGGGCCGCGTCGGGACCCTGGGACGACCGTGCAGGTGTGAGTGTGACCTGGGCCACACGTGAGCAAGGCACCCCCCGACACAGGAGGGCCTTATACGTCCGCGACCATGTCTGCCACCACGTCCGACGCACCAACCCCGACCCGCCGAGACCGCACCCACTGGCTGTACCTGGCTGTGATCGCCGCGGTCCTGCTCGGGATCGCCGTCGGGTTCCTGGCGCCCGACGTCGCCGTCGAGCTCAAGCCGTTGGGCGACGGGTTCGTCTCCCTGATCCAGATGATGATCAGCCCGATCATCTTCTGCACGATCGTGCTGGGCGTGGGGTCGGTCGCCAAAGCGGCGGCAGTCGGCAAGGTCGGGGGCCCCGCCATGGCCAACTTCCTCGTGATGTCGACCGTCGCTCTGGTCTTCGGGCTGGTGGTCGGCAACCTCATCGACCCGGGTGCGAACCTCAACCTCAGCGACGAGGCCGCAAAGGCCGGCACCGAGGCGGCGGGTGAGGCCGCAGGCAGCACCGTCGAGTTCCTGCTCGGCGTGATCCCACGTCGCTGCTCTCGGCCTTCACGGAGGGCGAGATCCTGCAGACCCTCCTGGTGGCACTGCCGGTCGGCTTCGCCCTTCAGTCGATGGGAGACCGCGGCAAGCCGATCCTGCGCGGCATCGGCAACCTGCAGCGGCTGGTCTTCAAGATCCTGGCCATGATCATGTGGCTCGCCCCGATCGGTGCCTTCGGCGCGATCGCCGCAGTGGTGGGCGAGACCGGGCTCGACGCTCTGAAGAGCCTCGCCGTGATCATGCTCGCGTTCTACGCGACCTGCCTGGTCTTCGTCGTCGGGGTGCTCGGTCTGCTGCTCAAGGTGACCACGGGCATCAGCCTGTTCCGGCTCCTGCGCTACCTGGCGCGCGAGTTCCTCCTCATCGTGTCGACGTCGTCGTCGGAGACGGCACTGCCCCGGCTGATCGCGAAGATGGAGCACTTCGGCGTCTCCCGCCAGGTGGTGGGCATCACGGTCCCGACCGGCCACTCCTTCAACCTCCACGGACGGCGATCTACCTGACGATGGCCTCGATCTTCATCTCCGAGGCCCTGAACGACCCGCTGTCCATCGGGGAGCAGATCTCCCTCCTGGTGTTCATGATCATCGCCTCCAAGGGCGCGGCCGGGGTCACCGGCGCAGGCCTGGCGACCCTCGCGGCGGGACTGCAGTCCCACCGCCCGGAGCTGCTGGACGGGGTGGGCCTGATCGTCGGCATCGACCGCTTCATGTCCGAGGCCCGGGCCCTGACCAACTTCGCCGGCAACGCGGTGGCCACGGTGGTCATCGGCCGCTGGGTGGGCGAGCTGGACATGGACCAGGCCGAGCGCGTGCTCTCCGGTCAGGACGCGTTCGACGAAAGGACGATGGTCGACGACCACGGTGACAGCGTTGACGGCGGTGAGGACAGCACCGGGCGCGTGCGGGACGACGAGCCCACGGTGATCCGGGTCTGACACGTCGATCAGGTCTGGCAGTGGGTGAGAGGGCGCCGGGCCGGGAGCGCCTCACGGCGCAGGGCCGCTCGAAGCGGCTTCAAATGGGACCCGGGGCTTCCGTGCCCGACGCCCTCACCGGCCCCCGAGAGGGCCGCGGCCAGTCTAACCAGCATCAGGCCGACCCCGGCGTACGACTGGAAGACGTTCCCGCGGAAACGTCTTTCGGGCGCCAGGTCGTGCTCAGACGAGGTCCGCGATCCGCCAGAGCGCCGCCGCTGCCTCCAGGTCGTCCGCGGTGTCCCGCAGGGAGGCCGACGACCTGGTGAGCGCCGACGCGCGCAGCGGGTCGCCCGCCTCGATGTCGTCGGCCCGTCGGACCCGGCCCGCCACCACGACCCGGCAGAACGCACCGGCCCTCTCCAGCGCCACGTCGAGGTCGCCCGCGAACACGCCGTGGAGCACCTCGTCCAGGAGCACCCGCAGCGCTTCCGGGGTCGGGGGGTCCGACGCACCGGCGACGACGTGCGACACCGGAGCCGCCTCCTGACCCGCGGAAAAGTCTGCGGCGGCCTCACCCGCATCGGCGCGCACCCACTCGCGTAGTGCGTAGAGACGCCACAGCGCCCCCGGCAGCGAGCGCGCCGGCCGCTGCGCCCACATCTCGGCCACGGTGTCCAGCCCCACCTCCTCGACCAGGGCCACCAGCCGGGCCCGGGCCGCGGGGTCCTGCGTGGCGCGACCCGACTCGACCAGCAACGACGCGGTCGAGTGCGCGGCCTCGGCGAGCTGTGCGGGGTCGGGCGACCCGCCGAGCGAGTCCAGGGCCGCCTTCCCCAGCAGGGTCGGTCTGCGTGGTCGTCGGTCTTCCACGCCACGATCCTCTCACCGGGACGGCAATGCTCAAGATGGGCCGTTTCGTGCCACGATGTCGCGAGCAGCAGGGACGGGACCGGAGGTCGGGTCGGGTGTTGACGGACTCAGGGCGACTCGTGGAGCGACGACGTCCTCTCGAGCCCCGGCCCGAGAGCGCGCGCGTCGCCCGCGAGATGGTTCACGAGGCCCTCAGAGAAGCGAGCCGCCAGGACCTCGGCGACGTCGCGGAGCTGCTCGTCTCCGAGCTGGTCACCAATGCGATCGTGCACGCACGGACGCCGATCGAGGTCGCGATTGTCGCCGGGCCGGACGGGGTTCGCGTCTCGGTCCACGACGACAGCCCGTACCGGCCGACTCCACGTCACTACGGCACCTCGGCCACAACGGGGAGAGGTCTGGAGTTGCTGAGCCTGATGTCGGACCGGCACGGCACCGACATCGACGCGGTGGGCGACCCCGGCTCCGTGGGAAAGACCGTGTGGTTCGAGTTCGGCGCAGGACGCCACGCGGACGAGGAACAGGCGACCGTGACGGTGGAAGTGCCGGACACGGGGCAGACCCTCCACCTCATCGGGCTCCCAGTCGTCCTCGGCCGCGCCTGGCAGCAGCACGCCGACGCGCTGCTGCGCGAGCTGCTCCTCTCCCGCTGGGACGACGACGGACCGCTGGGCGGCGTGCTGCCGGAGGATGACGCGGCGGCCGGCGACGCGTTCTCCGCCGTCGCGGCGGCCCTGGAGGAGCTCGGCCCGATCGCCGGGCTCCCGTCCCACATCGAGCTCGTGTTGCCCCTTGGCCGTGATGCGTCGGCTCAGTTCGTCGCGCTGGACGTGTTGCTGGAGCACGTGTCCGACCTGGCAGAGCGGGGACACACCCTGGCCCCGCCCACCCAGCCCGAGATCAGAATGTTGCGCCGTTGGATCTGCGCGCAGGCGACGGAGCAGGCCGCAGGTCGCGCGCCGACCCCCTGGCCAGGTGTCTCGCCGGACGTCCCCGCGCCCGAGCGCCCCCCGGTCGCCTGGGACCACCGCTCGGTCCACGACTCGGTCGACGCCGTCATCGCCGGCGACGACGCCAATCGGATCGTGGCCGCGAGCCCGGCAGCACTCGAGCTGCTGGGCTGGGACGACGACCTCGTCGGGCTCCGACTCGTCTCGATCATCCCGGCGCGCCTGCGGGAGGCGCACATCGCGTCGTTCACGATGCAGCTCCTGACGGGCGAGACGAGCATCCTCGACCGGGAGATCACCGTCCCCGCCCTGCGCCGGGACGGCACCGAGATCGAGGTTCTGCTGCTCGTCCGGCGCGAGAACCTGCCGGACGGCCGGGCTTTGTTCACCGCGCGGATGCGCCGGGTCGTGACCGCGCTGATGCGCCAGTCGTGACCGCGGCCGACCCCGACCAGGTGCGCGCCGTCCTGGTGGCGAAGCAGGCAGAGCTCGAGACCGAGCTCGCTCACCTGTCCGAGCCACCCTCGGACACCGGCGGCATCTCGTTCGGCAAGCGTGTCGGTGACGGCACCAGCGTGGCGGTCGAGAGGCTGACCCAGGTCGCCGCGCACGAGCAGCTCGGCGACACGCTGACCGCGGTGCGGAGGGCGCTGGCCAAGCTCGAGGACGCCACGTACGGCAGCTGCGACGCGTGCGCCCGGCCCATCGGCGAGGAGCGGCTGGAGGCTCTCGCCTGGGCGTCCCTGTGCATCGCCTGCGCCGGCCGTCGGTAACCGAGCTTGTTCACGTCGCACCGCTAGCGTCGCCTCCCGTGCCCGCTTCCCTGCCTGCCGTTGCCGTCTGCGTGGTCGCCGTCGTCGTCGGCACGGCCGTTGCGCCGGCCGAGGCGAACGCCCCCACGTCTGCTCCTGTCGCAGCCTCGGAGTCGGAGTCGGAGTCGGAGTCGGTGTCGGGATCGG
>Ga0180121_10000178_pt1 | contig 24146 bp, 18 predicted proteins | sample AntDrymUQ5402106_2_FD_129676 | JGI IMG/M metagenome (GOLD analysis project Ga0180121, IMG submission 129676) | Polar desert sand microbial communities from Dry Valleys, Antarctica - metaG UQ540 (21.06) (version 2) (version 2) | ecosystem: Environmental > Terrestrial > Soil > Desert | place...
CTGATGAAGCGAAGATGAAGGATTTTCTTGATGAAGAAAAATATACTTGCGAAAACGATTCCCGCCAAGTGTTCAGCCGTTTAGCCGGCTGCTGGACTTACTGGGGGTGGAAACACAATTATTTTACAACTGAAGATGATGCTAAGCATTTTTATGAAGAGCTTTGCTTTATGCTTGCGATACAATTTGCTGCTCCGAATTCACCGCAATGGTTTAACACCGGACTTAACTGGGCTTACGGTATCAGCGGTCCTTCGCAGGGACATTATTATATTGATCCGAAAACAGAAAAGCTAGTTGCTTCTAAGGATGCTTACACGCATCCGCAGCCCCATGCGTGTTTTATCCAGTCTTTGTCAGATGATCTAGTCAATGAAGGCGGTATAATGGATCTATGGGTGAGGGAAGCAAGATTATTCAAATACGGTTCCGGTACCGGTTCTAATTTTTCAAATATAAGAGGCATCAATGAGCCTCTCAGCGGCGGCGGAAAATCTTCGGGCCTGATGTCATTCCTAAAGATCGGCGATCGAAGTGCAGGCGCCATTAAATCGGGAGGCACTACAAGGCGCGCAGCAAAAATGGTTACTCTTGATCTCGATCATCCTGATATCGAAGAGTATGTAAGCTGGAAAGTGAGAGAAGAGGAAAAAGTTGCTTCGCTCGTTACAGGCTCCAAGCTTCTTAGCGTTCATCTTAATAAAATTATGAAAGCCTGTCATAGTGTTCATCCTGAAAATGACGGCTTTGACAAAAAAACAAATAAGTTTCTTGCTCAGGCGATTGCAGAGGCGAGAAGAGTTCAAACTCCTGAAAATTATATTGAAAGAGTTATTCAGCTGGCAAAACTCGGATATAAAGAGATAGAGTTTCCTGAATATGATACAGATTGGAATTCAGAAGCTTATACTACTGTCTCCGGACAAAATTCAAATAACAGCGTTCGTGCGACTAACGATTTTATGCAGTCGGTAGTGGACGACGATAACTGGAATCTTTACTGGAGAACTGAACTGAAGAAAGCGAAAAATGAAAATAGAGAACCAAAACCATGCAACACCATGAAAGCTAGAGAGCTCTGGGATCAGATAGCTTACTCCGCATGGTCAAGCGCCGATCCCGGCATACAGTTTCACACAACAATAAATGAATGGCATACCTGTCCTAACGGCGGGAATATAAAAGCATCCAATCCTTGCTCTGAATATATGTTTCTGGATGATACCGCGTGCAACCTTGCATCACTTAACCTGATGAAATTTTATAATCAGAAAAAAAATAAATTTGAAATTGAAAAATACCGTCATGCCTCCAGACTCTGGACAATTGTCCTTGAGATAAGCGTATTGATGGCTCAATTTCCTAGCAAGAATATTGCAAAGCTTTCTTTTGAATACAGGACGCTTGGCCTTGGTTATGCAAACCTAGGCGCATTGCTGATGGTCGAAGGTATTCCTTACGATTCTCCTGAGGCGCTCGCAATGACAGGAGCGCTAACGTCTATACTTCACATGACCTCTTATGCGACATCTGCCGAAATGGCAAAAGAACTAGGGACATTTCCTGCATATAAGGATAATGAAACACAAATGCTGCGCGTTATCCGCAATCACAGAAGGGCTGCATATAATGTACCTGCAGCAGATTATGAAGGCTTGTCTATACCTCCTCTCGGTTTAAACAAAAAATATTGTCCTGACGACATTTTGGAAGCAGCAAGGGAAGATGCCGACAGAGCAGTTTATCTTGGAGAAAGGCATGGTTTCAGAAATGCTCAGGTGACGGTCATTGCTCCTACTGGAACAATTGGACTTCTTATGGACTGCGATACTACCGGAGTTGAGCCGGATTTTGCTTTGGTAAAATTCAAAAAACTTGCAGGCGGAGGTTATTTCAAGATCATTAATGAATCCGTTCCGCCAGCTCTGAAAAACCTTGGATATATCGATAAGCAAATTGAGGAGATAATAAAATATACCAAAGGCTACGGCTCGTTGATCGGATGCCCTACAATCAATGCCCAGACTCTTACTGAAAAGGGTTTTACAAAAGAAATACTTGCCAAGGTGGAAAAATCTCTTCCTTCTGTATTTGATATAAACTTTGCTTTCAATAAATGGACGCTCGGTGCAGGATTCTGTAAAAATGCTTTGGGATTTTCAGATGAGCAGCTGGATGATCCTTCATTCAATGTCTTAAAAGAACTCGGATATACAAAAGAGCAAATCGAGGAGGCTAATGACTATGTGTGCGGTGCGATGACGTTAGAGAATTCTCCCCACGTTAAAGAGGAACATTATCCGATATTTGATTGCGCGAATAAATGTGGTAAGAAAGGCACTAGGTATATTTCCGCCGATGCCCATATTAAAATTATGGCTGCGGCTCAGCCGTTTATTTCTGGAGCAATATCAAAGACCATCAATCTTCCAAATCATGCAACAATTGATGATATGAAGAGCGCTTATCTTTCTTCCTGGCGTCTCGGAGTAAAGGCAAATGCTCTTTATAGGGACGGATCAAAATTGTCACAGCCACTTAACTCGGTTAAAGATGATGATGCTATAATTCTGGAAAACGGCGAGGATATAAGCCAGGAAGTTTCAAGGACGCATGATATTGTTAAAGTTGCCGAAAGAATAATTCACAGATACATTGCAAAGAGAAGAAAGCTTCCTTTCAGAAGGAAAGGTTACACACAAAAAGCGAAGATAGGCTCGCATTCAGTTTATCTGAGAACGGGCGAATATGAAAACGGACAGCTTGGAGAAATTTTTATTGATATGCATAAGGAAGGAGCTGCTTTCAGAAGTCTGATGAATTGTTTTGCGATTGCAATTTCGCTCGGTTTGCAGCACGGAGTTCCGCTTGATGAGTTTGTTGATGCATTTGTTTATACAAGATTTGAGCCAAACGGAGTTGTAGTCGGCAATCCTAATATAAAAATGAGCACCTCAATAATCGATTATATATTCCGGGAGTTGGCTGTTACTTATATAGGCAGGACGGACCTTGCTCATATACAGAATGACGCGGAGTTTCAGAAGTCGCCGATTGACGCACTGTCAAAGCTTGAAGGCAATGATGATTTTGATGAAGAAGAAATATTCAGTGAAAGGATAATAGAAGAAGATAGGCATATTCCACCTGCTACTACTGGCTCGTCTCGCGACGCTGGTAATGCAGAAACCGGAATTAAGCTTCTCAATAAAAACGATATGAACACATCGACAATGGAAAAGATTAAGGAAGCAAAGTTGAAAGGATACACCGGTGATATATGTACTTCGTGTGGAAGTGTAACGATGGTCAGGAACGGAACGTGTTTGAAGTGTATTACGTGTGGTGAAACGAGCGGATGCTCTTGAACAATGATTAATGATCAATGAATAATGATTAATTAGAGTCAATTACCGTGAAGGTGATTGGCTTTATTTATAATTTGTAAAAAAGATTTATTGGGATTAGTTTATGATGATTCATAAATAAATGAAAATGGAAACTATCCAAATCCCTATAAACGAATATAACTCTTTAAAAGAAGAATTAGAGCTTTTAAAAGACACAGCTTATTATCAAAAATCAACAAGTTATTGGATTTGATGTTTGTGGAAAAAATACGGATTATATATGGGAGATTACACAGGAGACCTTGGAAGAGTTTTCAATTAAAATAACTATAAATAATGAGGGATTTATCTGGGATAATTTATAAACAAAGAGAAGTATGAACGAAAATATAAAACAATTCTGCAAGAAATGGAACATTAAAGAGTTATCACTATTTGGTTCTTCGATTACCAATAGATTTAATAATGATAGCGATATTGATATTTTGATTTCATTCGGTAAAAACTCTCATTACGGATTATTTGAACTTGTGGAGATGAAAAATGAGCTTGAGAATATTTTAGGAAGACAAGTGGATTTGGTTACGAGAAAAAGTGTTGAAAGAAATTCTAATTACATCAGAAGCAAATCTATTCTGAGTAATTTAAAATTGTTATATGCAGAATGATGAAACATATTTATTGGATATTCTTGAATCCGCTAAAATTGCCGTAGAGTACTTACATGACAAATCTTTTGATGAATTTGGAAAAGATTTGAGAACACAAGATGCTGTAATTAGAAGAATAGAGATTATTGGTGAAGCTTCCTCAAAAATTAGTAAAGAAACTCAGCTTGAATACGATGATGTACCTTGGAAAAGTATTAAAGGAATGCGAAATTTTTTAATTCACCAATACAATTATATAGATATTGAAATTGTCTGGGAAACTGTAAAAAATAATCTTCCTTCGTTGATACAAGAATTACAAAAGATAATTAAACAACCTGAATAATTAAAAATAATACAGAATGGAAATTTTGAAATTTCAAACTTAGTTCGCCTCTCCTGAAATTTCTCCTGCCTTCTTAAAAGCATTTATAAGATCCACAACTCCCCCTGATTTTGATAAACCGGAAAATAATTCTTTTGAAGATTTTCCTTTCAGCTTTACCTTCAATCCATTGTATTGACGAGCTGACGACATTAAAGCTTCCTTCAGTTGGACGGCTGTAAGCTGAGGATAATATGCTTTGAGAACTGCAGCAATACCAGTTACGACTGGAGCTGCCATGCTTGTTCCACCGATGCGTTTATACTTTCCGTCAGGTACAGTTGAATTGATTTGTACTCCTGGAGCAAAAATATCTACAACAACTTTTGAATAATTGCTAAAAGGCGCTAGGAGATCAAATTTTGAATTCTGATTTTCAGGATCTTTTTCAGGATTCCATTGCTTCATCCATGAGTTAGCTCCGACAACGATCATGTTTGCAAAATATTTTTTCGTGCCGTTTTCTTCAATAAATTTTCGAGGATAATTAATAATATTTGAAATATCATCTCCTTCATTACCAGCGGATACAACAAACAAAACCCCTCTATCTTCGGCATACTTTATTGCATCAACTACAAATTCAGGATCCGGTGAAAAATATTTTCCCGCTGACATATTTATAATGCTTGCACCATTATCAACCGCGTATCTTATCGCATTCCCGATATCTTTATCACGTTCATCACCTTGATTTGGTACCGCCCGAAGACACATTATTTTTACAAACGGCGCTTGACCTGTTTTCTTTGAGCCGATTATGCCCGAGACGTGAGTCCCGTGAATTTCGGTTTTCTCGACGACATCGTTGTTCCCGTAGTTTGTTTCTAGCATGATGTCAGGATTGTCTCCAATTAGAGTGTACGTATCAGTTGAGTCAAATAATACTTTTACCTTTATAATAAATTCTTCGTTGAGTTCTTCAAGTTCTTTTTTATCTGAACCGTAGAGCATATAAATACCGAGAATCATCGAAGCTGCATCCTGGTATTTTCCCTTTAGTTCGTTTGAGATTTCCATTAGTTTTTTCGGATCGGTGGTTATATTTTTTTCTTTCAGAATTTTTTCGGCTTTAATAATTTCATCAAGAGTTTCTTTTACACCCATTTCGGTTGAGATGGTTTCGTCTTTCTTTCTTTCAAACTCTTCACTCACTTTTTTAAAATATGGATCTAACTCAGGTGTGTTGAGTTTTTTCAAGCGATAATATTCACGAGTAACTTCAAGCGGTAAATATTTTGCATTTCCGAGAAAATTCCAGCCGTGAAGATCATCCAAATAGCCATTCCTATCATCATCAGTTCCTGTACTACCGTTCAGTTCCGCTTCATTAGTCCAAATATTTTCCTTAAGATCGGGATGATTGATATCAAATCCCGAATCAATCACAGCGACGATTACTTCTTTTCTTTCTGGGACGAAATCAAGAGTGCTCAAATATTTATAAAAGGCTTTTGTACGAACGCCCTCGTAGCCGTCAGCTTCAGGATCAAGTAGAGTCCAATCGGGTAGGTCTCCGTCAGTTATTCTGTTCTCAAAAGCTCTTGCTAATGAATTATATCTGTCAAAGTTTGAATCCTGGGGTACAAAGCTGAAGAGTATAAAGCATATTATCAAAGCTAGCAGATAGAAAGCACTTTTGGAGATTTTGTTTTGTAATTTCATATAACTAAAAACATTAATTTTATATATTGGATGTTAAATTATGTATTACTGCCAACAATTAGAAGTCTCTAAAAATTACAATCTTATTAGAAAATGAATGATAATTACGAAGTTTATTTAAATTATAAAAAAAGAGTCGATGATATTCTAGCTTATTCAATTGATAAAAAAGAACCCCGTTCATTATATGATCCGTTGAAATATGTTCTCGAAGGCGGAGGTAAAAGGATAAGACCGATGATGGTTATCTTTTCCTGTGAAGCTGTCGGAGGTAAGCCGGAAGATGCATTGAACGCTGCAGCGGCGCTTGAACTGTTACACAACTTTACCCTCGTTCACGATGATATAATGGATAATGCCGATAGAAGAAGAGGGAGGAAGACCATTCATAAAAAGTGGAATGATAATGTTGCAATTCTCTCCGGAGACCATCTTATCGGACTGGCTTATAAGTATTTGCTTAAAACGAAGTCAGGGAGACTGAATGAAATTGTGAAGTCATTTACAGAAGGAATTATTGAAGTATGCGAAGGACAAAGCTTCGACCAGGAATTTGAAGTAAGAAAGGATGTGACACTTGATGAATACCTTAAGATGATCAGTAAGAAGACGGCAAAAATGCTCGAGACCTCGGCTATCGTGGGCGCATTAATAGGTAATGGCAACGGTGAGTTGGTTGAAAATATAAGAAAATACGCTGCCAACATAGGACTTGCTTTTCAGATACTCGATGACCTTCTTGATATTATGGGAAATGAATCACAGCTTGGTAAGAAAATCGGTGGTGACCTGGTGGAGGGAAAGAAAACTTATTTGCTGCTTAAAGCATGTGAAGTTATAAATGATAAAAAAGACAAAGAGAAAATCGAAAGCATAATCATTAATAACGGTCTGGGAAAAACTCACGATGACAAAATAATTGAAATCAAGAATATTTATGAAAAGTACGGTGTTATAAATTCAGCTCAGAAGGAAATTGAAAAATACACGATGCTCGCCGACAGGCATTTAAATACACTTCCGGCTGGAGAGGCAAAAGAAAGATTGAAATGGTTTTCTAAGATGCTGATGAGCAGGTCGTTTTGATTTCTTATAACGTTCGGGATTTATTATTAACCACTAAGACACAAAGGCACTAAGAAAAATTCTTATGGAAAATTTAGAAAACAGAAGGAAGCAAAAGCTTTATGATTTTACATTCAAAAAAGCAATAGTTATTTTTTCAATTTTATCAATAGTCGCTGTTATAATTGATTTGAAATATCAATATTTATTTTGGTTCAACTCATCAACATACATGTTCATGTTAATTTTTTTTTCACCAGTTGTTATTATCATTAGCGTATCACTAGAATTAATGATTACTGATAGAATCAATGTAAGCAAATTTATGATTTTGATACCGTTTATATGTGTTTCCGGAATATTTGGGGGGAAATATGTATCAAAGTATCAGGCAGATTTATCAAAAGAAGGCGTTGAACCAATAATCACAGCTATTGAAAAATATAAAATTGATAATGTTAAATATCCTAAAGAACTGATTCAACTTGTTCCAAAATATTTAGAGAACGTTCCAAATTCTAAGATGGGATGGTTTGATATTCCTTATGATTATCAGTTATCGGCAGAGCTTAGCTATAAAATTAAATTTCCTTCAGCTGATGAAGAAGCCTGGTTGTATTATGGAAATTCCAAAGGTTGGCATAATGTACAAGATTAATAAGAAAATAAATTTGAATAATCATAGTTATCATGGAATCATTTAATGGTTAGGCCCAACATTCTATAAAACAGAAGTAATGAAGACGTGAGTTAGAATTTTTGAGAATTGTTACAAATAGGTTTACATAAATAATCACAGTAATCAAATTAATCATAATTAATCTGCGGTCGGTCAGGCCCAACATTCTATAAAACAGAAGTAATGAAGACGTAAGTTAGAATTTTGAGAATTGTTACAAATAGGTTTACATAAATAATCACAGTAATCAAATTAATCATAATTAATCTGTGGTCGGTCAATGGTCGAAAAAGAAATAACGATAGTGAATAAGGCCGGGATGCACACACGTCCTGCGTCGGCGATTGTAAGGATAGCTTCAAAGTATAAGGCTGAGTTTTTTATTTCAAAGAACGGATTTGAAGTTAACGGCAAAAGCATCATCGGCGTGATGACGCTTGCTGCAGAGCAGGGTTCCCAACTTTCTCTGATATTTCGGGGTGATGATGAAGAGGAACTATCGGAAGAAATGATAAAGTTTTTTGAAGACGGTTTCGGAGAGCCAAAATAATGCCTGATTCTATCCAGCAAATAAAATCAAAAATCGTTTCCTCGGAAAAATTTTCTCATCTGGTTAATTCCCTCAAAGAATGCAATGTATTCTTAAGTGGAGTCAGCGGATCGCTTATGTCAATTATTCTGGATCATTGCTATAGAGAACATTATAAAAAAATATTCTTTATCTCTTATGATAACGACAGGATAATTAAACTCAAAGATGATCTTGATCTGCTTAATGAGGAAGCTGATGCATCGATTTATTCATCAAAACTTTCTGACAGCGAATCTGTTTCAAAGATACTTATTGATCTATCTGAAAGTGAGAGTTTTATTGTAATAGCAAATGCCTCGGAACTTGAAAACAAAATTATTTCCAAAGACAAGTTCAGGCAATCTATTATAGAGTTAAAGAAAGAAGACACATATAGCTTTGATGAACTAATAAATACTCTTAATAAATATAATTTCAATCGTCAGGATTTTGTAGATTCTGAAGGTGATTACTCGGTTCGAGGCGGTATCATAGATTTGTTTGCCGAAAACCTTGACAGCCCGGTCCGGATAGAATTCTTTGGAGACACGATTGAATCCATCAGGGAATTTGATATAAATTCACAAAGATCTGTAAAAGAGATCGAAAGCGTTAAGATAGGAATAAATCTTTCTTCCGAAGACGAGGAAAAGAATTATGAAGTTAATGAAAATATTGTAAACTATATTTCAGAAGATGCGATAATATTTATTGATGAGCCGGAAATTACTTTGAATGAGATTAGGGATGAAAAATCTTTGGAAAAGATAAGAAACTTTAAGAGTGTGTTTATTACGGCTTTCTCAACTGCAAATTTTTCGGATTCAACGGATTTGAAGAAAATAAATTTTGATTCTAAGCCGCAGCCGGAATTCCATTCAAACCTGAAAAATCTTTATCAGAATCTTTGTGAAAATCTGAAGAACGGATATGAACTGTTCGTACTTGCGTCGGATGAATACCAAGCAAAAAGAATAAAAGAACTCGTTGAAGATTTTGAAGATGAAAATGTAATTGAGAGAGATGAAATTATTCATCATGAAACAGGCGAAGTGGCTGAAGGTATTTTTTCCAGAAACGAAAACGTCAGTTTAAGAAATAAATTTACTATAATTCCCGAATCAATTCATAATGGGTTTATTTTTAATGATCCTAAAATTCTCATCTATACGGAGCATCAGATTTTCGGAAGATATTTCAAACAAATAAAAAAGAGAAAGCAGAAATTCAAAGGGCTTACATTCGGTGAACTTAAAGAACTGACCTATGGGGATTTTATCGTTCACAGAGATTTCGGGATAGGAATTTATTCCGGATTAAAAAAAATCACGGTTGGGAATAGTCATCAGGAAGTAGTAGTTCTTTCATATCTTGGAAACGATACTTTATTTCTGAATCTCAACAGTATCAATTTAATAAAAAAATATTCCGGAGCCGAAGGACATAAACCTGTGCTGACAAGGCTTGGAGGCGGTGATTGGGACAAACTTAAAGCGAGGACAAAAAAACAGGTAAAAGATATTGCAAGGGATCTGATCATTCTTTACGCAAAAAGAAAATCAGAGATCGGTTTTAAATTTTCAAATGACACACACTGGCAAAAAGAGCTCGAAGCGAATTTTATGTATGAAGATACTCCCGATCAGTTCAAGTCTACAGTTGATACAAAAGAAGATATGGAATCTGAAAATCCAATGGACAGATTAATTTGCGGCGACGTGGGATTCGGAAAAACTGAAGTTGCAGTTCGCGCTGCTTTTAAATCCGTGATGGATAATAAACAAGTCGCAGTACTTGTTCCCACTACTATACTTTCAGTTCAACATTACAATACTTTTAGAGACAGGTTGTCGCCCTTTGCTGTGGAAGTTGAAAACATTTCCCGCCTCAAATCAAGCAAAGAGCAGAAGAAAATCCTCGAGCGGCTTGAAAACGGAAAGCTGAACATTTTAATTGGAACTCACAGAATATTATCCAAAGATATTAAATTCAAAGATCTCGGCCTGCTTATTATTGACGAAGAGCAAAGATTTGGAGTGAAGGCAAAAGAAAGGCTCCGCAGCATTAAACCAAATGTCGATACGCTAACACTTACTGCAACTCCAATTCCCAGAACACTGAATTTTTCCCTGCTTGGCGCACGTGATCTTTCTGTCATAAATACTCCTCCAAAAAACCGAAAACCTATTATTACCGAGATAATAAAACTTGACTGGAATCATATCACGACGGTTATAAGAAATGAACTCAAACACAGCGGGCAGGTTTATTTTGTAAATGATAAAATAAAAAATCTCCATGTTCTTGGAGACACAATTAAATCTTATATCCCTGAAGCAAAGATAGGGATTGCACATGGTCAAATGGAAGGAAAAGAGCTGGAAAATATTGTAATTAATTTCATTGAAAAGAAATTGAACATTCTTCTTTGCACAAAGATAATCGAGTCAGGCCTCGACATTCCGAATGTAAATACTATTATTATAAATAATGCCGATATGTACGGACTTGCGGAATTGTACCAACTTCGTGGAAGAGTGGGCCGTAGCGATGTTCAGGCATTTGCATACCTTATTGCGCCACCTAACGGCAAACTTACAAAGACAGCATTAAAGCGGCTTCAGGCAATAGAAGAATTTACGGATCTCGGATCGGGATTCAATCTTGCAATGCGGGATATGGAAATTCGTGGCGTGGGAAATCTGCTTGGCAAGGAACAAAGCGGTTTTGTACAAGAGATCGGATTTGACATGTATATCAATATAATTGAAGAAGCAGTACTTGAGCTGAAAGAAAATGAATTTAAGGATCTTTTCAAAAATGAAGAGTCATTGAAAAAGCTTAATGAAAGCATTAAGAAAAAAGTTGAAGAGAAAAGTACCGTTATCGAAAATGATCTCAATGCATTGATACCAAAAGATTATATCCAAAATGATACGGAGCGCCTGAACATTTACAGAAGATTATATGAATTGAGGACTGAAGAAGATCTGAAAGTCTTAAGCGATGAGCTTGAGGATAGATTTGGTGAGTATCTCGACGACGTTAGTAATCTTCTAAGAATTATCAGAATTAAGATTAGAGCCAGTGAGTTTGGACTCGAAAAAATTACTATCCGCGGCAGAGAGCTTTCGTTTTATTTTCCGGAAGATAAAGAACATAAAATATTTCAAACTCCGTTTTTCACGAAGCTTTTGGAAACAATTTCTCACAGCAAGTCAAAGAAATATAATATTGCTCCGGACAAAGAAAGGTTAATTATAGAAATTACGCTTGACGGTTATGAAGATGAGAAGAGGCTGTTGGAGATTGAAAGTGTGTTTGATTAAAAACCGATATAGATTGTAAAATAGTCCGGACTTCAAACCATTGTTAATATATATATGATAAATATATAACTTTATTTTTCTAAGATTCGTATATTGAATTCAAATAAAATTTATTAATTAAAAAATTTAGTAGACGAAAATGTGAAGAGTAGTTCATTTCGAAATTCATGCAGATGACAATGCAAGAGCAGTAAAATTTTATGAAGATGCATTCGGATGGAAAATTCAGAAATGGGATGGTCCAGCTGAGTTATTTTCTGAAAGTGTAAATTCTTTATCTGTACTATTGATGTCGATTCTTTTGATGATGCAATTAAAAAAATTGAATCTTTAGGGAGTAAAACAGTAGTTCCTAAAATGGCTGTTCAAGGCTTTGGCTGGCACTGTTATTAAACAGATTCCGAAGGAAATATTTTTGGAATGATGCAGAGTGATTCTAACGCAAAATAAAACCAAAAAAATAATGAACGAAGAAGTAAAGACAGTTTTCAAATTTAGTGCTCATGTTATAAATAAAAACCTTGAAGATATTTCACAGGAAGAAAGTGTAATTACCCCTGGTGGCGGCGGTAGTTCTATCAATTGGATTCTGGGACATATTCTTATTACGAGAGATTATCTTTTGAATTTGTTAGGCTTTGAAAGTCAATGTGATGACAATATGGAACAGATTTATGAAAGAGGCACTCAAAAAGTTACGATTGAAAATGCTGTTGATCTTAAAATCCTTATTAAGTTGTATAATGATTCACAGATAAAAATTATGAAAGCTCTCGATGAAACCGATATCCGCAATGACAAAGAAAAGATGGATAACATTTCCGGGCTTTCATTTCATGAAGCTTATCACGCGGGACAAACCGCGGTTTTAAGAAGAGTGATCGGTAAAAAAGGTGTAATTCAATAGATGGTCAAACGTCAAACGTGAACGAGATAGTCATACAAGGTTTGACGTTTCACGTTTGACGTCTCACGTTTTTACTTTTCTTTGAATTTAAGAGCAGCGGAATTCATGCAATATCTCAAGCCCGTAGGTTCAGGACCGTCATTAAAAACATGTCCAAGATGTGCACCACATCTGCTGCACACTACTTCATCTCGAGACATTCCGTGATCGTTATCTTTTGCAACTAATATATTTTTTTCAATTAGTGGAGCGTAGAAACTTGGCCATCCGGTACCTGACTCAAATTTGGTTTCATTTGTAAATAATTCCTGATCGCAGCCGATACAGTTATACTTACCATCTTTGTGATTATCATTATATTCATTGTTGAAAGGTGGCTCTGTTCCTTTTTGGCGTGTAACTTTATATTGCAAAGGCGTCAGCAACACCTTCCACTCTTCATCTGTTTTTACAACTTCAAACTTATTTAAATTATTTTTCGACTCGTTTTTTGTTGAATCTTTTGTAAAAGTAATGGGTTTATCCATGGCATTTTGTTTTGTGCATGCAGTTTGTAAGCCCAAAAATAAAATCAGACTGCCTGCATATAATATTTTTTTCATTTTATTTTTATTTTATATTTCAATTAATAACGTAAAATACACTTCAATGGTTCGCTAAAAGGATTTGAAAAAAGTATTCAATTTAATTTACATATATTTCGTATCAGATAATATACTCGCTATAAATTTCAATTACCTTTTTATAATCTTTTATTATTTCCGTTTTATCACTTTCTGATGGTGAATTTGTCATACCGAAATCAATCGATCTTAATTTTCCTGCACATTCAGTAGCTTTCGCAAGGCGCTCCGAAACCGTGAGCTGCTTGTGAAGACCTGTAAACACTGTAGCCGTTGCAGTGAACACAGCTACAATACCGCATGTCCATTTCCAGGCACTAGTTCCCTGTCCCGCAAGAGGACCTAGAAATGCTGTTGAACCTGCAAGCAATGTAGCAAGTACACTGGCGACAAGACTTATGTATATGTAGCGTGAATTGGTTTTTCTGAGCTTTAATACGTTAAACTCTGCTTTTCTAAGGCTTTCTTTAATTTCACTTTGCATAGGACCATCCTCTGATTTAATTTAATTCAAATATAGTCATATGAATTTTTTTCTTAAAGTATTTTATAATGTAAATTATTCCTTTCTAAAGCATATCAAAATTGCAAGTTATATTAAACATTTTTTGAATTTCAAATTGAAATTCGTTTTGGACATTAATGTATTAGTTCCTATTAGTTCACTGACTTATCAATTAAAATGTCTTGTCTATACTTTATATTTGTGATAAATTGCACGGATGAATTTCCCTAATTCGTATTCGAAGGTCAAGCCCGTTTATTTCGTTATCTTCCTTCTCACACTCTTATCTTTTCAGACAATTTCACAATATACAATACTTCCAGATATTGATACAAGAATTAATATTCAGGATTCAATTTTATCGGGACAGATGGAACCTCCCTATCAATACAGACTTGTCAAACCTATTCTAGGGTATTCATTACAATCTATTATCTTGACAATGGGGACGGATAAAATTAAAGCTCACGAACTTTCCTACAGGATACTGATCTTTTTTGTGTTTTTAGGGATATATTCCTTATTTTACATTTATCTAAAAAATTTCTTTTCGGATAATATTTGCATGCTGGGATTGGTAATGCTCCAAGTTGTAATTCCTCTTGGAATAACAAGTATATGGGAGGAAGGTGATTATTATACATTATTGATCTACCTTATTGGGTTTAATTTGATGCTTAAAAACAAAGATTATTATCTGCCGTTTCTGATTGCAGTGGGTATATTTAATCGTGATCAAGTAATATTTCTTCTAGCTTTTTATGTAATCTACTTATACAGCGAGGGCAGATTATTTGAAAGAAAAAGCTTAATTATAATTTTCTCATCAGTTATTTTATCTGTATTTGCTTATCTTTTGCCAAGGTTTATATTTGGTTTCAAGGAATCCAAATATACCGTCCATCACAATACCTCATCAAACTTTGATTTATGGAAACAGATAGTCGAATTGTGGGTAGGTGAAGTTTTAATTTTTGTAATTCTTTGTTTAAAAGCTTTTAAAAAAAGTAGCATCTTTTTTAAAATATCTTTGATCTGTCTTGGGATATACGTTATCATTTTTTTCTTTAACGGCATAATGACTCAGCTTGCAAAGTTCCTTCCGGCTTATTTAATTTTAATTCCTATGAGCCTGCAATTATTTAAAAACGAATTTACCGGAGAAAAAAATAAACAGGGTTCTCCTGCGATTAGTAAATAAAAAATTGAGCCAAATTGAAGCTTGTATATTTAATAATAATCCTTCTTTCATTATTGTCATATAAGTTCGTAGACCTGCGAAGTATAAAATCCAATGAGAAGGTAAGAACTGAAAATCAATCAAGTATTTTAAGAGGAAATATGCCATATCCTTTCAGGTATTCGGTCTTAATTCCTGGGGCCGGTTATATACTGCAGAAACTTATAAAGCCTCTTGCAGGCTCGCAGGCACGTTCGTTTTTATATTCTTATGAATTGATAAACTTCTTTGCATTTACCCTGCTGTTTACACTTTTTTATATTTTTCTAAAAATGTTTTTTTCGGACATAACTTCTACAATAGGACTTTTCCTTTTCCTTGCCGTTATTCCACTATCTATGAGCGGGGTCTGGCCCGAGGTAGGTGTTTTAAATTTTCTTTTTTACGCTTTAGGTTTTATACTTATGTTCAAATCCAAAGATCAGTTTCTTCCTCTGGTTTTCGTTGTCGGGATGCTCAATGATGAAAGCATCATTTTTTTAATGGTGTTCTATATTATTAATTTGATCTCTAACAAAAAATTATACGCGAAGAAAAGTATTATTGTTATTATATTATCCGTAATTTCATGTGCAACAGTTTACGGTGCCCTGAGATGGAAATTCGGATTTCCTTCAAATGACAAATTTTTTCTGGCTTCAGAAAATTTTGATAACATCTCTTCAATAATACAGTTATGGATAGCGGAAGCGTTTATGTTTATATTTCTAAGCGTAAAAGCTTATAACAAAAGCAGTAAATTTTTTAAATGGTGTCTTGCCTCTTTATTAATATATATTGTTTTATTTTTCCTTCTAGGAAATATGAACGGGTTTGCAAGGTTTCTCCCTGCTTACCTGATTTTAATACCTATGAGCCTGCAGATTTTAACATCAGAATCTGCTGTTACAAAACTTAAAACTTCCTCAAATACGGTTTAAGATCTTTAATATTTTTTTTTAACTTAAATTTAAAAAACCATGGCAGCTTTAAGATTAGGAGACACTGCTCCTGACTTCAGTGCAAAGACCACGGAGGGACAGATAAAATTTCACGATTGGCTGGGAGATAAATGGGGAATTCTTTTCTCTCACCCAACAGACTTTACGCCAGTCTGCACAACTGAATTAGGAATGGTTGCGAAACTAAAAGACGAATTCGATAAACGAAATGTGAGAGTGATCGGATTAAGTGTGGATCCACTCGATTCGCATTCAAAATGGATCGCCGATATCAACGAAACACAAAATACAACAGTCAATTTTCCTATGATCGCCGATGATGATAAATTCGTTGCTAAGCTTTATGATATGATACACCCGAATGCAGATGATAAAATGACAGTTCGTTCAGTATTCGTAGTAGGGCCCGATAAGAAAGTTAAGTTAACTTTAACTTATCCCGCCTCAACAGGCAGAGATTTTAAAGAAATTTTAAGAGCTGTCGATTCGCTGCAACTGACGGCTAATTACTGTGTTGCGACTCCTGTCAACTGGAAAGATGGCGATGACTGCATAATTGTAAATTCAATTAATGATGAAGATGCTGAGAAAAAATTTCCCAAGGGTTTCAAGAAAATAAAACCTTACCTGAGAGTTACACCTCAACCGAATAAGTGATATAACACACTTCGTATTGTAAAGTCAAAAAATTCCGCCGCGGCTTGATTTGACCTGATCATTTTTTCCGGTAATTTCTTTCCGGAAAAGACCAAACTCCATTTACTTCACTGAAAAAGTTTGGTAGATGAAACCTTATTTTTTTAAATTCGTTAACATAATAAATTTTTTGTTTCTATTTGGAATAAATTTGATTCGTTATATATAAAAATGATTTTTATAAAATTTAAACCAACAATACCATGAAAATAAAATTTACACTTTTGGTATTTGCATGTTCTTTGTTTTATACAGGTATTCTAATTTCTCAGACTCAAAGTCTGAAAATCGAATCTCCGGCAGTAGATGGAAGGCTCAAGGATTCCGAATGGGCAGGTGCAAAAGTATTTACAAACTTCTATAAATTTATTCCAGAGTCGAATGACAATAGTTACGACAGTACGATTGTATACATCAAGCAGACAAAAGACGCAATTTATTTCGGCTTCGATTATTTTCCGAAAGGAAAAATTATTTCCAAATCTGTTACTAGAGACCGCAGCACTGAAGATGAGAATGAGTTCTTCATACTACTTGACCTGGAGAACAAAAATCAAAACGGCTATTTTTTTTCATTTAGCTTTCTTAATAATCAGCGTGATGCAGTAATTTACAACCAAAGAAATCAATCAAGCGAATGGGATTGGGTCTGGGAAGTGAAATCAAAAATAATTTCAGAGCCAAAAGACGGCAAAGTAGGCCATATACAAACTGAGGTTAAGATCCCAGTTGACAGAATGCAGAATAAAAACAAAAAACAGATAGGGGTCGATGTGCAAATGTTTTCTTACAAAGAAGACGGAACATATTATTATTATTCCTTAATTCCTAAGAGCGAGCTCCTTTCATTAAAAAATACTTATAAACTCGATCTTACAACCCCTTTCGAGGAAAAGTTGAATCTTAATTTCAATATTATTCCCTTCGCGGTCGGGCAGGCCTTTAATGATGCTAATGATACACTTGTATTCGGCGGAGATGTTAATATCAGTCTTGATAAGCATAAACTCAAAGCAACCTATAACCCGGATGAATCAACACTCGAAGCTGACCCGTTCAGATTTTCGTTATACTCCAGACCTACCTTCCTACAGGAAAAAAGAACTTTTTTTAGTAAAGACCTTGATATATTCAGAACTCCGATTAACCTTTTTTATACAAGAGCAATTGAAGACATAAATTTCGGTGCAAACTATACTTACCGCAGTGACGCTTTAAAAGCCGGTACTGTCTATGTAGATGACCGAGATGTTAACGGAGATAAAAGGAATTTTTTCATAACCCGCCCAAATTATAACGGAAAGAATTTTAATCTTGGATCGCTTTTTATTTATTCTAAAAATGAAGGTGCAGCTTACGAAGAAAAGATCCTCAGCTTTGACGGGTTTTACAGGTTTCCCAAGAATCCTGTAAGATTTCAGTTTCAATATGCTAACAGTTGGAATAGCACAAGCAGCATAAAGCAGGAGGGTGGAGCTTTTAACCTCTACAGTTATTATCAATACAATGATGCAGGTGGACCTTATGCTGATGTGAGTTATCGAAGAGTGAATAAGGGATTCAATGCTTCAACTTCATTTAATAGCCAGACAGGTCTTCCGAATAATTATGACGAGATCAGTGCATCAGGAGGATATAAATTTGTTTTTGACAGAAAGTATATGAATGACATTAACATCAACGGAGGTTTTTACAAACTGGGAATTTTACATGATGATGGATTTTTTACATCAGGATTTAAGCTTCAGAATAATTTGTTTATCAATTCAAATTTTAAGGTCGCCGAATGGCTAAGATTCAACCAATATTTTGAATACAATACTCCAAATGATTTTGAAAATGGGCAGCTTATTACCCGAACAAATACTGCACAGGAATATAATGCAAGTTTCTTTCTCGGAACAAATTATATAAATATCGGATATTTCTTCGGACCTTATTTCGGGTCGTTTATAAAAAACCCTTATGCAAGCGGAAACATTTTCCTTTTCGATAAGCTGGCTTTAAGCGCCAGCATAAGTTTCTTTGATGTTGCGGGTGAGAAAAGAACAATTTTGAATACAAGAATGGATTACAAAATTATGAACAGAGTATATTTAAGATCTTTCTTTCAAAGAGATAATTTCAATAAGCTGGCTTTGTGGAATTCCATTTTGCAATACGAATTCTTTGCGGGAAGCAGCGTCTACCTTGTATTTAATCTGAACGGCGACAGGCTGCAGAATACAAGGAAATATTTTAAGGTTGGATATGATTTTGCGTTCTAATCCTCAATAGCCGTTAAGATAGCTTACGCAATTTTCAATAAGATCCTTCATGCATTTTTTTATGAAGGATCTTATTCTTTTGTTAAACATTTCTTATCTTCTGTACACGACAAAACTTTTTTAGAACACGGATGACACTGATTTAGCGGATTTTCGCAGATAGTTTGAGAATAAATACAGCGCAAATTTCTACTTAGTTTTTATTTTAAAAAAAATTTCCTATTATTTGAACCCATTTTTAAGCCACTTAACAAAATCAGTTTTTTTTCCGTTAAATCCGCGTTATCTGTGTTCTATTTTTGTTGTGTACGAGATTTTTTTCTTCTCCCATAAAAATGCTTACCAACTAATTGCCAATTGAATTATTTTGAGGAATATATTTATTCCAAGTGAAAAAACAAAAACCTGAAAGTAAATCTGTAACAAAAAAAACAAATTTTACAAATCAAATTCCTTTGAGCATTGGGTGGGATGAATTAATTGCTTCACGGTGGAACATACCTCTTATACTTCTTTTTCTTCTTGTATTCATCTTTTCTATAAGATTGGTATCAAGTTTTGACATCGGTTTTCACCTTGCCAGTGGAAGATGGATACTTGAGAACTTTTCATTTCCTTCAAAAGATGTTTTTACTTACACAGTTAATAATAATGATTACATTGATATTCAGTGGCTTTTTCAGGTGATAAATTATTTAGTTTATAGTTTATTTAGTTATGAAGGATTGACATTCTTAAACGCCTTTCTGATTGTAATTGTATTTTATCTTTTACTTAAACGCTTAATGCTGTACGGTGTGCAACCTTCATTCTGTCTGTTCGGTTTGTTTATGACACTTGTTGCGATGCAGGTAAGGATAAGTAACAGACCCGAAGTGTTTACATGGATTGGAATATTATTAATTCTTCTTATACTTGATAATTATTACCTGAAGGGGGAAAAAAATTTATATTTTCTTCCTTTGATCATAATGTTTTGGATAAACCTTCACGGTTTATTTGTAATTGGTTTGTTTATTACAGCGGCTTATTTTATTTCTATATGGTACAAACAAAAAGGTTTAGATAAGTATTTTCTTAAATGGTTGGGAATCTCAGCTGTAGCAACTTTAATAAACCCATATTTTATTGAGGGCGCCATGTTCCCCTTCTATCTTTTTTCACGTCTTCAATCTTCAAACATTTTCAAAAATTCTATATCTGAGCTGCAGTCTCCTTTCGAAATAACCGAGAATCTTCAGTTCGAAATATATCTCTATGCAACAATTGCAATTCTGTCTTTTGGATTAATAATTTTTACTTTTAAAAGAAGATCATTGCATGAATTTATAATTCTTGTCGGGTTTTTTTATTTATCAATTTCGGCTTACAGGAATATTCCTATATTTATAATTTATGGCGGTTATATAATTACAATTTCTTTTTTTGATATTTATAGGAAGAAAAATTTTGAAAAGATTTTTGATTCTAAAAAACTTGTTTCCAAATACTCACCCTACTTTGTTTCATTAGTTTTTGTATTAATCGGTATGAGGATAATTACAAATGCATATTATCTCTCTTACGGAAGCGGTATCTCGTTTGGAGCAGGCTTGAATAAGAATTCATTACCAGAAGATGTATCCGAGTTTATACTAAAAAATAATATAAAAGGTAAACTTCTTAACCAGCTGGATGCAGGAGGATGGCTGATGTGGCGATTAAAAGAACCAGTTTTTATTGACGGAAGGCTCGAAGTAATGAAAGAGGATTTTTTTAGTGAATATAATAAGAGTTTCAAAATAAACGGATTGAATCAGCTCATCGGTGAATACAAGCCTGAACTGTTAATTTTCAATCATGCGACAGCTTATGTTTGGACAGACCAATTAAATAAACTTTTTGAATGGAAGCCGATTTATTTTGACGAGAACTTCGTCGTCTATTCAAATAGAAATCTTGACAATTACATTTCCAGTGATATCTTTGCGAAGGTAATGTTAAATAATAATTTAGACACGTCTATTTCAGGAAATGGGATCAATGAAGTATTGAACTTTAAAGAAAGACCAGGGATCGATAACTGGCTTAGGGGTTTTTATGAAAAGCAAGATCACAATCCAGGACTTTTGAACCTGGCAAATTTCGCATTACAAAATAATTTGCTTAAGGAAGCTGAAATATTATATTTAAATTATTTCTTCAAAACTCAAAACGAATTTGAAATAAATTATCATAAAGATGCATACATAAACCTCGGAGAGATATATCTGGCAAACATCAACTTAAATAGCGCGTTGATTTGCTTTGAGAATTACTTAAACCTAGATTCCGATGATAATTTAATTATACAAAAAGTAAGAGATATAAAATCCAGGTTGAATAAGAAAAATTAATTAGAACTATAGAAATTGAAGCTGTCAGTAATAATGTCTGTTTATAATGAAGAAAAAACACTCAAAGAGATAATTTTGCGTGTAAGAAATACTGGATTAGTAAGCCAGTTAATATGTGTTAATGACGCCTCTACCGATAATTCAGGAAAAATTCTTGATAATTTGACTGAAGAAAATAACTTACCTTTAAAAGTGATTCACCATAAAATAAATATGGGAAAAGGAGCATCAATAAGAAGCGGTTTAGCCGAAGTTACCGGAGATGTAGTTTTGATCCAGGATGCTGATCTTGAATATGATCCTTCGCAATACAAAAAATTAATCGCTCAATTTGAAGATCCTAAAGTTATTGTAGTCTATGGCTCGAGGAACATTATCAAAAATCCAAAGTCTACGAATGCATTTTACTGGGGGGGAGTTTTTTTAAGCAAACTTACCAATTTATTATATGGTTCAAATATAACTGATGAATCAACTTGCTACAAAGTATTCAGAACAAATTTTTTAAAAGAAATGAATTTGACTGAAGACGGTTTCGAATTTTGCCCGGAAGTCACTGCCAAAATTCTTAAGAGAAAAATCAAAATACATGAGATCCCTATTACTTATTCTCCACGAACACACAAGGAGGGTAAAAAAATAAAATGGCATCACGGTCTAAGAGCAATATGGACGCTGGTTAAATATAGATTTAGTTAAATTTATTTCCGGTAAACTTTTTATTATAACCAACCTTTATTCGTTTTTTTCGTTTACATAATTAATTATTTTACTCAAGTTGACCGTTTCAAAAATTAAATATGAAATTAACCACCGATTCACAGATTAGTATTTGTCGTTCAATAATCTCTTAAAAAAATCTGTGAATCCGCCGCGGCGGAGTGGTGAAAAACAATATTTATTTAAGGCGGTCAACTTAAGTATTTAAAATAAAAATTATTCTAATGCAGACTAGTCTATTTTCAATAGTCATAATTTTTTTCATCACATCATTTTCATATGCACAAAACGATGGTGCAAATAAAAATTCATCGCAGTTTAAAATCGCACGGTTGAAATATTCCGGCGGCGGTGACTGGTACAATGACCCCTCGGCTGAAGTTAACATGATGGATTATCTAAAGAAGAATACGACTATTGATGTTGATGAGCCGAAGTTCTATTCAGTCGATGTAGCTTCCGACGATATTTTTAATTACCCGTTCATTTTGATGACAGGTCACGGTAACATTGAATTTTCCCAGTCTGAAGCCGTGCGACTTAGAAAATACTGCGAGTCTGGGGGATTTCTATATGCTGATGATGATTATGGCATGGATGAGTCTTTCAGAAGGGAAATTAAGAAAATTTTTCCAGGTGAAGAATTAAAAGAGCTTCCGTTCAATCATAAGATCTATAATTCGCAATTTAACTTTCCTAACGGACTACCGAAAATACATGAACACGATGCAAAGCCGCCTCAGGGTTACGGGATCTATAGTAATGGCAGGTTGTGTGTTTATTATACTTATGAAACAAATGTAACAGACGGCTGGGCCGATACAAAAGAACATCAAGATCCGCCTGAAAAAAAAGAAGAAGCATTTAAGATGGGAACAAATATAATTGTTTATTCTCTGATGAATTGATTCAATTATGTTGAATTTAGCTAAATATGTATGGATAACTGGCAAATGTTTTTTACTGCAACAGCAGGGGCTGCAGCTCCATTGACAGGATTAATTTTTGTCGGAGTTTCAATAAATTTGACGAAAATTTTATCCACCCGAACTTTGCCCAACCGCGCGCTGCTGTCAATAATTTTATTATTGGCTAATTTAATATTTTCAGTAATATTTCTTATACCGGATCAGTCAATTTTTGTTAGAGGGTTTGAGTTATTGATAACAGGGATCCTAGTTTGGTTCATTGTAATTTACCTCGACTTATCAATATACCGGAAGAGCCTTGATAAATTTAAAAAAAAATACATTCTTAATGCTATTATTAATCAACTATGCGCGTCCCCGGTTGTTATTGGTGCAATTTTAATGCTCTTGATTGGTGGAGCAGGTATTTACTGGATAGCATTAGGGATTCTTTTTTCATTTATTAAAGCAGTAATAGATGGATGGGTATTGTTAGTTGAAATTGACAGATAAATAATTCTTCACATCTCTATTCCGGAAATTCGCTTCTTAAGTTGAAATAAATGCGGGGTAATGTCTCTAATTCATGACCACGATTCCAAGTATCAAAAGGGCTTTTCACATTAGATTTTATAGAAGATGTAATATTAGTTTAAATTTTTGTAGTCCTGATACAATTTCTGGATAATAAAAATAAACCAAGATTTTATTTGAAATCTAATTGTTCCGATAGCGGTCACATCTCTCTTCCGGAAATTCTTTTCTTAAGCTTCGATAGATGCCAGGTAATATCTATTTCCTTTGGACATGACTCAACACAGTTAAATATCGTATGACATCTCCAGATCCCGTCGGGTGTATCGAGTATGTCTAACCTTTCATCCGCTCCTTCATCACGCGTATCATAAATAAATCTGTATGCTTTAAGCATCGCAGCAGGTCCGATATAATTTTCGTTTGTCCAGGTTGAGGGGCAGCTCGTAGTACAGCATGCGCAAAGAATGCACTTTGCAGACTCGAATAATTTTTCTGCATTCTCGTTTGATTGCAATCTTTCTTTGTTTGAAGGCGGGAGGGTATTATTTATCAGATATGGTTTAATCACTTCATATTTTTCAAAAAAACTTGTCATATCAACCACAAGATCTTTTATTATCGGTAATGAAGGTAAAGGCTCTATTGTAATTGGCTTCTTTGTATTAATATCTTTCAGCAAAAGAGCACAAGCGAGACGGTTCTTTCCGTTGATTTTCATTCCATCACTCCCACA
>Ga0180121_10000179_pt1 | contig 24121 bp, 19 predicted proteins | sample AntDrymUQ5402106_2_FD_129676 | JGI IMG/M metagenome (GOLD analysis project Ga0180121, IMG submission 129676) | Polar desert sand microbial communities from Dry Valleys, Antarctica - metaG UQ540 (21.06) (version 2) (version 2) | ecosystem: Environmental > Terrestrial > Soil > Desert | place...
CATCGGCGCGCGGCGACCTCACCGTCGTTCTGCTCACGCCCGGCGTGCACAACTCCGCCTACTTCGAGCACTCGTTTCTCGCGCGCCAGATGGGGATCGAGCTGGTGGAGGGGAGTGACCTCGTGTGCCATGAAGACGTCGTCTACATGCGTACGACCCGCGGGCTGCAGCGGGTGGACGTGATCTACCGCCGGATCGACGACGACTTCCTCGACCCGCTGATCTTTCGGCGCGAGTCGCTGCTCGGCGCCGCCGGGCTCTTCAACGCCTACCGCGCCGGCAACGTCACGATCGCGAACGCGCCGGGGACGGGTGTCGCCGACGACAAGGCCGTGTACCCCTATGTGCCCGAGATGATCCGCTACTACTTGAGCGAGGAACCGCTGCTGCCGCAGGTGAAGACCTTCCTCGGCACCGACGAGTCCGAGCTGGCTTACATCCTCGAACACCTCGAGGAGCTCGTAGTCAAGACGGTGGACGGAAGCGGGGGCTACGGGATGCTGATCGGGCCGGTCTCGACAGCGAAGGAGCGGGCCTCGTTCAAGCGCCGCATCAAGGCGACGCCGCGCGAGTTCATCGCGCAGCCGACGATCGCCCTCAGCCGCTTGCCGATCTACGTCGATGAGTTCCGCCCCGCGCACATCGACCTGCGACCGTTCGTGCTCTCGGGCCGGATCACGTCCGTTGTCCCCGGGGGCCTCACCCGTGCCGCGATGGAGGCGGGCTCGCTCGTCGTCAACTCCTCGCAGGGCGGTGGCAGTAAGGACACCTGGGTGCTGCGCGACTGATGCTGAGCCGGGTCGCAGAGTCGCTCTACTGGACTGCGAGGTCAATCGAGCGCGCCGAGAACACGAGCCGGCTCGTTGGCGTCAGCTTCCACGGGCTGCTCGACGCACGTGTAAGCGATCCGAAGCAGGAGTGGCGCGACCTCCTGCGCGCGATGGGCCGTGACGACCTCTTCCGCGAGCACTTCGCCGAGTACACGCCGAACGCAGTGACCGAGTTCTTGCTCTGGCATCCGTCCAACCCGGACACCGTGACGGCCTGTGTCGCGCGCGCCCGAGAGAACCTCCGCGGCGTCCGGGAGCAGATCTCCAGTGAGATGTGGGAGCACCTGAACCGCCTCCACCTGCTCGTCGCGCGGGCACGCCCTTCGCGCGTGCTGCAAGCGCCGCACGAGTTCCTGGTCCGGGTTCGGGAGGGCTCGCATGCGTTCCAGGGCGTTACGAAAGCGACGCTCTCGCAGGGCGAGGCCTACGAGTTCCTCGAGCTCGGCGCGCACCTCGAGCGTGCTGACGCGACCACGCGCGTCCTCCTGACGAGCGCGCCGATGTTGGTGGCTCAACCCGTCGACCGCCTCTCGTCGCTGCTGAGGTCGTGCGGCGGCTTTGAAGCCTTTCGCCGCCACGAGTCTCAGGAGGTGCAGGGCCAGCTCGTCGCCCAGTTCCTCCTCCTCGATCGCAGCTTTCCGCGCTCAGTACTCTTCTGCGCCGAACGGTGCCTCGAGGCGGTGCAGGTCATCTCAGGGGACTCCGAGCATCCCGAGCGCTCGCTCGGGATGCTCGTGGCCCGACTCGCGTTCGCGGACGTGTCCCAACTCGAGGCCCCTAATCTTGGGGCGCTGCTCGATGAGGTGCTCACAGGCGTCCACGCGGTCGGCAGTGAGCTGAGCGGTGCCTACTTCGCGACGCGAGTCGTTCTTCCCGGCCCCTACGCGCAACAGCAACAGCAGCAGTGAGGAGCAGAGCAGTGAGGGCGAGAGCATGCTGATCGGGGTCGAGCACACCACCCGGTTCACGTACGCGGCGCGGATCTCAGAGGCCTACACCGAGCTCCGGATCCGGCCGCTCTCGGATGGCGGCCAGCACTGTTCCTCCTTCCGGCTCGTCACCGATCCACCGGGCGTTCGCATCCGGGCCTATCGCGACCGGCTAGGCAACGACGTACAGCATCTGGAGGTGCTCGAGGATCACGACCGGATCTCGATCACCGCGATCAGCGAGGTCAGCACGCCGCCGGCGTTCCTCGACCCAGCCGGCGATTCGTCTCCGCTGCACGTCTACGACTACCTCGCGCCCACGGGATACGCGCCTTTCTCGGATGTCCTGCTTGCGCTGTCGGCGTACGCGGAAGGGCCGGGGACGGAGACCGAGCGTGCGGTCCAGGTCATGCGGAGAGTGCGAGGCCTGCTCATCTACGAGCCCGGTGCGACTAACGTGATGACGCGGGCCGACTCCGCGCTCGAGCTCGGTCGGGGTGTGTGCCAGGACTTCGCGCACGTGATGCTCGCCGCCTGTCGCCGTGCCGGGATCCCGTCACGCTACGTCAGCGGCTACCTCTACGACCCGCTTGGGCAAGGCGATGTCGCCTCGCATGCGTGGGTGGACGTCCTCGATGCCGAGCGCGGCTGGGTCTCACTCGACCCGACGCACGACCGCGAGCAGACCGAGGCGTACGTGCGGGTCGCCGTTGGCCGCGACTACGCCGACGTGCCACCGACCCGAGGCGTCTACAGAGGAACGGCCACGGAGACGCTCGAGGTCGCGGTGCGGATCGCGGTTCTATGAGCGCGCGGCTGTGACTTCCCGGCTCGGCAGCGAGCTCGTCGGCTGGCGCGTCGAGGAGTACGGCCGCTCGTGCAATGGCGTGTCGCTGCAGATCTTCCTGCCGGCGGACGGGCCCGTTGCAGGACTCCTGACGGCCGCCCAGCACGGCGAGGAAGCGGATACGGCCCTGCTCGTCCGGCGGCTGCTGGAGCGGATCCCGGGCACCGAGACGCGCTGGGCGGTGATCCCCGTTCTCAACCCGGACGGCCTGCTCGCCGGAACACGGCAGAACGCGGCCGGCGTCGATCTCAACCGCAATTTCCCGGCCTCGACCTGGGAGCCGGACGAGACGGTCAGCTTCCCGCCGGGAATCGATCCCGAGCTGCGGGTGCTCGAGAACCGGACGAATCGCTCCTCGCCGGGCGCTCATGCCGGCTCGGAGCCCGAGACCCAGGCACTCACCGCCCTGATCGAGCGTCTCGACCCGCCGCTCGTCGTCGACCTCCACAGCCCGCTCGAGCTCATCTTCGTGCACGGTGAGGTCCCGCCGGAGGTGACCGACGGACTCGCCCGCTCGGCGGGTCTTCCTTCCGAGGACCAGTTCGTGGGCCACTGTCCCGGCGCATTCGACGACTGGCTGGCCGAGCGCGGTATCCCAGTGGTCGTCTACGAGATCGAGCACGCGGGCCTGCCCGCCCTGTGCAAGCGGCACCTGCCGGGGCTCGAGGCCCTGCTCCGCAGCTAAGCCGTCGGGACGGGCCCGATGCGGCGGCGCCGCTGCGGCCTGAGGTACTCGACGTTCGTCACCGCGGCGCGCTTGCTCGTTGTCAGCAAGCCCTCGTACGGTCCCTCATACGTGCCCGAGGTTGGAGCAACGTCCGCGTAGTCGCGGCCGACCGCGACGGTGACGTACCGGAGGCCGGCGCGGCGGACGTGCGTGGGATCGAACGGGACGGCCGAGACACACTCCGGCTCCTGCGGATGCGGGACGAGGATGTCGACCCAGGCGTGCGTACCGCCGTCACCGAGCACGTGCCCGGAGACGTAGCGGGCCGGGAGGCCGCAGAGCCGCGCGATCGCGAGCATGCAGTGGGCGTAGTCCTGACAGACGCCGACACCGCCGGCCCACGCTTCGGCAGCCGTGGTCGCGATCGAGGTCGCCCCCCAGTCGTAGCGGAGCTGGTCGTGGACGCGCTCGTTGACGAGGTCGGCGAGGTCGAGGCCTGTCGCGCCCATGGCCTTGAGCTCCGCCGCGACCGCCGTCAGCGCTTCGTCCGGTTGGGTCAGCCGGGATGGCTCCGAGAAGCGCGCGTCCGGTGCGAGGGGCTCGGAGTACAGCGCACCGTCGGCGCCGGCTTCGCGCTCGACGACGATCCAGCTCGTGAACTCGACCTCGCGCTCGACGTTCTGCAAGGTCAGGTCGAGGACGACGTTCCCGAAGGTGTCGTACGAGCGCTCGGTGTCGACGTTGCAGCCCGAGACGCGGAGCTTGTGCGTGACGAGCCGCTGGTCGTCGTGGAAGTCCGGAGGGACGACGATCAGCCGCTGGCGAAGGGAGGTGATCGGCCCCGCGTACCCGTACCGGAATGTCTGGTGGATCAAAACCGTCGTCCGGGCGACGTTCTGCCAGTCGATCTCGTCGTCGTCGACGGAACCGAGCGTTGCAATCAGATCGCCGAGCGCTTCATCGACCATCGGTCAGCACCGCCTCGGCCGACTCATCTGCCCACACAACCATCTGGGTCAGCGTAGCGTCGCCGTAGGTCGTGATCATCGCGACGTCGGCCGCGTCCCGGCCCCGCCCGATCGGGACCCGGCCGATCCGAGGCGTGTTGTAGCGGCCGTCGAGCGTCCACCAACGCTCGCCCAGCCAGACCTCGAACCAGGCGTGGAAGTCCATCGGCGGGTACGGGCCGGGGATCCCGATGTCGGGCATGTAGCCGCAGGTGTAGCGCGCGGGGATGCTGAGCGCGCGGCAGAACGAAACCCCGAGATGCGCCAGATCACGGCACATTCCGCCTCGGCGCTCGAAGATCTCGATGGTCGAGGTGGTCGGCAGGCTGGTGACGCCGTACTCGATGTTCTCGTGGATCCAGCCCGTGACCGCGAGCACACGCTCGGCGCCCGGCTCGGCCTCTCCGAAGAGCTCCCACGCCGTCGCGTTGAGGAGGTCGGACTCGGCGTAGCGGCTCGGCAGGAGCCAGTGCAAGAGGTGGTCGGGAAGGTTCTCGACCCGGTGCTGCAGATCCTCCGGCCCTGGCATGGGCTCGGGCTCCGGGTCGATCTCGACGAGACCGTCGTAGCTGACCATCGAGGCACCCTCCGGAAGCTCGATCCGGCGGCAGCGGTTGCCGTAGAGGTCGACGTAGGTCGAGGCGGAGAGATCGGGCTCGCCGGTCCAGCGATCCTCGACGATCTGTTCATGGAGCTCGCCGTGCGGCTCCGCCAGGACCACGGCCGGGGTCGCCGACGTGGCGTCATGCTCGAACCGGCAGCCGATCCGGATTTTCATCGGAGCATGGTACTTTTGCGCGGGCTTCCGGGTGACCGTCGGCCCGATTCCACTTCATGCAGACAACGTTCGCAGCAACGACCTGGTGGCAGCGCGCGCACGGGAGTGACGAGCGCGAGCTCCTCGTCGCCTACTTCAGCATGGAGTTCGGCTTGCACGAGCGGCTGCCGATCTACTCCGGCGGCCTTGGCGTCCTGGCGGGCGACCACCTCAAGGCCGCCGCAGAGCTCGGAGTACCGCTCGTGGGCGTCGGCCTGCTCTACCGCGGCGGCTACTTCAGGCAAGGCGTCGACGCGGCCGGGCGCCAGACCGAGGACTACCAGCCGGTCGACCCCGAGGCGGTGGGCGTCACCCGCGAGCCCGTGTCAGTGTCGGTCGAGCTCGGCGGGGAAACGATCGAGGCGGCTGTGTGGCGCAAGGAGGTTGGCTCCGTCACGCTCTATCTGCTCGAGGTCGACTGGCTCACCGACTCGCTCTACGGCGGCGACCGCGAGCACCGCATCCGGCAGGAGCTGCTCCTCGGGGTCGGCGGTGTGCGCGCGCTGGCGGCGCTCGGGATCGAGCCGACCGTGTTCCATCTGAACGAAGGCCATTCCGCGTTCCTGCAGATCGAGCGGGTACGCGCGCTCGTCGAGCAGGGGTTGTCGACCGAAGACGGGCTCCAGCATGTCCGCCGATCGTCCGTGTTCACGACCCATACACCCGTGCCCGCCGGCAACGAGGTCTTCGACGAGGAGCTCGTCGTCCGCTACGTGGGCGCTCTCGCCGAGGAGGCGGGCCTCGACCGCGAGCAGTTCCTCGAGCTCGGCCGGTTCGGCGACGAGTCGGGCTTCGGCCTGACGCCGCTGGCTCTCCGCCTCTCCGCGGCCGCGAACGGGGTCTCCGACCTGCATGGCGAGGTGGCGCGCGAGATGTGGGGCGCGCTGGGCGAGGGGGCGCCAATCGGCCACGTCACGAACGGTGTGCACGTCGGCACGTGGCTCGACCCCGCCCTCGGGGAGCTGCTCCGCTTCGCGGGTGTTCGTCCCGAGGCGCCGCCGGACGAGGCAAATTGGGCTGCCGCACGCGAGATCCCGGACGGGGCGCTGTGGCGGGTCCACTCGGCGGCCAAGGCACGGCTCGCCGAGCGCGCGGGCTTCGACCCCGACCTGCTGACGATTGGATTCGCCCGTCGCTTCGCCACCTATAAACGCGCCGGTCTCGTCTTCTCGGACATCGACCGCCTTCTCGCACTCCCGGTGCAGATCGTCGTCGCCGGTAAGGCGCACCCCGCCGACGACGCGGGGAAGGACGTGATGCAGGCAATCGTCGAGCTCGCCCGCGATCCGCGCACGCGTGCGCGCGTCGTTTTCATGGAGAACTACGACATGCTGCTCGCGCGAGCGCTCGTGCGCGGTTGCGACGTCTGGCTGAACACGCCGCAACGCCCACTCGAGGCTTCGGGAACGAGCGGGATCAAGGCGGCCGTCAACGGCGTGCTCAACCTCTCCGTCCTCGACGGCTGGTGGGCCGAGGGCTACTCGCCCCAGGTCGGCTGGGCGATCGAAGGCAGCGGCGACGACGCCGACAGGGAGCAGCTGTACCGGTTGCTCGAGGAGCAGGTCGTGCCGACCTGGACGGACGACCGCGACCGCTGGATCGAGATGATGAAGGAGTCGATCGCGCAACTGGCGCCGCGTTTCTCGATGCACCGCGCCGTAATCGACTACGCCGAGCGGTACTACCTGCCGGCGCACGCGTCCGTTCGTCCTTGAACGGGTACGCAGTGCGCGGTGGCCACGAATCTGACTGAACCGCTCGAACGCCTCCGCGAGGGTCTCCGCGCGGTGCGGTTGGAGCTCGACGTTCCTGGTGCTGAGGAGGCGCGGCGTGCTCGCGACGACCTGATCGCCCAGGTGGACGACTACGTGCTCCCGCGGCTACGGCAGATGGACGCTCCTGCTCTCATCGTGATCGGCGGCTCGACGGGCGCCGGGAAGTCGACTCTCATGAACAGCCTGGTCGGCAGTGTCGTCAGTCCGGCGGGCGTGCTCCGGCCGACGACGCGCGCTCCCGTTCTCGCCTGCCACCCGAGCGACGTGCGCTGGTTCGAAAACGACCGAGTGCTGCCGGGTATCCCCCGGGTGACCGGCGGCCCCGGCGCGCCGGGGACACTCCAGTTGATTCCGACCCCGACGCTCCCCGAGGGCCTGGCGCTCCTCGACTCGCCGGACATCGACTCCGTGCTCGCCGAGAACCGGCTGCTCGCGAACCAGCTGCTGGCCGCCGCCGACGGCTGGCTCTTCGTCACCACCGCGGCCCGCTACGCCGATGCGGTGCCGTGGGAGTTCCTGCGCTCGGCCAGGGAGCGAGGAACGGCACTCTCCATCGTCCTCAACCGCGTGCCCGCCGACGCCGACCGCGAGGTTCCGGGTCACCTGCGGCAGATGCTCGGCGAGGAGCAGCTCGGCGACTCCGACGTGCTCGTCGTCCCCGAGGTCGCACTGGAGCAGGACCTCCTGCCCGCTGATGCGCTCTGGCCGGTGCGCGCCTGGCTCGACGGGCTCGCCGCCGACGCGAACGCCAGAGCGGCGATGGTGCGGCGAACGTTGCGTGGCGCGCTTGCGAGCCTTCCCGTCCGCGCCGCGCTGGTCGAGCGGGCGGCGGTCGAGCAGCTGTCGGCAGCGGCGGAGCTCAGAGCCGAGGCCGACATGGCCTATGCCGAAGCGCTCCGCGAGGTCGAGGGTGCGTTGCGCAGCGGCTCGCTCCTGCGTGGCGAGGTGCTCGCGCGGTGGCACGAGGTCGTCGGCACCGGGGATGTGATGCGCGCGCTCGAGACACGGGTCGGCTGGCTCCGCGACCGGTTGAAGAGCATCGTTATCGGAGCCCCCGCCGCCGACGCCGAGCTGAAGGTCACCGTCGAGAACCGCGTCGAGGCCGTCATCCGCACGGCCGCTGAACGCGCGGCAGAGCGGACGGCGACGGCCTGGCGGGAGCGCGTCCCGGGGCGCGCACTGCTGGAGACCGCGCCACAGCTCGAGCGGGCCTCCCTCGAGCTCACCCAGGCGGCTGAGGAGGAGGTTCGTGCCTGGCAGGGTGTCGTCTTCGAGCTGGTCAGCGACGAGGGGGCGTCGAAGCGTACGACCGCGCGCCTCGCCTCGCTGGGCGTCAACGGCGCCGGGTTGACGGTCATGCTCGCCGTCTTCGCCCACACCGGGGGGCTCACCGGGGGAGAGGTGATCGTCGCGGGCGGGACGTCGGCGGTCGGCCAGAAGGTGCTCGAGGCGATCTTCGGCGACCAGGCTGTGCGCACGCTGGCCGCGCGCGCGCGCGAGGAGCTGATCGAGCGCGTCGATCGGCTCCTACGCGCGGAAGCGAAGCGGTTCGACGTCGTGCTCGACGCGGCGGCGCCCGAGGCGGACAGCTTCGCCGGCCTCCACTCCGCCGTGGACGCGATCCGCCGCGCGGCGTGAAGACGACACTCGACCAGCGCCTGACTGCGTTGCGCGAGGCGGCGGACTTCGCCGACGGAAGGCTGGACGACGCCAGCCTCGAAGCGGCGCGTGCTGTCGTCGAGAAAGCAGGTGCCCGCCTCGGGCTCGGGCTCGAGTCGACGGTCGTCGCGCTCGCGGGCCCCACGGGTGTCGGCAAGTCGCAGCTCTTCAACGTGCTCGCAGGGGCCGAGCTCGCCACCGTCGGCCGCAAGCGGCCGACGACCTCGTCGGGACAGGCCGCGATCTGGGGGGAGGGTGGCGACGCGCTGCTCGACTGGCTCGAGATCAGCCGCCGCCACCGCGTCGACGTCGACGGCCTCGGCGGGCTCGTCCTCCTCGATCTGCCCGACTTCGACTCGATCGAGTCGTCGCATCGGGTCGAGGCGGAACGCGTTGTCGCTCTGGCCGACCTCGTGCTCTGGGTCGTCGAGCCGCAGAAGTACGCGGACGCCTCCCTGCACGACCGGTACTTGCGACCGCTCGCAACCCACGCGGAGGCGATGGCCGTCGTGCTCAACCAGGCTGACCTGCTGGCGCCCGCTGACGTGGCCGCGTGGCGCAAGGATATGGAACGCCTGCTGGCGGAGGACGGCGTGCGCGGGCTCCCGCTGGCCGTGGTCTCGGCGCGCACCGGTGACGGCGTCGCCGAGCTGCGTCGCATGCTGGCCGAGCGGGTCGCCGCTCGTGACGCTGCGGTCGCCAGGCTGGCGGCCGACCTCGACCGAGCGGTCGCGCCCCTCGCCTCCGGTTGTGACGGGGAGGCGCAGGGAATCCGTCGGGAGGATTGCAAGCGGCTGCAGACCGCACTCGAGGAGGCCGCCGGCGTCCCGACCGTCGTCCGCGCGGTCGGCGAGGCCCACCGCCGCCGCGGAGCGCTCGCGACCGGCTGGCCGTTCGTCCGCTGGATCCGCCGGTTCCGGCCCGATCCGCTGCGGCGGCTGCGCCTGGCCGACTCGCCCCAGCCTCAGGTCCGGACGTCGATGCCACCGCCGACCGACGTCCAGCGCGCACAGGTGGCGAGCGCCGCGCGGCAGCTTGCCGACGGAGCTGCGTCGGGGCTGCCGCAGCCGTGGCCGCGGCTCGTGCGTTCGGCGGCGACGGCGGCCGACGACCGGGTTGCTGATCGGCTCGATCGCGCTGTCGCCGGCGCCGATCTCAGCAGCTCGCGGCCGCGTTGGTGGCGGCTCGCCGGGCTGCTCCAGAGCCTGCTCGCGCTGGCGACTGCGGTGGGCGGCGTTTGGCTGCTCGCGCTCGCCGTCCTCGGCTGGCTCCGAATCGAGGACGTCGTGCCTCTCCCCGAGATCGAGGGGATCCCGATCCCGACGTGGCTCTTGCTGGGTGGGGCCGCGGCCGGGATCTTCCTGGCCTTCCTCGCCCGGCTCGTCAACGGCGCGGGCGCGAAGCGACGCGCACGGCGAGCGGGCCGCTCGTTGCGCGATCAGGTCCAGGCCGTGGCCGAGGAGCTCGTACTCGGCCCGGTCGAGCAGGAGCTCGACGTGCAGAAGCGGCTCTGTGCCGCCGTGGCGACGGCGCGGAAGCGCTAGCTGTCGGCGGTTGCCAGCGCGCGAGCCTTCTTGCTCTGGCTCGACTGGCGCTTCGATGCTTCGAGCACGAGCTTGCGCAGGCGGACGCTCGCCGGGGTCACCTCGACGCACTCGTCTTCGCGGATGAACTCGAGTGCCTGCTCGAGCGACATCGGGCGGGGCGGGATCAGGCGCACAGTCTCGTCCGAGGCGGCCGCGCGCATATTCGTCAGCTTCTTCTCCTTGGTTGCGTTGACGTCCAGATCCTCGGCGCGGGCGTTTTCGCCGACGATCATGCCCTCGTATACCTCGGTCGTCGGCCCGATGAACATCGAGCCGCGCTCCTGCAGGTTCATCAGCGCGAAGGCGGTCGCAGGCCCGCGGCGGTCGGAGACGAGGCTGCCGGTGGGACGCGTGCGCAACTCGCCGTGCCAGGGCTCGTAGCGGTCGAAGACGTGATGGAGGATCCCGGTGCCGCGCGTCTCGGTGAGAAACTCCGTCCGGAAGCCGATCAGCGAGCGCGCCGGGACGAGGTACTCGAGGCGCACCCAGCCGGTGCCGTGGTTGACCATCTGCTCTAGTCGGCCCTTGCGCAGAGCGAGCAGCTGCGTCAGCACGCCGACGTAGTCCTCTGGCGCGTCGATTGCGAGCCGCTCGACGGGCTCGTGCACCTTCCCGTCGACGAGCCGTGTCACGACCTGCGGCTTGCCGACGGTCAGCTCGAAGCCCTCGCGCCGCATCAGCTCGACGAGCACCGCCAGCTGGAGTTCGCCACGACCCTGCACCTCCCAGGTGTCGGGTCGCTCGGTGGGGAAGACGCGCAGTGAGACGTTGCCGACGAGCTCTTGATCGAGCCGGCTCTTGAGCATGCTCGCGGTGAGCCTGTCCCCCTCGCGCCCCGAGAGCGGCGAGGTGTTGATCCCGACCGTCATCGAGAGGCTCGGCTCGTCCACGGTCGACACGGGCAGGGGACGGGGATCCGCCGGATCGGCGAGCGTCTCGCCGATCGTCACCTCGGGCAGGCCCGCGACGGCGACGATCTCGCCCGGCCCCGCCTCGTCGGCGTCGACGCGGTCGAGCGCCTCAGTCACGTACAGCTCGGTGATCTTCGCGCGCTCGATCCGGCCGTCGGCACGGCACCAAGCGATCTGCTGACCCTTCCTGATCGTCCCGTGCTGAACCCGGGCGAGCGCGAGCCGGCCGACGTACGGCGACGCGTCGAGATTGGTCACGAGCGCCTGGAGCGGGTGGGCCGGGTCGTACTCGGGTGCCGGGATCCACTCGAGCAGGAGCTCGAAGAGCGGGCTCAGGTCGTCGGCGAGCGCTTCCGGCTCGAGGCCGGCGCGTCCTTCTCTCGCGTTCGTGTAGACGATCGGGAACTCGACCTGTTCCTCGTCCGCGTCGAGGTCGAGGAAGAGCTCATATACCTCGTCGACGACCTCCTTGATCCGCGCGTCGGGTCGGTCGACCTTGTTGACGACGAGGATCACCGGCAGCCGTGCCTCCAGCGCCTTGCGCAGCACGAAACGGGTCTGCGGCAGCGGCCCCTCGCTCGCGTCCACGAGCAGGAGCACCCCGTCGACCATCGTCAGCCCGCGCTCGACCTCGCCGCCGAAGTCGGCGTGGCCCGGGGTATCGACGATGTTGATCTTGGTCTCGCCGTAGCGAAAGGCCGTGTTCTTGGCGAGGATCGTGATCCCCTTCTCGCGCTCGAGGTCCATCGAGTCGAGCACGCGCTCGTTGACGTCCTGATTGGCACGGAAGGCGCCCGATTGCCAGAGCATCGCGTCGACGAGCGTTGTCTTGCCGTGGTCGACATGCGCGACAATCGCGACGTTGCGGAGGTCGGAGCGGGCGGCCATCGCCGCAGGGTACTTACGCGTCCGTGATCTCGGCGTGGCGCTCGGCAACGCACGACTCTGCCCAGCGTTTCGCGATCAAGAGCGGACGCTGCGGGTCTTCGTCGCCCAGCTCGATCCGGATCTGGTGGACCGACGCTTCCATGTCCCGATCGGCGACCGTGCGCTGCTCGGCGACAATCGTGATCGCCTCGAACTCAGTGAGGAGATCGTGGGCGAGTTCGTCGATCTCCGCCTGCGTGGCATCGCGGCCCGCGAACATGCCGAAGTTGACGCGGATGTCTCCGTTGTCGTCGAGGAAGGCGATCTGAGCGAGATTCTGCATCGCAATGCCCATTACCCCGATTTGAAGTCCGCTAACGCTCCCGCGGCTCCCAGCCGAAGCGGCGCCTCGCGATCAGATAGCCGCCCGCACCCCAGGCCGCCAGCACCGCGATCGCGGTCGGGTGCTCCCAGATCACCTCTCCGTCGACGTAGGTGGCGTAGACGAGCTCGATCAGGTAGTTGAGGGGCAGAACCTCCCGGACAGCCTGCAAAGCGCCGGGGAGCTCGTCGGCCGGCCCGAACGAGCCGGAGAGGAACGACATCGGCAGGATGATCACGTTGACGACCGCCGCGATCGCCTCCCCCGACCGGATCAGCGCCGCGATCGCAAGCCCCAGGCCCGCGAACGAAGCGGCCCCGAGCCCGAGCGCCAGGACGAAGGAAAGCCAGTTCTCCGGCAGTTGTGCGTCGAAGACCCCCACACCGAGAGCGACCACGACAGCCGACTGGAGCACGACCACGAACAGGTTCGACAGCAGCGTCACTGCCAAGTAGAGCGACGCCGGCAGCGGCGTCGACCGCAGCCGCTTCAGGATCCCGTACTCACGGCGGATCACGAGCGCGATCGCCAGGCCGCCGAGCGCAGTGTTCGCGACGGCGTAGCCGATCAGGCCGGCGACGAGGTACGTCGAGATCGGCACTCCGTCCCTGGTTCCGTCGCCGAAGACGGAGGCGAGTAGGACGAAGAGGAGCGGCGGGAAGAGAAAGACGAAGATGGCGGCCTCGCGGCTGCGCCAGAAGCTGAGCTGCTCGAACTTCAGCTGGTGCCAGAACAACGTCACGGGGCGTCCTCTCCGACGAGCTCGAGGTAGATGTCCTCGAGCGTGGCACGGCGGACCTCCAGGGCCTCGAGCTCGACCCCGTCCGCCAGCGCCTTCGCGGTCAGCTCGTGCAGGATCCGCGTCGGCTCGTCCGTCTCGACGAGGATCTCCTCTCCGCCGGCCAGGTAGCGGATCTGTGCGCGCGTGCCCGCGATCAGCTCGGACGGTTTGCCGATCCGGACGATCTCGCCCGCGACGATCACGGCTACCCGGTCGGCGAGCTGTTGCGCCTCGTCGAGGTAGTGAGTCGTCAGCAGCACAGTCTTGCCGAGCCCGCGCAGCGAGCGCACCAGCTCCCAGGCGTTGCGGCGCGCGGCGGGGTCGAAGCCGGTCGTCGGCTCGTCGAGAAAGACGAGCTCCGGGTCGCCGACGAGCGCGATCCCGAGGTCGAGCCGCCGCTTCTGCCCGCCCGAGAGCGTCTTCACCTTCGCGTCACGTTTCTCGGCGAGGCCGACCAGATCCACGACCTCGTCCACGTCCCGCGGGTGCTGGTAGTAGCCGGCGAACATCCGGTGGATCTCGCGCACGGTCAAGATCGGCCAGAGCTCCGACTCTTGCAGCACGACGCCGATCCGCTCGCGGAAGGCTCGCTCGGCCTTGCCCGGATCGAAGCCGAGCACTCGAACCTCGCCCGCGTCCCGGGAGCGATAGCCCTCGAGGATCTCGACGGTCGTCGTCTTGCCGGCGCCGTTCGGGCCGAGCAGGCCGAACACCTCGCCGACCTCGACGTCGAAGTCGATCCCGCGGACCGCTTCGGAACCGTCGTACGCCTTGCGCAGGCCGTTGACGGAGATCGCGCTAGCCATATCTGGTAGATAGGTTATTATGCCTCTGGCAGATATGTCAAGCCTCAGCCCAACGGCTCGCGTGATCCTCGGCCTGCTCAGGTTCGCGCCTCGGACCGGATACGGCATCAAGCAGGCGACGGACCGCTCGACCCGCTTCTTCTGGGGCGCGAGCTACGGCCAGATCTATCCAGAGCTTCGCCGCCTCGAGGCCGCCGGCCTGGTCGAGTCGCATGAGGAGCCGCGGGGGAAGGTTCCGCGGCGCGTCTACCGGCTGACCGACGCCGGGCGCCACAAGTTCGAGTCGTGGCTCTCGGAGCCGGACGATCAGTACGAGGTGCGCGACGAGGGGCTGCTGAGGCTCTTCTTCGGCGAGGCGATGCCGCGAGAGCACCTCGAGGAGCTGGTGCGGCGGCGACGGGAGTGGTACCAGGGAGCCGCCGCGCTCTTCCGCGGGATCGGCGAGGCGATCGGGCCGATCGAGGCCGAGGACCCGAGCGGCCACGTACTCCGCTACGGGATCGAGCTGATGGAGTGGAACGCCGACTGGTGGGAGCGGCTCGAGCGCGAGCTCAGCTGAGCTCCACCTCGAGCACGCCGGCGGTGGGGAAGTCGTGTTCGCCGGCGCCGAGCGCGGCGGCGATCTCGGAGCAGTCCGGCTGGTGACCGACCGCGACGACTGTGTCGCCGGCGCCGTCGATCGCGGCCAGCACGTCGTCCGCGTCCGCACCGGGGGCGAGCCGCTCGTCGATGCGAAGCTCGGCGCCCGTCGCCTTCGCGATCGCCGCCGCGGTCTCCCGCGCGCGCAGCAGCGGGCTGGCGAGCACGAGCTGCGGTGCGACGGCCACGAGTCGCTCGCCCAGCGTTCGCGCCTGCTTCTGACCCCGCTCGCTCAGCGGCCGCAGCGAATCGGGGTCGCCCGGCTCGGAGTGGGCGTGGCGAACGAGGAAGAGGCGCACGCGGATAGATTCACCGATATGCGCTCGTTTCGCTACGTCCTCGCCGATGTCTTCACCGATCGGCCGCTGGCGGGCAACCAGCTCGCCGTCTTCACGGACGCCCGGGACCTCGACGATGAAACGATGCAGGAGCTGGCGCTCGAGCTCGGCCTGTCGGAGACGGTCTTCGTGCTGCCGCCGCGTGCGGGCGGCACGGTGCGAGTCCGGATCTTCACGCCCCGCAACGAGATCGCGTTCGCCGGGCATCCCTGCCTCGGCACCGCGTTCGTGCTCGGGGCGCCGCTCCAGCTGGGCGTGATCGCGCTCGAGACCGGCGCCGGGATCGTGCCCGTCGAGCTCGAGCGTGACGAGTCCGGACGGATCGTCTACGGGAAGATGACGCAGCCGGTGCCGACCGTTGCACCTTACGATCGCGCGGACGAAATGCTCGCGGCGCTCGGCGTCGCCGCCTCCCAGCTGCCGATCGAGGTCTACGACAACGGGGTCCGGCACGCGTACGTCGCGCTCTCGTCCAAGGAGGACGTCGCGGCGTTGAAGCCGGACATGAATGCCCTCCTCGAGCTCGACCTCGTCGGGGCGCTCGCGTGCGCCGGCTCGGGCGCGAGCTGGAAGGTGCGGATGTTCTCCCCGCTCGACGGCGTTGGGGAGGACGCAGCCACCGGGTCGGCCGCGGGCCCGCTTGCGTGCCATCTCGGCCGCCACGGACTCGTTCCCTGGGGCGAGCAGATCGAGATCGAGCAGGGCACCGAGATCGGCCGGCCTTCGACGCTCTACGCACGGGCGACCGGGGCTGGCGACGAGATCGAGTCGGTCGAGGTCGGCGGCTCGGCCGTGACCGTCGCGCGCGGCGAGTTCCGCGTTCCCTAGCCGACGAGGCGCGTGACGGCTGCTCCGTTGGAGCCGTTCGGGCCGCCGCCCACGCCGCCGGTTCCGACCGCGATCGTCGTGCGTCGCAGTGTCACCTGCGAGCGGCTTCCCTGGAAGACGCCGGTGCTCGGCCCGCCTGCGCCGCCCCCACCGCTGCCGCCAGTGCCGCCGTCGCCGCCGCGACCACCTCTGCCGCCGTCGCCGCCCTGTCCCGTGACGCCGCCCGGAGCGCCGTTGCCGCCGGCACCACCCGCGCCACCGGCGCGGCCCGAGCCGCCCCGGCCACCGGCACCGGCTGTGAGCGACGACTCGCGGATCGTGATCGAGGAGCTCCAGAGGTAGATCGCGAACGAGCCGCCGCCGAAACCGCCGGGTGCTCCGCCGGTCCCGCCCGTGCCGCCCGCACCCCCGCCGCCGCCGCCGACTCCCGGTCCGCCCCCGAAGGTGTTGACGTAGCCGCTGCCCCCTCCGCCTCCGCCGCCGCCACCACCTGGCTGCGCCTGCCCACCGGGCAGGCCGTTCTTGCCCATCCACGCCTCGCCCGCGTCGTCCGCGGCGGTACTACCTTCCGCGCCCGTGGCGCCTGCTGCACCCGTCGCGCCGTCGCCGCCGTTATCCCCCGGGTTGCCTGGCTGATTCTGGGGGTTTCTCTTCCCGCCGGCGCCGCCCTTGCCGCCTCCATTGGCGGAGCCGTCGACGCCCGCGAAGCCTTCGCCGCCCGCAAACGCTCCGGCGCCGCCTGAGCCGCCGGAGCCGCCCGGCCCGGAGCCGCCCGTGCCCGGGAGCGCGCCGATGTTGTTGCTGCCCGGATTGCCCGGAGAGCCGACCGCTCCGCCCGTTCCTTCGCCGGCGCCGACTGGCCCGTCCGCGGCGGGGCCTGTAACGACGGTGACGCGCTCGAGCACGATCGAGGACGCGACGGCGCGGAGGCCGTAGACGCTGCGATCGGCGGCCGCGTTGACACTCGCGCGAAGTCGCAGGAGTTGCAGCACGACGCCGGTTGCCCGGCCGACGAGCACCGCCTGCGGGCGCCCGACGAGCACCGTTGCAAGAGCGCGCGAGCGACGCCAGCTCGGCGAGCGGTACCCGCCTGACATCTGTATGTGGCTCGGGACGACGAGGCCGGCGCCGACGTCGTATGTACCCGCCTCGACGATCACCTGCCGGCGCAGCCGGGAGCGGGCGGCGAGCGCCACGGCGGCGGCGAGCGACTTCTTCGGCCGGGCCCGCGTGCCGGGGCTGCTGTCGCTGCCGCGCGTGGAGACGAACACCGCCCGGGCGGCGTCACCGTCCAGACCGTCGCAGTTCGTGTCCCTGAACGCGAGGTCGGGAAGGTCGGACGCTCTCTTGACGCAGGCGACCGCTCCGCTTCGCGGTGATGCGCCCGCGGCTGTGGCGACCGCACAGGCAATGACGAGCGCTGCCAGACCTGGCCCCGTCCTCACGTGCAGCACCGTACAAGCGCCTCCAGACGGACTAGCCCTGCCAGGCGACCGCCTCAATATCGGGGAGCTCCGGGGCGAGCGAGCGCCAGAAGCGACCGCCGTCCGTGGAGAGGTAGATGCGGTTTCGGGCGGCATAGATGACGTGATCGGGGTCGGTCGGCTTGACCGCGACGTCGAAGCCGGAGGGCAGCCCGCCGCCCGACTCGCGCCAGGTCGCCCCCCCGTCGGTCGAGATCAGGAGCGGTGGGCGACGGTCGACGAGCGCCACCACAGTCGCTCCGCTCGTCGCCGCGGCGACGAGGCGTGGCAGGCCGAGCTCAGGACGCTCGTGGTCGACCGAGGCGTCGATCTCGCCCAGGACAGCTTCGTTCTCGACATCGAGCTCGAACACGCCTTCAACCGTGCGCACCCAGGCGGTCGCCAACCTTCAGACCGCCAGTTCGAGCACCCGCGCCGCGGTCGTGGCGGCATGGCGCGCGGCCGAGGCGGGACGGTGGCCGGCTGCGCGCGCCCAGACGTAGCTCGCGAGAAAGGCATCGCCCGCGCCGGTCGGATTCGAGGTGAGGATGGAACGGACCGGGATGCGCTCCCGAACGCCGCGTGCGATCACGACACCTCCTATGGAACCGTGCGTGAGCAGCAGCTCCGGCACTCCGAGCGCGGCGACGCGCTCCTCTCCGCCGAGCGTTTCGAGCTCCTGCTCGTTTAGATTCAGGGCTGTCACGTGCCGTAGCACCGCGGGGTCGAAGTCGGGGTCGAGCACGAGCGCGCCGATCTTGGCGGGACGGACGAGCGCCTGCCCGTCGAGCGCGACCCGCCGATCGCGCGCGAGCACGGCGAGGACGTCGACCGGGAAGTCTGCCCGCGTGAGCGCGCCGACCTGCACCCAGTCGGCCCGCCCGACGGAACGCGCGTCCGCAATCGTCCACGGCGTGCCTGGGTCGGTCAGTGTCAGCTCGCGCTCCTCGCCCGTGTACCGCAGCTCGAAGCTGGCCGTGCTCGGGGCAGGGAGCCAGTCGAACGGGACGCCGAGCGCCGCCAGGGGGCTGACGAGCGTTCGCCGGTCGGACTCGGCGCAACGGGCGAGGATCCGGGAGCTGCCGCCGAGCAGCCGCAACGCGCGCGCTGCGTGATAGGGCGCGCCGCCGACGCGCGGCGGGCCGCCGTCGATGGTGTCGCGCGCGAGGTTCCCGATCACAGCGATGCCGCGCACAACGGCCTACTCTAGAACCGCCGCCTCCCCAGCGTCGCGATCGCGTAGGCGAGCGCAAAGGTGACGACGAAGCTCGGCAGCGTCGCCCCAATCCCGTAGTCCGGCGGCTCGCCGATCGCATCCGTCCACCAGGAGGGACCGACCGGGTGGAGCCACTGGTAGAGCCCGAACCCGGCGATCCAAGCGGCGAGCATCCCCCAGCGCGCCGATGGCGCCCGGAAGACGTCGTCCGCGCCGTACCGCGCCCCGGCCGCGAGCCAGTCTGCGAGCAGCACACCGAAGAGCGGTACGAAGAACGATCCGAGCAGGATCAGGAAGCTCTCGTAGGAGAGCAGGTCTATCGTCAGCGCACCGACAGTCGCGACGGCCGCGACAACGACGATCAGGGCGCGCTGCGGCACGCCCGGTGCCAGATTCTGAACCGAGACAGCGGTCGAGTAGACGTTCGCAAATGCCTCGTCCGTTTCGTCCACCGTGACTGCGAGCAAGGCGAGCACCGCGCCGATGCCTCCCGCTGCGACAGCGACCGGGAGTGCCGCTGCGTCGGTGATGTCGCGCGAGAAGAAGAGGATTGCGCCGAGCGCCCACATCCAGGTGCTCGCGAGAAAGTACCCGCTGCTCGTCCCCCAGAACGCGGCTCGGCGCGTGCGGCTGAAGCGCGTGTAGTCGGCCGCGAGCGGTATCCAGGACACCGTGATCGCGACGACCACATCAGCGGCCTCGAGAATCGACCAGCCGCCCTCGCCGTCGCGTTCCCAGAGATTGCCGAACCCGGAGCCGTCGAGCGCCCACCAGGTCAGGTAGAGGAGCGACGCGAGAACGGCCCAGACCGCGAACTTGCGTACGAATTTCCGTACGAAGTCGATCGGACCGAGTAGGGCGAGCAGGAGCGCGACGCCGCCGAACACGAGCGTCCAGAGCCATTGGGCACGGAAACCGAAGAGCTCGTCGGAGAGCGCGGCCACGGCGAGCGCGATGATCAGCAGCTCGAAGATCGCAAAGCCGATGCACTGCGCCGCGTTCAGCACGGTCGGTCCCCACGAGCCGCGCTGCCCGAGCGGAGCCCGCATCAACACCATCGCAGGCACCCGCGCGTCGGCTCCGATCATCCCGGCGAGCCCGAGCATTCCGTTGCCGATCGCGCTTCCGATCAGGATCGCGAGTAACGCCTCCGGCAGCGCGAGCGCCGGAACGAAGATCGTCGCCGCGACGAGTACGAGCAGCGAGACACCGAGATTCCCCCAGAGCAACCCGGTGTCGAGCAACCCGAGCACGCGGAGGCGCTCGGGCACCGGCTTGATTCCCCAGGCGGGAGTTCGATCCATCGCTGCAGCTCCTCCCTTCGCCGGCATTACCCGGATCAGGTCCTACGGGTCTGTTCTCAGCCTCGAGCGAGGCACCCCGGTCGTCGCACTCTAACGAGAACGGGACGCCTCTCGGCGTCCCCGTTTTCGTTCTTTCCCCCTTGCCGCGGCGGACCCCTCTCGCCGCAACCAGGGGACAGGGTACCGGGGTCTGCGCCGATGTCAATTTCAAGTGATAATCAGGCGGCGAGCAGGCGACGCAGGACGAACGGGAGGATGCCGCCGTGGCGGAGATACTCGCGCTCGCGCGGGGTGTCGAGCCGCACGCGGGCCGTGAAGGTGATGTCGTCGGCCCGCACGGTCACCTCGCTCGACGCACCGTTCTCGATCCCCTCGATCGCGTAGCGCTCCCGGCCGGTCAGGCCGAGGGTGGCAGGGGTTTCGCCGTCGCGGAACTGCAACGGCAGGATCCCCATCATCAGCAGGTTCGAGCGATGGATCCGCTCGTAGCTCTCGGCGATCGCGGCCCGCACGCCGAGCAGGTTCGGGCCCTTGGCGGCCCAGTCGCGCGACGAGCCGGAGCCGTACTCCTTGCCGGCGATCACGATCAGCGACGTTCCTTCCGCGAGGTAGCGCTCCGACGCTTCGAAGATCGTCGTCTCGTCCCCGGAGGGCAGGTGCACCGTCCACGTGCCCTCCGAGCCGGGCACGAGCTGGTTGCGCAGGCGGACGTTCGCGAAGGTGCCGCGCACCATCACCTCGTGGTTGCCACGGCGTGAGCCATAAGAGTTGAAGTCCTTCCGTTCGACCGCGTGGTCGAGGAGGTAGCGCCCGGCAGGCGAGTCGAGCTTGATCGCGCCGGCGGGAGAGATGTGGTCGGTCGTGACCGAGTCGCCGAGGATGACGAGGCAGCGTGCGCCCGCGATGTCCTCGAAGCGCTGCGGGGCCGCCGGCATCTCGTCGAAGTAGGGCGGCCGGCGCACGTAAGTGGAGTCCGGCTCCCAGGCGAACAGCTCCCCTTCGGGAACCGGGAGGCTGCGCCATTGCTCGTCGCCGGTGAAGACGTCCGCGTAGGTGGAACGGAACATGTCTTCGTGCACGGACGCCGCGATCGTTTCCTGGATCTCCAGCGAGGTCGGCCAGAGGTCGCGCAGGTAGACGTCGTTGCCGTCGTCGTCCTCGCCGAGCGGCTCCTCGAGCAGGTCGATGTCCATCCGGCCCGCCAGCGCGTAAGCGACCACGAGCGGCGGTGAGGCGAGGTAGTTCGCCTTCACCTCCGGGTGGATGCGCGCCTCGAAGTTGCGGTTTCCGGAGAGCACGGAGCAAACGACGAGGTCGCCCTCGGCGACCGCCGCCGAGATCTCCTCCCGGAGCGGGCCGGAGTTGCCGATGCACGTCGTGCAGCCGTAGCCGACTGTGTGGAAGCCGAGCTCTTCGAGGTAGGGGGTCAGGCCGGCGCGGTCGTAATACTCGGTCACGACCTTCGAGCCCGGGGCGAGGCTGGACTTCACCCAGGGCTTGCGCTGCAGGCCGCGCTCCACGGCCTTCTTCGCGAGCAGGCCGGCGCCGACCATCACCTGCGGGTTCGACGTGTTCGTGCAGGAGGTGATCGCGGCGATGACGACGCTGCCGTGCTCGAGCTCGTAGTCCTCGCCCGCAACGGGAACGCTCGTGCGGCCGGGACTGACGACGGCGACCGGGACCGAGTCTGGCTCAGGTTCCGGCGAGCCGCCCGGTGCCTGGCCCGAAGTCGGGTCGCTCGCGGGGAAGGTGTCGGCGACCGCCTTGTCATCGCTCCCATTCGTCAGCGGCGCGGAGACGCTAAAGGTGCCCAAGGAATCGAGGAACGCGGTCTTCGCGTGCGAGAGCGGCACGCGGTCCTGGGGGCGGCGCGGGCCGGCGAGCGACGGCACCACCGTCGAGAGGTCGAGCTCGACCACCTGCGAGTAGGTCGGCTCCTCGCTCGGGTCGTGCCAGAGCAGGTTCTCCTTGCAGTACGCCTCGACGAGCGCGAGCCGCTCCTCGCCGCGGCCGGTCAGGCGCAGGTAGCTGAGGGTGAGGTCGTCGACGGGGAAGAAGCCGCAGGTGGCGCCGTACTCGGGCGACATGTTCCCGATCGTCGCGCGGTCCGCGAGCGGCAGCGTCGAGAGCCCGTGGCCGAAGTACTCGACGAACTTTCCGACGACGCCCGCCAGGCGCAGGATCTCGGTCACGGTGAGGACGAGGTCGGTCGCGGTCGCGCCTTCGGGGAGCTCGCCTGTCAGCTTGAAGCCGACCACCTGCGGCACGAGCATCGAGAGCGGCTCGCCGAGCATCGCAGCCTCTGCCTCGATCCCGCCGACGCCCCAGCCGAGGACGCCGAGGCCGTTCACCATCGTTGTGTGCGAGTCGGTGCCGACGAGCGTGTCGGGAAACGCCTGGCCGTCGCGCTCCTCGACGACGCGCGCGAGGAACTCGAGGTTGACCTGGTGCACGATTCCCGTCCCGGGCGGCACGACCTTGAACTCGCGGAACGCCTTCTGGCCCCAGCGGAGGAACGCGTAGCGCTCCCTGTTCCGCTCGAACTCGAGCTCGACGTTGCGCGCGAAGGCGCCGCTCGTGCCGAAGACGTCGACCTGGACGGAGTGGTCGATCACGAGCTCGACCGGGATCAGCGGGTTGATCTGCTCCGGGTCACCGCCGAGGTCGGCCATCGCGTTCCGCATCGCGGCGAGGTCGACGACGGCCGGGACGCCGGTGAAGTCCTGGAGCAGGACGCGCGCGGGGGCGAAGGAGATCTCGCGGCTCGGCTCGTCGGTCGCGACCCAGCCGGCGACCGCCTCGACGTCCTCGCTGTCGCCGTTTCGGAGCACGTTCTCGAGCAGGATCCGCAACGTGTACGGGAGGCGGGCGACGTCCCAGCGCTCCTGCAGCGCGTCCAGGCGGTGGATCTCGAGCTTGCGATCGGCGACGGTGAGAGTGGAGCGAGCGGAAACGTCGTCGGCCATGCGTCGATTCAATCAAAGCAGGCTCCGAGGGCCGTTCGGGACGTGTCCCAGGGACTGTCCCTAGGACACGTCCCTTCCGGGCGAGAGCCGAACGGGGAGCTACGGGTAGCGAGTCCCGGCCACGACCCATGCAGCTTCAGGGGTCTTGGCGCGAACCGGGATCTGCGAGAGCAGATCCCGGTTCTGTTGCGCCCGAATAGGTCAGCGCAAGCGGCGTAGCGGCACGGTCGTCGTCGGACCGACGTTGCCGGCCCGGTCGACCGCTGCCACCGAGACCGCCGTGCGCAGGGACGCACGTGTGATCGTCACCGCTGGTTTCGTCACGGAGAGTGTTCGCGCTCCGATCCTGACGCGGTAGCCGCGAATGCCCCCTGGATCGCGCACGGCAGGCCACGAGAGCACCACCGTCCGGGTCGTCCGCCGGACCGCCACGGTGCGGATCGCCGGCGGCCGGGCCGTATCGCGCAGGAGCCGGCCCTGCTCGTCCACGATCCCGAAGCCCAGCTTGAAGTGAACCGTGACGGGCTGGCTCAGGTGGCCGACAGCGTCGGCGGCGCGCACGGAATAGCTGCCCGTGTCGCCCGGGGGCGGCGGGATCAGCAGCGCCGAGGTTCGCGCGACTTCGCGCACAAAGCGCCCGTTCTCGTAGACCCGATAGGCGACCGGGCCGACGTCGTCGGTGGAGGCGGCCCACGAAACGGCGACGAACCCGCTGGGATCGTCCCTGACGACGAGTGCACCGGGTGCGGTCGGCGGGATCCGGTCGGGGGAGTCGAGGCGCTCGAAGAAGAGTGAATCTTGGATGTCCGTCCAGGATCCCGAGTGGCCGTAGTAGTCATCGCGACCGCTGTCGAGTACGTGCGTCTCGAGCTCATTGCCCGAGAGTGTCGAGGTCATCAAATCCGCTTCGAGGTCGCAGACGTGGCCGTCGTCACACGAGTTGGGCGCAGCGTCAGCGACGGCGCCGAGGACGTGGATGAGCTCGTGTACCCCGACGACCGGCCGCAGCGAGTCGCTCGCGGTTGCGCGGCAAGAGTCGAGGTAGACGATTGCGACCCCCGGTCTCCCGAAGCCACCGGCCGGGGCACCCTGCCCGCAGACCCGCTCGAAGCCGGACTGGCCCGTCGGCCCGTCGTAGTAGATGAGGTAGACCTTTTCGGATTCGTTGAACCCGGCCTCCGAGGCGAGCAGTAGCCGGATCTGGTTGAACGCGGCACTGATGCCCGTGATTGCCTGCGGCAACTCGACGTTCGTGATGTCGAGGGCACCGAACGCGGTTGCGCAGGCGACCGGGAAAAGGTCGAATCGGGGCGAGCGAGCAGCGTCCTGCGAACGCCACCACGCTTCGATTGCGGCCGCGTCGCCGACGATTCTCGGTGCCAGCTCTCGGAAGCGGTCCGGGCCTCCGGGCGGACGGACGTACGCAACATGCACGGCATATCCCGGTGTGGCGTCGGGTTGCCGGTCGACCGCCGACGAGTCGGTGCCACACCACGGCATCGG